>TARA_R110002033_G_scaffold41_7_pt1 | contig 24649 bp, 22 predicted proteins | sample TARA_R110002033 | Tara Oceans TARA_R110002033 (sample SAMEA4397051) | marine metagenome | biome: Polar Biome; feature: [SRF] surface water layer (ENVO:00010504); material: water (ENVO:00002006), including particulate matter (ENVO:01000060) such as... | depth 5 m
CTAAATAACGTCATGACGATTTATCAATTAATTTCTTGTACAAATAGACAACAAAATCTCGAAACAATTAATGCCATTTAGAAATGTTTAACACCAAAATTTAAAACTTTATATCTTCTTTAAGATATGCATCCTATTATGTTAAAATTTTAAGAGCTTTTGTCTAGTTATGTTCTTAAATAGAACTGTTTTGATAAAAACCAATTCACCTTATTCAATCTCCTGCATATCATAATATTTAGTTAAAACAACTATCTCATTTAAACCTTTTTAAAATATACATGTCCTACTTACAACTTTAAATAATATTCAAAATGAAAAAATTAGTATTTATAGCAGTAGCATTTATAGCTATTCAAGCAACTTCGCAAAATGCGAATCAACGTCCTAATAAAGAACGCGGAAATAGAGCGGAACAATTTAGTGATATGACTCCAGAAGAAATAGCAACGCTGCAAACAAAAAAAATGACTTTACATTTAGATTTGAATGAATCTCAACAACGTGCTGTTCAGCAATTGAACTTACAAAATGCCACTGAAAGAAAAGCTAGAATGGAAGCTCGTAAAGCTCAAAGAGAAAGTGGGAATATGGAAAAACCTTCAAAAGAAGAACGTTTAAAAATGATGAATGAGGTACTTGATCATAAAATTGCTATGAAAGCAAAAATGAAAGATATTTTAAACGCCGACCAATATGCCAAATGGGAACAATCTCAAGAAAAAATGGAAGGAAGACACAAAAAAATGGCCATGCAAAACGGCATGAAAGGAAAACAAAAAAATAATAAAAAATAGTTTAGTTTAGTTAGTTGATTGATTTTAGATTGATTGTAAAACGCATTTCCAAATTTTGGGAATGCGTTTTTATTTATAAGGTCATAGCTACTTTGTTTACAGCAGCAATAGTTTCATCTAAGTCTGAGTAAGTCAACGCATCTGTAATAAACCATGTTTCAAAAGCACTAGGCGCGATATAAATGCCCTCATTAAGCATGCCATGAAAGAATTTTTTAAACGTTTCATTATTACCATTCGCTGATGTTTTAAAATCTACAACCTCATCTTTTGCAAAATGAATCGAAATCATAGACCCTACTCTATTTATGGTATGCGCAATATTATTGTCGTTTAAAACTTTGGTAAATCCTTTATGAAGATATTCGGTTTTCTCTGCCAATCTTGTAAAAATTTCTGAATCTGTATTCAAAGCTTCCAACATAGCTAAGCCAGCTGCCATAGCTAATGGATTTCCACTTAAAGTTCCAGCTTGATACACAGGTCCTAGTGGCGCTAAATGATTCATTATTTCCTCTCTGGCTGCAAATGCTCCAACGGGCAATCCGCCTCCAATAACTTTTCCAAAGCAAACAATATCAGCATTAATGTTAAAAAGTTCTTGAGCACCTCCTTTGGCCAATCTAAAACCGGTCATAACCTCATCAAAAATTAGTAAAATACCATGTGTATCACAAAGCGTTCTTAAAGCTTGCAAAAAACCGTCCTTTGGCGGAATACATCCCATGTTACCCGCTACGGGTTCAATTATAATACAAGCAATTTCTCCTTTATTAGCTTCAACAAGTTCTTTAACATTGTCAATGTCGTTATAGGTTGCAAGCAAGGTGTCTTTAGCAGTTCCTGCTGTAACTCCGGGACTATTAGGTGTTCCAAACGTAGTGGCACCACTACCTGCTTGTATTAAAAACGAATCGCTATGTCCGTGATAGCAACCTGCAAACTTGATGATCTTATCTTTACCTGAAAACCCTCTGGCTAACCTTACGGCACTCATACAAGCCTCGGTTCCTGAATTTACAAAACGAATTTTATCGATACCCGGAACCATGGAAACGGCTAGTTCAGCAATTTGAGTTTCTATCTCTGTTGGCATTCCAAAAGAAGTTCCTTTTTTGGCTCTTTCAACAACGGCATTTACTGCTGGCTCATAGGCATGACCAAGGATCATAGGTCCCCAAGAATTTATATAATCAATAAGTCTGTTGCCGTCTTCATCATATAAATATGCTCCTTTTGCTTCTTTTACAAAAATTGGTGTTCCGCCCACAGCTTTAAAAGCTCTTACTGGTGAATTAACACCTCCTGGAATAACTTTTTCTGCTTGTGCAAACAAGGCACTACTTCTTTTATAAATCATTCTAATCGTATGTTTTTAATTATTTTATTATCAATTCCTGTCCAATGCTAACAGTCGTGTCGTTTAAATTATTAAGCGCTTGTAATGCTTCTACCGTAGTATGATACTTTTTTGAAATAGAATATAACGTATCTCCTTGTTCTACTATGTAAGTGTTGTTTACTGCAACATCAGCATTATCTTTCAATTCTTGACTATTATTACGTTCTTGTTCATCTAAAGACTTTATACGAAGCTCTTGACCAAGACTAATGGTGTTATCGGTTAAACCATTTAACTCTTGAAGGTCATCTAAAGATATGTTATACTTTTTTGAAATGGAGTATAAGGTGTCTCCTTGTTCAACGATATAAGTATTAGTTGCTACTTCAACTTTCTTTTGCAATTCCTGAGTAGAATTACGACCTGAACCATCATAAGATTTTACTAGCAATTTTTGACCAATACTAATTTCTGTATTCGTTAAACCATTTAACTCTTGCAGTTTCTCTATTGAAATATTATATTTTTTCGCAATTGAAAACAGAGTATCTCCTTGTTCTACAGTGTAGGAATTACTAGTAGATACTTGACTAGGTCCTTGTTCATTTGAGGAAACAATCATTGAATCCGCTGTGTCTCGCTTTTCTGGTGACTTGATTACATTAACCGTGGTATTCTTTTCAGGAGAAATTATCTCTGTCTCATCGGTGGCATCATTATTTTCAACGACTGCTGACACATTTGTATCGTTTTTATTTTTATGATCTAGAACTTCATCATCAAGTTTGTATAACTTATACCGCTGAATCAATGTTATCAATTTATCTGGATATTTTCTATCAGTCGCATAGCCTGCTGCTTTTAATTCTCTAGCCCAACCTTTATAATCGTCAATATCTAACTTAAATAAGTTTGCATAACGCTTCCGGGTAGTTAAAAACAACGAATGGTCTCTATACGAATATTTAGCATCATTATATTTTCTAAAACATTCTTGAGCAGTGTCATCATCATGATACACTTTTGCTCCTGTCCAATCATGACATTTTATTCCAAAATGATTATTAGCTTCAACCGAAAGTCGTCCTCTGCCTGAATTAGACTCTAATATACCTTGCGCTAATGTTATACTGGCCGGTATTTTATATAATCGCATTTCTTGCTGTGCTATAGCACTATACGTAGCAAGGTATTGCTCTGTTGACGTAATCTTTGCAGGTTCTATTGTATTAGACTTTCCTTTAGTTATGCTTGGTGACTCTATTGGTTTTTGACCAATTACAACATGTTCTGTCTTAGAATGACGTTTTCTAGCTGTTGATTTTCTTGATCCGCAGTTAAAAACCAAACTGCTCAAAAACAATATCAGGACTATTCTTTTAATTATTCTATTCAATTATTGGTAATTTTTTTTGTTTTAAAATATTGTTCATTCCGGCTATTCCCTGCAAGCCTCCTGTATGGATCGCTAAAATTTTTGATCCTTTGGAAAAATAACCTTTTTCTAATAAATCAAAAATACCAAACATCATCTTTCCTGTATATACCGGGTCTAACTGAATGTTATTTTCTTGTTTAAACTGATTTATAAAATCAATCAATTCTGTATTTATTTTTGCATAACCTCCAAAATGATACTCTGTAATAAGACTCCAATTTTGCTTGCTTACAAATTTACTAATATCTTCTTTTAAAAAAGAACCTTTTAAAGCAGGAAATCCTAATACTTGTTGATCAGGTTGCGAACTATTTATAAGTCCGGAAATGGTACCACCAGTTCCTATAGCACAACATACATAATCAAAATCAGCATCCTCAGCAGTTAATATTTCTTCACATCCTCTAATAGCTAAGGCATTCGTTCCGCCTTCTGGCAACGAATAAAAATCACCAAACTCTTCCTTTAATGTTTCAATAAATTCTTTTGTATGTTTTGTTCTAAATAACTCTCTTGATACAAACTTAAATTGCATCCCACAAGCCTCTGCAAATGATAACGTAGGATTTTCATTAATCTTATCTCGCAACTCATCGCCTCTTATGATTCCAATAGTTTTAAATCCAAATTCTTTGCCTGCAAATGCTGCTGCTGCAATATGATTGGAATAGGCGCCTCCAAAGGTTAACAAGGTTTTATAATTTAATTTTCTAGCTTTTTCAATATTATATTTTAACTTTCTGTATTTGTTACCAGAAATAAATGGGTGAATCTCATCTTCTCGCTTTAAAAGCAATTCAACACCGTATTTCTTGGGTAAACTAATAGTCTGGTTAATACTTCTATTTAGCTTGAAAATCATAGTTGCGAAGATACTTTAAAAATTTCCAAAATCCTTTTTCATTTAAGTAGTTTAAGTTAGATTCATTAAGATATGCTTCTCGCTCAAAAGATATATTGCGATACGCCATATTCCATTTTTTATAATAAAGCAATCGAATTAAAAATTCAATTCCATACCAAATAAAGAAGGGCAAAATAAAAAGTTCTAACTGCTGTTTCAAATGAATACTTTCATGATTTATTAAGACGTTATTCATCTTAAATTTTTTATGCTTTAAGAATATAAAAGGAAATATAGTTAAACCAATATATCCCTTTGGAACTACATATTTATAACATATAATCATAGCAATAAGCACTCAAAAATCAATCCAAATTACACTATCTTTGTTTATCTATGAAGAAAATTATCCCCATTGAAGAAGGTGATTATTACCTAACGCCTGAAGGTTATCGTTGTTTTACTGAACAATACCACTTAAAACGTGGCTATTGTTGCGAAAGTAATTGTAGGCATTGCCCTTATGGTTACAATGCTAAAAAAGGAAAAAATTATTGACTAATTAAAGACAAACTTAGTTTTTATAACTTAATTAAGAGTAATATATTACAAGGCTAAATAACCTATTATTTGGTATGATTCTTGATGCTTAAATAGCATAAAGCATTGAATTAATATTATTTTTCAACCTTAAAGAAAGTCACATATTTAGAATCCGACTTAGAGGAATATTAAACTATAATTTCTTAAATTAGTTATAACTATTAAAAAAAATGAAAATGAAAAGACTCTTAAATTTAGCACCCCTTTTAGTGATACTATTAGTGGTAACATCCTGCACCTCTGTGAGAGTTGCAGCTGATTATGACAGAAATGCAAACTTTAACGACTACAAAACGTTTGCCTTCTTTAAAACAGGCATAGATAAGGCAGAAATAAGCGACTTAGATAAACGAAGAATCCTTCGCGCAATTGAATCTGAATTATTAGCAAAAGGATATACTAAATCTGATAAACCAGATTTATTAGTAAGTCTTTTTACAAAATCAAATCAACGTGTAGACGTCTATAACAACTATTGGGGTTATGGCGGCTGGGGCTGGGGAGGATTTGGACCAGGCTGGGGCTGGGGTTGGAATCAGCCTAATGTTTCTACATCTACCGAAGGGACTTTATACATCGATCTTATTGACGCTAATAAAAAAGAACTTGTTTGGCAAGGAATGGGAACTGGTTACCTATCAAGAAACATAGATAAAAAAGAAGACCGTATTAAAGAATTTGTTGCAGAAATCATGAAAAAATATCCACCAGGAATGGTGAAATAATTTGTTTTCATTGAATAAAACATAAAAAAACATCTATTAGGAAAAATAGGATAAGTATTTCTACTTTTAAAAAGTTAAATATTTTTAATATCTTAGAAATAAAAATTCTAAGTCATGAGAAATGCAAATAGAATAGACGCGGCATTAAAAAAGCTATATGTCGCATTTCACGAAAACCAATTACATCCTGAATGCTGCAAGCAATGTGCTGTTGGCAATATCTTGGATAATACTGATAGCTGGAAACACCTTTCAGACCATCATGGTTCTGTCGAATTAAATTATATTGGAAACGTACACCAAAGTATTGGACGCAAGTTTAATGGCTATTCTCCGCTCGAACTATTGAAAATTGAAGCTACTTTTTTAAAAGCTTGTGGTTATAAATTGCCGCTTCATCATAAAAACAAAAAACCAGAAAACCCTACTGATAAAGAGGTTTTATTTAATGGCTTATGTGCTGTAGTAAAATTTCTTTGTGAGCTTGACAACATCCCCGATGCTTTAGAGGATTACACAAAATTGTTTGAATACGAAGAGCAGAAAAAGGAATTGGTAGCTGTAGCCTGAATAAAGTAAAAGCTATTATTTGAAACTATAAAAAAAGCCAACTTTTAAAGTTGGCTTTTTTTATTACTTATATTTTGATTATCCACCAAAATCGTCAAAACGAATATTTTCATCTGGAATCCCAAAATCTTCACCCATTTTTTGAACGGCTTGGTTCATTAACGGAGGACCACAGAAATACAATTCGATGTCTTCTGGTGTTTCATGATGATTTAAATAATTATCAATTACACAATTATGTATAAATCCAACAAAACCATCTCCTGGAGCATCAATATTTTCTTTTACTTTCCAGTTATCTTCTGGCAATGGCTCTGACAAGGCTAAATAGAATTTAAAGTTTGAAAACTCTTTTTCCAATTCACGGAAATGTTCTAAGTAAAACAATTCACGCTTAGAACGTCCACCATACCAATAGGTTACTTTTCTACCTGTCTTCAAAGTTTTGAACAAATGATATAAGTGCGAACGCATTGGTGCCATACCTGCTCCACCACCAACGTATAACATTTCTGCATCTGACTCATTAATAAAGAATTCACCGTAAGGACCAGAAATAGTTACTTTATCTCCTTTTTTTCTTGAGAAAATATAAGACGATGCTATCCCTGGATTTACATCCATCCAACCACCTTTTGCTCGATCAAAAGGAGGTGTTGCAATACGTACATTCAACATAATTTCTCTACCTTCAGCTGGATAAGAAGCCATAGAATATGCACGCTCAACCGTTTCGTTATTCTTCATTACTAATGGCCATAATTTAAATTTATCCCACTCATCTTGAAATTTATCTGGTGTTTCGTGTTCTTCTGGATGTGCTGTAATATCAATATCAGAATACTTAACTTCACATTCTGGAATTTCAATTTGAATATAGCCACCAGCCTTATAATTCATATCCTCGGGAATTTCAACAACAAACTCTTTAATAAAAGATGCTACATTATAGTTTCTAACAACCGTCGCTTCCCATTTTTTTATACCAAACACTTCCTCGGGAATGGTGATATTCATGTCTTGTTTTACTTTAACCTGGCATGCTAAACGAGCTCCATGTTGCAATTCTTTTCTTGTAAAATGAGGAGTTTCTGTAGGCAGCGCTTCACCACCACCGGATAATACATGACATTCACATTGAATACATGTTCCACCACCACCACATGCTGATGGCAAAAATATTTTTTTATTCCCTAAGGTTGATAACAACGATCCGCCTGAGGCTACTTCGATTTCTTTTTCACCATTAATTGTTATTTTAACAGGACCAGATGGTGATAATTTTTGTTTTACAACCAATAGTAAAATAACCAATAACAATGTAATGATTAAAAAAGTAGCTACTGTTGCTACTATGGTTCCTAATGTACTTACGGCTAAAATCATGTTACTCATTTACTTTTAAGTTGTTAGCTAACACTTTTTCTTTTGCATTCTTATCTGAACTCTCAATAACACTATTTGAAGGTGTTGTGCTAGATTCTTCTGTTTGCATCGCAGTTTTTTGCTCTTCTTTAGGTTTTTCATCACCTCCAGTTAACATACCTCCAAAACTCATAAATCCAATAGCCATTAAACCAGTGATAATAAATGTAATTCCTAAACCTCTTAATGGTGCTGGTACATTTGAATATCTAATTTTCTCACGAATAGCAGCAATAGAAAGAATAGCTAAAAACCATCCTATCCCTGACCCTATACCATAAACAGTTGCTAAACCTAACGTAGGAATCTCTCGCGATTGCATAAACAATGACCCTCCCAAAATAGCACAGTTAACAGCAATAAGTGGCAAAAATATACCCAATGAATTATATAACGAAGGTGAAAATTTTTCAACCACAATTTCAACTAATTGCACCATAGTAGCTATTGTAGCGATAAACATGATAAATGATAAGAAACTCAAATCATAATCAGCATATCCTTCTCCTAACCATGATAAAGCACCAGGTTGTAATAAGTAATGATCTAACAACCAGTTTAAAGGCACTGTAATTAGCATTACAAAGATAACAGCAGCTCCAAGACCAACAGCAGTTGACACTTTTTTAGATACAGCAAGGAAAGAACACATCCCTAAGAATGTGGCAAACACCATGTTATCTATAAATATTGATTTTAAAAATAATTCTAAATATTCCATTTTTTCTAGTATTCAGTATTTAGTTTTCAGTAATCATTACTACTATAATGAATCTGTCAACTGGTGGTTACTAATTTTTAATGATCTTCAATTAATGCTTTATTTCTGCTGCGTTGCACCCAAATAATGATTCCTACAACTATCAAGGCCATTGGTGATAATAACATAAATCCATTATTCTCATAACCTAAAGCATATAATCCTGTTTTTTCAATAGGATCTCCTAAAACTTTAAATCCTAACAAGGTTCCTGAGCCTAATAACTCTCTAAAAAAACCAACGATTACTAATATTAAAGCATAACCAGCAGCATTTCCTATTCCGTCAAGGAATGATCGCCAAGGCCCATTTGCCAAAGCAAACGCTTCAAAACGTCCCATAATAATACAGTTTGTAATAATTAACCCTACAAAAACGGATAAGGTTTTACTTAATTGATACGAATACGCCTTTAAAACTAAGTCGACTATAATTACAAGTGCAGCTACAACTACTAATTGAACAATAATTCTGATTTTTGAAGGAATGATGTTTCTCATTAATGAGATAACCACATTACCAATAGCTAATACTGCCATAACCGAAAGCCCCATTACGATAGACGCTTTTAGCTCAGCTGTAATTGCCAAGGCAGAACAAATTCCCAATACTTGAATGGTAATTGGGTTGTTATCTGCTAATGGATCTAATATTAATTTACTGTCTTTTTTTGATAAAAGTCCCATATTCTAATTCTTTAATGTTTTAAGATAAGGAATATACATACCTACTCCTTTTTTAATCATTGCGGTTACTCCATTACTCGTTATCGTGGCTCCTGCCAACGCGTCTATTTCATGGTCGTCTTTATCATCGTTTTTAGGATCGTTATTACCTTTTGTAACGTCTATTCCTACAAAAGAATTTCCGTTCATAATTTCTTCCCCTTTGAAATCGTCCATAAAAAATCGCTGATTGATATTGGCTCCTAATCCAGGCGTTTCTCCTTTATGATCAAAATACACACCATCTACAATTAAGTTTTTATCAACAGCCATATAGCCCCAAATAGCATCCCATAATCCTTTTCCCCTCATAGGTATAATATAGAATGTTTGTCCGTCTTTCTCTCCTACAAATAATGGCAATCTTCTTGTGTAATTTGGATCTGCAGCCTTTGCTTCTTCTTTTTTCAAATCAATCAAATAGGCATTATCATCTTCAATAACCTTATCGCCTTCTATAACTAATTGCTTTTTGATATATTTTGAAAACACACTAGCCACTTCGTTAGTTGGAATAAAGTTTACACTTCCATCTTCATTATCATTAACACCCATAGCATATAATATGTTCTGCTGTATTTCCAGGCGTTTATTTTCAGTGATTTTTGGTTTCAAGGCTTCTGAGGCATAAGCTAACAAGGCACCAACAACCAATACCATACCTATGGCAAATAATATTGTATAAGAATTTTTATCTGTTCTATTTTCCATCATTAAGCAGTTTTAACTTTTAAACGCTTTAGTCTCTGTTTTATATTCCCTTTAACCACGTAATGATCAATGGTTGGTGCAAAAACATTCATTAACAATATTGCTAACATTACACCTTCTGGATAAGCTGGATTGAATACCCGAATTAAGATAGAAAGGAAACCAACAAAAAAGCCATAAATCCACTTTCCTTTATTGGTTTGCGATGCAGTAACAGGATCTGTCGCCATATATACTGTACCAAAAGCAAATCCTCCAATTATTAAGTGTTCCCAAAAAGGAGTACTCATTAATCCATAAAACTTGCTACCTTCTGAAATAACATTTACATCAACAAGGTAATTAAAAATGAGTCCCATAATTAATGCTCCAACTACAGAAGACAACATAATTCTCCAACTTCCAATTTTTGTAAAAATTAAGAACAATCCACCCAAAATAATCAACAAGGTCGATGTTTCTCCAATTGAACCAGGTATGAAACCGTAGAACATATCCCAAACCGAATACCCTAAATGTCTGCCTTGAGCTAAACTTCCTAACATAGTTTCGCCTGAAATTGCATCAACTTTACCTATACTTTCAACAGCTCCTTGAACCCAAACCTTATCGCCACTCATCCATGTTGGATAAGCAAAAAACAAAAAGGCTCTTATGGTTAAAGCAGGATTTAATATATTCATTCCTGTTCCTCCAAAGACTTCTTTACCAATAACAACTCCAAATGCTACGGCAACTGCCAGCATCCATAAAGGAATATCAATTGGCACAATAAGTGGCACAAGCATGCCTGTTACTAAGTATCCTTCTTCTACTTCGTGGTTTTTAATAGTTGCGAATAAAAACTCTATTCCTAAACCAACTCCATACGACACAATAACTAATGGAATTATTTTCCAAAAGCCTAGTGAAAAATTATCAAGCGTCCAGAATTGGCTACTAAAAAACCCACCTGTTGCAGCATCAATATCTCCTGCCGCCAAATAGTGTTGATAACCTGCATTGAACATCCCAAATATTAAACATGGGATTAAAGCTAAAATAACCGTGTTCATGGTTCGCTTTAAATCATCCGCTGCTTTTATATGAGTCCCATTATGGGTAGTATCATTTGGCGTATATAAAAACGTATGAAACGCACCAAAAGCCGTAGCCATTTTGGTTCCTTTATACTTTTGTTTTAATTTATCTAAGTTATTTTTTAAACTCATTATCCTATTTCTTTAAGCATTAAGTCTAATCCTTTTCTAATAATATCTTGATGTGGTTGCTTTGAAACACAAACAAACTCGGTTAAAGCAAAATCTTCAGGTGCAACTTCATACATTCCTAAAGCTTCCATTTCATCCAAATCTTGGTACATACAAGATTTTAATATTTGCATAGGATAGATATCCAATGGAAAAACCTCTTCGTAATTACCTGTTACTACAAACGCTCTGTGTTCTCCGTTTGTATTGGTGTTTAAATCGTATTTTTTGTTTGGAAACAACCATGAAAAAGTTAAAGCTCTAGTCGTTGAAACTTTGTTAAAAACTGGGGTTGTCCAACCAAAAAGTTCGTAATCATCGCCTTCAGGTATTACTGTAATTGTATTACTGTAATAATCTAAATAGCCATCTGGTTTTACTGTCTTACCAGATAAAATATTTCCAGAAATAATCCTAACATGTGCGTCTTTTTTGATACCGTGATCATAAATCATAGTAGCTAATTCACAACCTAATTTAGTGACAAAATATCTTGGTTTTTCTATAGAAGAACCCACCAAAGCAACAAGTCGTTCTGCGTTAAACTTACCTGTTAACAATAACTCTCCCATAATAACAAGATCCTGCGGACTTACAGTCCAAACAATCTCTCCTTTGTTAATAGGATCTATTTTGTTGATTTGTGTACCCACGTTTCCTGACGGATGTGGACCAGACACTTTATGCAAGGTAATCCCCGACAAACCTTCCATTGGCGACTTACCATGTTTCCCTACAGATACATGAACTTTACCTTTAGTTAATTTACCTAAAGCTGTTACAGCTGCTTGCAATTCCTTTTCTTTACCTTGTAGCGTATAGTTTAAATTAGCCACTAAAGGCGCAGATGCATGCGCTGAAATAAAAATTGCCTTTGGTTCCTTATCAGGCTTGGCTATAACGTCATATGGGCGTTGTTTTATAAAAGGCCAGCATCCAGAGGCTAAAAGAAGTGTTTTTACATCTTCTGGATTGGCTTTTTCCAAATTTAAAATATCATGCTCCAGATAAGACTCTGTTTTATCAGCTTGAATTTTAATAGATAATATCTTGCGTTTTTCGCCTCGCTCAATCTCTATAATTTCACCAGAAACTGGAGAAACAAATTTTACGTCTTCATTGGACTTGTCATAAAACACAGGTTCGCCTGCTTTTACTTTTGTTCCAACTCTAGAAATTAGTTTAGGTATAACGCCGTGAAAATCTTCTGGTCTTAACGTGTAAAAGTTGCTGAAAATGGCCTTTTCCGTGGTTTTTTCCGCTTCACCTTTAAGTTTAATGTCTAGACCTTTTTTGATACGAATGTCGTTTGACATATTTTATTTATTGAGATTAGTTGTCTAAAAACGGTGCAAATTTACAAATTAATAATACAGATTTCATAATATTAACATAGAAATTTACTCCCATTTCTATAAGTTCATTTTTGGGTATAAAAATTGATTATATTTACAAAAAAAGCGCATAAAATGCACATTAAATTTATTTTTACACTTCTATTAATCTTTATTTCAAGCTTAATTTATAGCCAAGTTAAAGAAATAAATCCACCCAATTACATAAAAACAATTGGTTTTAAAAGCAATACTCCCGAAAGTCAACTCCCTGTTTTAAAACTTGGTGATTACATAGATTTAGAGTTTGATGCTTTAAATGGTAATGAAGACGATTATTATTATACCATTGACTATTTTAATTTTGATTGGACCCCATCTGAGCTGATGAAATCGGAGTATCTTGACGGTATTGACAATCAACGTATCAGAACATACGAAAACTCTTTTAACACCTATCAAATCTATTCACACTACAAACTTACTATTCCGAATGAGCAAACAAAACGCCTAAAAGTTTCTGGAAATTATATGATTAATATTTTCAATAATGACAATGAACTCGTTTTTTCAAGAAAATTTATGATTTATGAAGATATGGCCACTATTGGAGTCAACATCAAGCGAACCCGAGATATTTCTTTCATCCAATCGAAACAAAAAGTAGACATTACGGTTACACCAAAAAGTTCTCATTTTAATAATCCAAAACAAAATGTGAAACTATTGGTAGTTCAAAATAACAATTTAAACACTGCAATATCCAACTTAATTCCTCAATACACTATTGGCAATCAACTAATCTATAGGTATGATTCTGAATCGAGTTTTTGGGCTGGAAATGAGTACTTATTCTTCGAAAATAAAGATATAAGAGCTGCAAATACAGGCATACAATATATAGACTTAAAAGACTTATATCATAATTATTTATTTACAAATTATTCAAGAGCCAATCGCCCTTACACCTATAATCCCGACATTAATGGTAACTTTTTGGTTACAAATATCGATGCTGATAATCCTGATATTGAAGCTGATTATGTTTGGGTTCATTTTTCTTTGCTTCCAGAACCTACCTTTAAAGGAAAGTCTATTTATGTTTATGGTAATTACAACAATTATGCTTTAAGTGATAGCAATAAAATGACCTATGACGATTACGACAATGTTTACAAATGCGCACTCTTATTAAAACAAGGATTCTATAATTATAAATATGTAGTCGTTGAAAAAGACGGAACTCTTAACGAAGGCGCAGTAAGTGGCAATTTTTATCAAACAGAGAACAACTATAAAGTAATTGCTTATTATCGTGATTTAGGCAAGCGATATGATAGAATAATTGGTTTTGGTCAGGGATCCTCGATAAATATCTCCAATTAATCGGAATAATCTAGTATTATTAAATTGAGTTAAAAAAAAACCTTATTTTTGCATCTTAAATACATTGTATATCAATAGATACCATGGTTCAACAAGTAACAAGAGGCATAAAAATTTCGGTAGATACTACCTTCGAAGGCTCGTTTTATAAAAATTATAAAATACACTACGCTTTTGGATACACAGTAACTATTGAGAACCAAAGTAAAGACTCTGTTCAGCTTAATGCGCGCCACTGGGAAATATACGATGCCTTAAATAATATTGAAACAGTTTCTGGCGAAGGTGTTATTGGTAGAAAGCCTGTTTTAAAACCTGGCGAATCACACACATATTCGTCTGGCTGCTTATTAACATCGCCTTTTGGAGCTATGGAAGGTCATTATGATATGATAAACCTTACCACTACCAAAAGCTTTAAAGTGATTATCCCTACTTTTAAATTAAGCGCCACTTTTGCTATTAATTAGCTGAATTTTTTCTATAAAATTTATAGCGTTTTCCGGCTTGCTCTACATGAAAAAAGCTGCAATTGGAATAATGTACAAATTCAAAGTGCTCATGATAATTAAAACCTTCGTCTTCTAGAATAAAAACATCGTGAACATCAATATTCCCATGGGGTGAAATTCTTTTAAATTGATATTCTATATGATGTCCAATATGTTGCAATTCAAACCAAGCTCCAGCCGCAATACCAGATAACCATTGTGCTTTTGTGTGTAAATTATCTACTGGTTTAGGTTGTAATGTTCCTATTGAAATTGGTTTGTGATGCTTAAGAGTATCCAAAAAACAACGCTTATTTTCACTCATTTGAGTTCCTTTAAATTCTGAAATAATACCTGTTTCAGACACCTCTAAAATTTGTTTTTCAGTACTAGACAAAAGGACATTACCAACCGTACTTGGTGTAAACCATTTAGATTTAATTAGCTTATTTTTGATTGCAACATCTGTGACAGAAGCAATTAAAGCATCGGTTACAAAACGAGCACAATTACAAGCCCCTTTAATAAATGCGGCATATCTTATAAAATTTTTTTCCTGCATCATGGTGATATGTGCTCTAGCCTTTTCATAGTTTATAGAGCTACAAACTGAGGCTACCAGCTTACCATCACCATGTGTTAGTTTAGGATGAGTTGCCAGAAATTGTAAAATTTCATTTAAGTTAATAATAGTTCCTTCTACAATATCTGCTTTCAAAGGAAATTTTAGTTCGTTATCGGTATCACCACCTCTAACTCTTCCAAAAGGTTCTGGTGTAATGTATCTTCCAAAATCATGGTATTCTAAAACTCCTGTCTTTTTATTTATCAATACTAAACCTGCATGTCCGGCCTTAACATAATTCTTTTTTCCAATACCAAAAAACCTCAAAAAAGGAGAAAACCATTCCTTGGAAACCATAACAATGGTCTCTGGATATGCCAAAGTAAGAATGATTCCTGTATTATTCATTAATAATTTGAGGTGTTTTAAACTGTTTTGTAGTTACTATGTTGGTTGATAAATTTTCATATGTCATTTTAATATCTTCTCCAGTTTTTTCAACTTGGGTAATACTCATTGTTTTAACAAAACCTCTATTCATAATAACACCATACTCATCATTATTTTTTCCAGCTGTTTTATGAAATTGCATTAACGATTTGGCATTTAACTCATGGTCTTTTTTATAGCTCTCAAACCACGCTTTACGTTCAATCTTCATAGGCTGACTGTACAATGTTGAAGACGACCATAGTTTTGGTTCTAAGGGTAGTTTTGAAATATACTTTTCACTACCATCCCAAATCAATTCATAAAATTTTAATTCAGAATTCCAATCTACAATTACCATTGTAAAAGGTTCAATATCTTCTAAATTATAGGATTGCATGACCGTTGTAATGGTATGGGAAATCAAGAAATCTTTAACCACAACACCTCTGCTTAACCTGTAGGTTTCTTTGCGCTGATGCAATTCAAAACCGCCGTTAAGCAAACAAACCAATCTATTCTTATCACTTAAACCTATCCATGTGCCTCCAGAACATTCATCTTTAGGATACAATAGTCTTGTATGTTCTATAGTATAGAAATCTGGAGCAAGTGCTATTCTGCTTGGTGCTTCATCACGATTTGACGTCAACACAAAATCTTTATCTCCCTTTGGAATAATTGTAACTGTACACATAAAAACATAGTCTGTAAACGACATGGCAACTTACAAAAAATAAACAAATTTTAACGCGTATTTAATACGAGTCCGCTTTAAGGATCGTTAAAAAATTTGTAATTTTACAATTGAATTTTAATAAAAAAACAAGACATGGGAAAAGGATTTTTTAATGTACCAATTGCGGTAAACGAACCTGTTAAAGGATATTCTCCAGGATCACCAGAACGTGATGCTGTTCTTAAAGCATACAAAAGTATGTACAATAGCAAGATAGATGTTCCTTTATATATTAATGGTAGAGATGTTGTAACCGGAAATACCAGAACCATGTCTCCTCCACATGACCATAAACATGAAGTTGGCACCTATCATTTAGCTGAAAAAAGCCATGTTGAAGAGGCTATAGCAACCGCTTTAGAAGCAAGAAAAAGCTGGTCTCAATTACCTTGGGAACAACGAGCAGCTATCTTTTTAAAAGCTGCTGAATTGATTGCGGGTCCATATAGAGCTAAAATAAATGCTGCTACTATGATAGCGCAATCAAAGAATATTTATCAAGCTGAAATTGATGCCGCATGCGAATTGATTGACTTCCTGCGCTTCAATGTACAATATATGGCTGATATTTACATGGAACAACCAGAAAGCACGAATGATGCATGGAACCGAGTTGAGTACAGACCTCTTGAAGGTTTTACCTATGCGGTTACTCCGTTTAACTTTACTGCTATTGCAGGAAACTTGCCCGCTTGTATGGCATTAATGGGTAACGTTGTTGTTTGGAAACCAAGTGATAGCCAAGTATATTCTGCTAAAGTAATTATGGATGTATTTAAAGAAGCTGGTGTGCCTGCAGGAGTTATTAATGTTGTCTTTGGTGATCCAGTTATGATTACAGAAACAGTATTATCAAGTCCAGATTTTTCTGGTTTACACTTTACAGGCTCTACATTTGTTTTTAAAGAATTATGGAAACAAATAGGCATGAACATACACAACTACAAAACCTATCCAAGAATTGTTGGAGAAACTGGTGGTAAAGATTTTATTGTTGCTCACAAAACAGCGAATCCAAAACAGGTTGCAACAGCCATTGTTAGGGGTGCTTTTGAGTTTCAAGGACAAAAATGTAGTGCTGCTTCAAGAGCATATATTCCAAAAAGTTTATGGAGCGATGTTAAAAACTATGTGATTGAAGATGTTAAGTCTTTTAAAATGGGATCTCCAGAAGATATGAGCAATTTTATTACTGCTGTGATTCATGAAGGTGCTTTTGATAAATTAGCTAAATACATCGATCAGGCAAAAGCTGACAGTGATGCTAAAATTATTGTTGGTGGTGGTTATGATAAGAGTCAAGGTTATTTTATTGAACCAACGGTGATTGTGACTACAAATCCACAATACAAAACCATGTACACTGAGTTGTTCGGTCCTATAATTACTATCTATGTATATGAAGATGATACTTACTCTGAAACTTTAAAACTTGTAGACGAAACCAGTGAATATGCCTTAACAGGAGCCATTTTAGCAACCGACAGAACCGCAATAACAGAGGCCACTACAGCTTTACAAAACTGTGCAGGTAACTTTTATATAAATGACAAACCTACTGGAGCCGTCGTTGGCCAACAACCTTTTGGTGGAGCAAGATCATCAGGAACGAATGATAAGGCAGGTAGTGCTCAAAATTTAATGCGTTGGGTCTCAACAAGATTAATTAAAGAAACCTTTGTAACACCAACAGATTACAGATATCCGTTTTTAGGAGAGTAGCAAAAACTGTTTAATATCAAAAAAATAAAACCCGCCATATTAAGCGGGTTTTATTTTTTAAATTCAATCTTACTTTCAATCGAAAATGAGCAACGAATTTCTTAAATTTGAGTATAATTTAAATCTTATCATGAAAAAATTAATCATCGTATTTTTATTTTTATTTACATCTATTTTATCCGCTCAACAAACTAAACATTTAACATTAGAAAATGCTGTTTTAGGTTATTATAAAGGGCTTTATCCAAAACAATTGAATATGCAATGGGTTTCTAATACAGATTCCTTTGCTTATAATGAAAATGATACTTTATTTGTTGAATCAAGTTTTGTTTCTGGAAAAAAAATGCCAGTGCTTCAAATACATGAACTTCAAAACGTGTTACCTGATTTAAAAAGACTTCCAAATACTTTTTTAAAGATTACTCCAGAGGAAGTGACTTTCAATCATAACAATAAAATTGTAAGTTATAATTATAAAAACAAAGCTATTTCAAAAACAATTGAATATCCTACTGAATCTAAAAACACTGATTTTAATGATGATGCACAGGCTGTTGCGTATACCATCGAAAATAATTTATTTCTGGCAACCACCAGTAATCCTAAAATAGCTATTACCAACTATCAAGATAAAAACATTGTTTCTGGACAAGCTATTGCCCGCTCAGAATTTGGAATTACAAAAGGCACTTTTTGGAGTCCAAACGGAGCATCTTTAGCTTTCTATCAAAAAGATGAAACCAAGGTTACTAACTACCCATTAGTAGATATAACAACTACTCCTGCCTCTTTAGATAATATAAAATATCCTATGAATGGTATGGATAGTGAGATTCCTAAAGTTGGCATCTACAATTTAAATGCACAAAAAGTTATTTATCTGGATATCGATACTTCTGATGAGCATTATCTTACTAACCTATCATGGTCGCCTGATAATGCCTTCGTGTTTTTAGCTGAACTTAATCGCGACCAAAATCACATGTGGTTTAACATGTATGATGTATCTACTGGTAAAAAAGTCAAAACAATATTTGAAGAAAAAAATGATAAATGGGTAGAACCAGAACATACGGCTGTTTTCTTACCAAAAAGTAATTCAGAATTTTTGTGGCTAAGCGAACGCGATGGCTATATGAACCTATATGTATATGATACAAACAAGGGTTTTATTAAGCAATTAACAAACCACAAATGGGTTATTAAAAGCATTATTGGCTTTGATGATAGTAATAAACACGTGATAATTTCTGGAACAGGAAACGATCCTCGTGAAAACAAAGCCTTTAAAGTGTCTCTTAAAAATGGAAAAACAGATGAATTAACCTCTGAAAATGGCACACACAAGTTGACCCTAAGCCCTCATGGAAATTACCTTATTGACTCATATTCAAGTATTAATATCCCTAGTATTACAAAGATAAAAGCCATTAATAAAAAGAAAGAGCACATTGTTTTTTCAGCAGATAATCCGTTAAAACAGTATCAATTAGGAAGTACAGAGTTTGTTACTCTTAAAGATGAAAACGGGACGAATTTATACGGAAGAATTATTAAGCCTGCAAATTTTGATGCATCAAAAAAATATCCTGTTTTAATATATGTTTATGGCGGACCACATGCACAACTAGTCACAAATTCTTGGTTAGGAGGCTCACGATTATGGATGCAATGGATGGCTGCCGAAAAAGATTATATTATTTTCACATTAGATAATCACGGGTCGGCGTCTCGTGGTTTTGATTTTGAAAGCGTTATCCACAGACAAGTGGGCGAACATGAAATGAAAGACCAATTATTGGGAGTAGATTATTTAAAATCGTTACCATTTGTTGATGGTAACAGATTAGCAATTCATGGTTGGAGTTATGGTGGGTTTATGACAAATGTGCTCATGTTGCGTCACCCAGGTGTTTTTACAACTGCTGTTGCTGGAGGCCCCGTGACTAACTGGAAGTGGTATGAAATTATGTATGGCGAACGTTATATGGATAGATGGCAAGAAAATGAAGCAGGATTTGAAAAATCTAAAGTTCATAATTATGTACAAAATCTTGATGGTAAACTTCTAGAAATTATTGGAAGTGTAGACCCTACTGTTGTGCCACAACATACCATGACTTTACTTGATGCCTTTATAAAAAGCAAAAAACAAGTTGATTTTTTCACCTACCCAATGCATCCTCACAATGTTAGAGGTGTAGACAGAGTACATTTAATGACAAAAGTGCTAGATTATGTTATGGATAACAATAAGTAAACTTCTTTTATAATATTTAGAACGCAAAAAAATATATTTCTTTAATCAGAAGTATATGCAAGAAATCACGACTATAAAACTAAAGCCGCATCATTTATTTTAAATGATGCGGCTTTTACTCTTGGAAAAAGATTAATTTACTTTCTTACTGTCTTTATAATCTCTAAAGCTTCTTTTACTTTCTGTTTAAGTTTTGAATAATCCTTATTGGCTATGATATCTTTTGAAATCAATTGCGATCCCATACCAACACAGGTTACTCCAGCATCAAACCATCCTTTTAAGTTTTCCTCTGTTGGAGATACACCACCAGTTGGCATTACACTCGTCCATGGTTGTGGACCTTTAATCCCTTTTACAAACTGTGGACCATAGATATCACCTGGAAAAAGTTTAACGATTTCACATCCTAATTCTTCTGCTTTGGCTATTTCTGTCAAGGTTCCACAACCTGGAGACCATAAAACCTTACGTCGGTTGCACACAATGGCTATGTCTTCTCTAAGTACTGGAGTCACTATAAAATTTGCTCCCAATGCCATATATAACGATGCTGCTGCTGCATCGGTTACAGAGCCTACTCCCATAATCATTCCTGGAAGTTCTCTAACTGCATATTTAGTAAGTTCTCCAAAAACCTCATGAGCGAAATCTCCTCTTGCAGTAAATTCCATCAATCTTGCACCGCCATCATAACAGGCTTTCAAAATGTGCTTACTTAATTCAATATCATTATGAAAAAACAAAGGAATCATTCCTGTTTCTTTCATCGCATTTGCTACTTCTATTCTTGTAAATTGTGCCATTCTATTTTTCTATTTTTTGGTTTAATGAAAACTAAGGGCTAGAAATCAAAATACTAGCCCCATTTGTTCTAACTACTAAACTCAAACTAATTAATCAAATTTTTATCTTGCTACTCTACCTGAAGCATCGCCTCCCATTAGCTTCTTAACTTCATCTACTGTCACTAAGTTTGCATCTCCTTTGATGGTGTGTTTTAAACAGGATGCCGCTACTGCAAAGTCTAATGCGTTTTGATCATCTTCTGGATAGGTTAATAATCCATAGATTAAACCTCCCATAAAACTGTCACCACCACCTACTCTGTCAACGATATCGGTTATTTGATACTGACGCGTTTCATACATTTTCTTGCCATCATACAAGACACCTGCCCAGGTGTTGTGCGATGCTGAAATGGAACCTCTTAGCGTTGTAATCACTTTTTTGGCTCTTGGAAACTTTTCCATCATTTGTTGACATACTGATAAAAAGGCTTCTGCTTTTACATCGTGCCCTTGTGTTTGCACACTGATACCTTCTGGTTTAATTCCAAAGTGCATTTCTGCATCTTCCTCATTTCCTAATATAATATCGCAATACGATGTTGACTCTGTCATAACTGATTCTCTGTGTGCTGCATCACAATACTGCCAAAGTTTAGCTCTATAATTTAAATCTGTAGAAATGGTAATTCCTTTAGCACTGGCAGCTTTAACGGCTTCTAAACAAACATCTGCTGCCCCTTGTGATATGGCCGGGGTAATACCTGTCCAATGAAACCACTCAACACCTTCAAAAACGGCATCCCAATCAATCATACCTGACTTAATCTCTGCTATGGCTGAATGTGCTCTGTCATAGACCACTTTACTGCCTCTACTTACCGCTCCTGTTTCTAAAAAGTAAATCCCTAAACGATCCCCTCCCCAAACAATTTTATCTACATTAACGCCTCGTTTGCGCATTTCCATCATGGCACATTGCCCTATATCATTTTTTGGTAATCGCGTTACGAAATCAACCGATATACCATAATTTGCTAAGGAGACGGCTACATTCGACTCTCCTCCTCCATAAACGACATCAAAATTATCAGCTTGTGAAAATCTTAAAAAACCTTGTGGAGCTAACCTTAACATGATCTCTCCAAATGTCACTACTCTACTCATACTTTGTACTATTATTTAAAGTTAATTTCAATATTGCTTAAACGTTTAACCTAGTTTTTAAAATAAAATCAAAACTACATATTTTATATGTCTTGTTTTGATTATAATAACTATTACAATATATTTGCTTAAACGTTTAAGCAAATATATAAAAAATTTGAATACCAAAAAAAAAACAACCATAAAAGATATTGCTCGTGCACTCAATATATCACCAGCGGCAGTGTCTAAAGCGTTGCACGATGATTCTCGTATTAGCAAAAAAACAAAGGATGCTGTTAAAAAGGTTGCAAAAGACCTTAATTACCAACCTAATCACCTAGCTAGTGCTTTGCGTAAAGGAAAAAGTAACTTGGTTGGTGTTATTGTTCCAAGAACAAATAGTAACTTTTTTTCTTCTGTTATTGAAAATATTGAAGCTGTTTTAAACAAAGAAGGTTACCATATAATAATAACTCAATCTAATGAATCTTATAAAAAAGAATGTGACAATATAGACACCTTACTATTTACTCAAGTTGATGGTATTATTGCCTCTATGGCAAATGAAACTGTTAATTTAGACTATTATGAAAAAATTAAATCTAAGGGTATTCCTTTAATTTTATTCGATCGTGGAGAAAATGATTTAAATGTAGATTATATAGGTATTAATGATTATGATAGTAGCCACATGATTGTTGAACATCTTGTAGAACAAGGGTGTAAAAGAATTGCTCATATTGGGGGATACAAGCGCACTCGTATTTTTAACAACAGAATTAAGGGCTATATTGATGCGTTAAAAAAACACAACTTACCTTTAGATAATGAGCTTTTAATAGAAAGTAATCTAACTATTGAAGATGGAAGATTAAAAATGGCAAAGTTATTAGCTTTAAAAAACAGGCCTGATGCAGTTTATGTTGCCGGCGATTATGCTGCTCTAGGAGCATTACAAGTGCTTAACGAACAACATATTAACATCCCTAAAGATATAGCCTTAGTTGGTTTTGGAAATGAACCCTTTACAGATATGGTAACTCCAACAATTACCAGTATTGACCAACACAGTTCTGAAATTGGAAAACAAGCTGCAAAAACCTTTTTAGCCCATGTTAAAAAGAAGTCGACTTCACAAACATTAAACAAAATAATTTTAAATGCGGATTTAATAGTGAGACACTCTTCCAACAAAAAAGACCTTTCTTAAATAAAGAAAAGTCTTTTATCAATGCTCTTGTTATTGTCTTCTATTCGTTCAACAATTCGGGATGATTTAGTATCAAATCTATTTTCTTTATAATGACCGTAATTTGATTCATTTGTGTTTCTATATTCCTAAAATAAATACTTATATCTCTGTTAATCCAACTTTCTGAGATAACGCGTGCACCCAAACTAATTCTTAAAACAGCACTTTGAAAATCATTCCCATATTTTACATTAACGGCTTGTCCTATATGACATTTTTGAGCAGCAAGTCTAATAATTTCTAAAGGTGAATCTTCAAAATGATTGGATAAGTCTGAATTTAACAAAACATAGAGTTTTTTTACATGATCAACAGATAAAACTTTATTGTCTTTAAGAATAAAAAAAGGAAATATTGTACGGATATTTCTTATTCCAAATTCTTTACTATTATAACTATTGGTTTTTGTTTCATCACCATAAATAGGTTCTAAAAAAGCGGCTTCATGTATAGAATCTTCAACAAAATTGCAAAACATCTCAATACCCATATTTCTATATAGAATTGGTGTTTTGTAATACCTATCCATTTCAACTATAGCAGCATTCCAACGCATGTAGGAGCCATAATTGTATCCATCGGATAAATCATTAGAACAGCACCACGACTTTGGCCAATCTGAATGATTGTAATATTTGGTTAGTCCTTCAGGTAACTTATTTTTTGCAGAATGGATTAATTGACTCACATTTTTAGGCAGAATTAATGCTCCTGAATAAGGAGGACCTGTAAAGTATTTACTTCCTGTTATGGTAACAATATATCCTTTATTTAAATAATTTTGTATGTCTTTAGGATCTAATCTAAGTTGCGAACCATCGACAATTATTTGCAAAGACAAATTTTCTAGAGAATTTAAATTTTCTATGGTTTTTTCACTAGGTGATTGATAGCCTAATTTTGATTGATCCATAATGTGCAATACAACATGCCGTCCTAGTTCGTTAGTTTTTGAAATAGCATTAAACACTTCGTTATCTAGTTGTAAAGATGATTTTAATTGTCCATTTTCATCTCTAAAAGGAATTTTAATCAAATCGATATCTCTAAACCCTTCAATCTTATCTCCTTTTTTAACTGGGTAATTGAGCGCTGTTGTATTTTCAAAATGACATCCTTTTAATGCTGCAGGCACACCACTACCAGTTTCATCAGAAGCTACTAAAATATGTGTTATATCCTTGTCAGAAATAATTTGAGTAATGGCGGCTATTTGAAGTGAAGAATCTGTACCCGATGGTGAAAAAATTATTTCGCATTCATCATTTAGCTTAAATATTTTTTTAAGGTTATTTTTTAGTAATTCAGAAAACTCAATAGTAGCCTTTTTGAAACCATTTT
>TARA_R110002033_G_scaffold87544_3_pt1 | contig 24514 bp, 18 predicted proteins | sample TARA_R110002033 | Tara Oceans TARA_R110002033 (sample SAMEA4397051) | marine metagenome | biome: Polar Biome; feature: [SRF] surface water layer (ENVO:00010504); material: water (ENVO:00002006), including particulate matter (ENVO:01000060) such as... | depth 5 m
TGTACTTTTATGTAGTACAACATTTATATTTGCAGATTCTAATAATAATGAACTCAATACTATTAGTCAAAGTAATAAAGAGACTAAAGATAACTCATCTGAGTTAAGAATATTTGGAGCAGGTGAAAGATTAGATGATAAAACCTACTCAGGAATGGGAATAGAGTATAAAGATGACAATATCAAAACAGGTATTGAGTATGGAAATGATTATAATAAACTTTATGGAGTTTATAAATATGCCTTGCCAAAAAACTTCTATTTAAAAGGTGGAGTGGGATATTTAAATAAAGAAATACCTTTTAATTCTGAGTTGATTGATATCAAACAATATACACTAGGAACTTCTCTTGGTTATGGAGATGATTCAAACTATAATATTGAAATAGGATATCTTGGAAATAAACTAAGCAATGCATATGATGCAAATGGGTATACCAATACTGTGTATGTAGAAACTTTGGCTCAATATGAGATGGATTATGAAAAAGATTGGGGAACGCTTGAAGCTGTGGGTACTTATCAAAACTCACATCTATATCATAAAAATTATTCTGGAATGATTGTAGAAGCAGCTTATTATCCTATCGAAGATATCAGAACTTCTGTGCAATATGATGATGCACAAGTTGTAGATGAGAATAATTATAGAGTAATACTGGGAGTTAAATATGCCTTTGCCTCACAAAAATGGTCTCCTATATTTAAAGCAACTGCTAATACTTCAAACTCAGTCTCGTATGGTTTGGTGTATGATGAAGACATAGAAAATGAGCCCTTGAGTAACAGAGATTTCTTTGAAAATCAAATAGGAACAGGAACTCTTAAAGCACAAGAATTAGCATCAAGTGAATTTAACCAACGAATTCAAAAGAGTTTAAATCGTGATAATAATACAAATACCGAAAAAACATCCGTTCCAAATACAAAACCTACAGGAGAAAGTTTTACAGTTAATATACCAGGCAATGGATTTACAAAATCTGTAGACTTAGCTTCACATATTCAAGATGCAGATGGAGATACTTTAACTGTGATTTATGTTGGTAGTGGAGTGATAAGAAGCACTTGGGGTTCCTCAATACAGACATCTACAATATCAGGTACCATCGCTACCCTTTCAATCTCTACAGGTTCACCTCCTGGAGCTACCACTGATGCATATTTAGAATATAAAGTTTTTGATGGAAAAGAATATAGTCCCGTATATAGACTTACAATAACGAATTTCGGAATATAGATTTTTATGATAATGATAAAAAGAAAGAAAGTTAATTTTATATAAAAAAGTAACGGTGAATATAACGATAGCTAAATATAATACTTGTATATAGAAAAAGAAAAGATTTCTCTTTTCTTTATACAAGGACAATATTATGAAAGCAAATATAAATTATAGTTCCCGTTTTAGAATCCTAAAAGGTGGAAAAATAAGCTTAGTAGTAAGTGCTTTATTAGGAAGTGTAACTCTAAGCTTTGCAGCTCCAAGTGGTGGAGTAGTAACTTCAGGGTCTGCAAATATTTCTCAAAGTGGAAATACAACCAATATAAACCAATCCACCTCCAAAGCTAGTATAAACTGGAATAAGTTTAATATAGCTTCCCATGAAACAGTAAACTTCAATCAACCAAATGTAAATAGTATAACTCTCAATAGAGTAATAGGAAATGAAAGAAGTATCATAGATGGAGCACTAAATGCCAATGGTCAAGTTTGGATATTAAACTCAAATGGTGTACTCTTTGGTAAAAATGCAAGTATCAATACAAGTGGACTATTAGCTACAACTAAAGATATCTCAGATACTAACTTTCAAAATGGAAACTATAGTTTTACAGGAGATTCAACAGAATCTGTTATCAACCAAGGTACTATAAAAGTTAAAAATAATGGATATGTAATCTTTGCTTCAAATGAAGCTAAAAATAGTGGAATTATAGAAGCAGTAAAAGGAAGAGTACAACTCACATCAGCAAATGAATATACTATAAATCTAAATGGTAACTCTTTAATAGACTTATCTGTAGATAAAGGAATCTTAGATGCCCTAGTTGAAAACTCAGGAACTATACTAGCTGATGGTGGAGAAGTATATCTTACTACCCATGCAGTAGATGAACTCCTAAGAGGTGTAGTAAATAATACAGGAATCATAGAAGCAAACTCACTAGATGGAATAAACGGACATGTGGAACTATATGCCCATGGAGGAACTGCAAATATAGCTGGAACTATAAAAGCTAAAGGTGGGTTTGTAGAGACTTCAGGAAAAGAGCTAAGTGTAGCTTCTACAACTTTAGTAGAAGCTTCTAAATGGCTACTAGATCCTACAGATATTGTTATAGAATCAACAGGTGGAAGTGATATAACAGGTGCTAGTGTAAGTGCTACTGCTATAGAGTCTAACTTAGCTACAACAGATATAGAACTAAAAGCCGATAATGATATTACTGTAAATGAAGATATCACTTGGGGTGAAGCTACAAAGCTTACTTTAACTGCAGGTAATGAAATATATGTAAATGCTATTATTGAAAATACTAACAACACTAATGGTGGAGTTTACTTTAATGCAGTTAATAGAAATGCAGCAATAAAGTTTGACCCAACTACTGGAAAAGTAATCATAAATAATATCAATCAACTCCAATGGATAAATCAAGCTTTAAATGGTAGATATGAATTAGGTTCAAACATTGATGCTAGTGATACTACTACTTGGAATAGTGGAGCTGGATTTAAAAAATTAGGAGATAACTCTACAGATAATATAGATACAAGATTTACAGGAGTCTTTGATGGTAAAGGTTATGTTATAGATGGCTTGTATATCAATAGAGGTGGTGAAAATTATGTAGGGTTATTTGGTCGTACGGGAGCTTATGGAACTAATAAAGGAACAATTTTAAATCTAGGACTAACCAATGTGGATATTACAGGTAGTGATGTTGTTGGAGGATTAGTTGGATACAATAATTCTTCAACCATCACAAACTCATATGTTACAGGAAAGGTAAGTGGTAATTATACTGTTGGAGGATTAGTTGGAAGAAATGATTATTCTACCATCATAAACTCATATTCAACAGCTACAGTAAGTGGTAATTATAGTGTTGGAGGATTAGTAGGGAATATTGTTAATGGAGTTGTTATCACAAACTCATATGCTACAGGAAATGTAAGTGGTAATTCTGATGTTGGAGGATTAGTTGGATACCATGATGATGGTTCAACCATCACAAACTCATACTGGGATATAGACACCACAGGACAAACAAATGGCGTAGGACTTGGAAGTTCAGCTGGAGCTACAGGAATCTATAGCTCAACAAATACGAAAAATGCTTTTAGTAAAGATACCTATGCAGGCTTTGATTTTACAAATGATTGGATCATCTATGAAGGTCATACAAGACCACTTTTAAGAGCTTTTATGACAGAAATTACTGTAAAAGCAAATGATGCTACAAGAACTTATGATGGAACAACTTATAATGGAAATGCAGGTGTAACTTACTCAAATCCAACTTACGATAACTCTTTAGTAAATGGTACTCTAGCTTATACTTCAAGTGGTGATTTAAAAAATGCAGGAACAGCTACAATAAATGTAGATGGTTTATACTCTTCGCAACAAGGGTATATTATAAAATATGATACAGGAACTTTAACTACAAATAAAAAAGATATCACAGTAACTGCAAATTCAAATACTACCACTTATGATGGAACGGTACAAAATACAAGTGGATTTACTGCAAGTGGTTTAGTAGGTGGAGAAACTGTTGCTGTACTTGATGGAGTAACAGGAGATAGTGTAAGTGGTAAAAATGCAGGTACATATAATACAAACCTAAGTGGTACAGATGAAAATTATAATTTAACTTTTCAAAATGGAAGTTTAGATATCAATAAAAGAGCCTTAACCTTAGAAGCAAAAAAAGATTATGATGGAACAGCTGACCTAACAGACTATGTAACAATTGGAAATCTAGTAGGAAGTGAGACATTAGAGTATACACAAGCAAAAGCTAATTCGAGTAATCCAGAAGCCAATAACTTTATAAAAGAGATTATCATACAAGATGGAGAAAATGGTGGACTAGCTAGTAACTATGAACTTCCATCACTTTTAGCATATTCAACTAATAATAGTGTGCAAATAGGAGCTAAACCTGTTGCTAAAACTACAACACCTGATTTAAGTACGATAGTTTCAAATATAGTAAATAAAACAGTACTGACAAATAAAGATATAGATACTTTACTAAAAAGTGGAATAGATATAAAAACAATCTTACAACAACTAGATACTAATGAACTAGCACTCATCCCAGGAATTGTAATGAAAGTACTAAATGGTGGTATCAATCTTCCCTTTGGAACTAAACAAGAGTTTAATTTAGAGAGTGATGATAAAAATGATGATAAAGAAAAGAAATTAATCTAAAAAGAAAAAATATAAAAGGAAATAAAAATGAAAAAAACATCAATACTATTAGCGACAACATTAAGTCTGTATTCAGCACCTATACCAAATATCGGTGATGTTGTAAAAGAGGTAAAACCTCCAAAGATAGAAAAGAAAAAAGAGGTTCTACCTGTACTTCAACAAGAGAGTGATGAGTATAAAAAAAGTTTTGAAGATGGTAAAAAAGTATTTATCAAAAGTTATTCAATAAGTGGAAATACACAACTAAGCACTAAAAAACTACAGACTATTTTAAAGCCTTATGAATCAAAAGAGTTAAGTTTTAAAGAGATACAAGAGATAGTTACTCTTATTACAAAAGCATATAGAGATGAGGGGTATTTTGTAGCAAGAGCTTATATACCTACTCAAGATTTACAAGCACAAGATGGAGTACTTAAAATAGCAATTATCGAAGGGAGCTATGGAGAGTTTAAACTAGAAAACAGTTCATTAGTCAAAGACTCTATCTTACAAGCCAAACTTGATGTTGCAAAAAACAAAGAAGCAATAGCTATAAAAGACTTACAAAGAGCATTGCTTTTAATCAATGATACTCCTGGGGTAAAAGTAAGTAGTACAAAAATTGCTGCTGGAAAAGAAGTGGGTACAAGTGACTTTATAATAGGAACACAAGCCACTGAACCATATAATGGTTATGTTATTGGGGATAATTATGGTTCAGATTATACAGGTAAACATAGAGTTATGGCAGGAGTTGATATCAACTCCCCTTTTAAAATAGGAGATAAAATCTCTTTGTCTGCTTTGAGTTCTGAAAATATGGGTTTATTAAATGGAAGAGTAGGTTATGGCTTTCCCATATATGAAAACGGATTGAGGGGAGAAGTAAGTTACTCTAAAACTACTTATGAGTTAGGAGATAAATATGAAAACCTTGATGCTTTAGGAAGTGCTGATAGTTTTGTAGCTTTATTTACTTATCCGATTATTCGCTCAAATGGTGAGAATTTAAATACATATTTAAGAACATCATATAATAAAATGAATGATGAAATTCAATCTATTTCATCAGAAGTAGCAAAAAACACAGTAGTTTCTAAATTTGGAGTTGACTATTTAAAAAACCATCTTATTTATGACAAGTATTCACAAACAAAAATAGACACCTCTCTTAGTTTTGGTAGATTAAACTTTAAGAACTCTGTTGATAAGGCAGATGATGAAGCAGGAGCAAATACAAATGGAAACTTCTCAAAAATAAATATTGAATTAGAAAACAATACTTTACTTAATGAGAAAATAAATTGGAAAAATAAACTTCAACTTCAATATGCTCTTGGAAATAAAAATCTAGATGGAAGTGAAGATATGAGTTTAGGTGGTATAAATGGGGTAAAGGTATATCCTTCAGGAGAAGAGAGTGCTGAAAATGGATATATTTATAGCACTGAGTTAACTTATACTTTACCATCATTTAATGACTTAAATTCAAAAATTGGTATCTTTTACGATGTGGGAAGAGTATATATGAGTAGAAACATCACAAATGAGAAAAGTAGAACTTTACAAGATATTGGACTAAGTTATAGTGCTTCGTATAAAAGTTTTTTTATGAATACTCACTTATCACATAAGCTTGGAGCTGCTAAAGTTACTAGTAGAGACGATTATAATACTAGATTTATGTTTCAACTTGGTATGACATTTTAATTTATTTTTATGGGTTAAATCATCGTTGATGATGATTTAGCCATAACTTAGTTTTATATTACTAATCCATCTTCTAGCATTATTTTATTTCTACCATCATTTTTTGCTTGATATAGAAGTATATCTGCTTTTTGTATTGCATCTTGATAGGTTTTATGGTCATTTCTTAGAACTACACCCGCGGAGAAGGTCACTTTTATTTTATTATTTTTATAATTAAAACTATTTTCATTTACGATATTTTTTATTCTTTTTAAGTATTGTAAAACTTCTCTTCTTAGTTTATATTCAACAGTTGCTACAAACTCTTCTCCTCCATATCTAGCTAAGATATCATTTTCTCTAGTTTGGCTTTTCAGTATTTTTGAGAAAGTTTTTAATACCGTATCTCCACCTTCATGACCAAATGAATCATTTATATTTTTAAAGTGGTCTAAGTCAAAAAAGACTATTGCGTATTGTATATTTTCTCGTTCAAAATTTTTATCTATGGTTTTTATTTCTGTATCATAAGCTCTTCTTGTAAGAAGTCCTGTAAGGTGGTCGATAATTGCCTCTTTTTTTGCTTCTTTTAACTGAGATTCTAAATTCTGAACTTTGTTTTCTAAGTCTTTTACATGGTTCTCACCAGTTGATAATTTTTTATTTACTTCATTCATCTCTGTTTCGATACTAGAAGCAGCATTTATAAGTTTATTTTGTAAAGCTACCAATTCTGAAACATTGCTATCTTCTAAATCTATTGATGCAAGTTCATCTTTTATGCTGGTTACATTGCTAGAACTATTTTGGTTACTGTTGATTGCTTCTTTTAGGTGTTTACCCATAAGAGTTACTAGTTTTGCTATATCAGCAGTTTTTTCTTTTAGTAGGGTTTGATCTGTTGTAAATCTTTTTTCTAAAAATTTTTGCATCTCTTTTTGTATATCTTCTTCAAAAATAAGTTCTGGAGAATCACCGATTTTAATAGAAAAATTTGTAAGCTGTTCATCAAGATGAATATTGATTGATGGCGATAATGCTTGTTTGATAATAGAAGCCAATGTTGAGACATTTTTAATATGAACTCTTTTTAAAAGTAGGGCAATTAGTTCTTCAAATGTCTGAATATCATTTGCATTTAATTCATCCCTTTCTTGGGGTGTTAGTTTACTAACTAAGTTTTTAAATAAATTACATTCTTCTATTTTTTCATTTTGTTCTTTTGCAAGATTACAAAACTCTTTGTTGTATTCATTAGGAGTTGGTTGAACATTTCGCTCTTTTAATACTTCTAATGTCTTGGTAGCTATCTTCTCAATATTTGTCATGAGTTTCCTTTTTTAAGCTAAAAGTTTTTTTACCATCTCATTTATTCTTTTTCCATCAGCAACGCCTGCAAACTTTTTACTTGCAGTTCCCATTACTTTTCCCATATCTTTTATAGTTGTTGCACCAACTTCTGCTATTACTTCTTTCATCCCAGTTTCTAGCTCTTCATCACTTAGTTGTTGTGGTAAATATATTTTAAATACTTCGATTTGCTCTTGTTCTACTTGAGCTAAATCATCTCTTCCCGCATCTTTATATTGGATAGAGGCTTCTTCTCTTTGTTTGATACCTCTTTGTACAAGTTTAATAACATCTTCATCATTTAACTCTTTTCTTTCATCTACTTCGATTTGTTTTATCATAGTATTAATAGCTCTTATAGAATCTCTTTTTACAATCTCTTTTGATCTCATAGCATCTTTTAAATCTGATTTTAGTTGTTCTTTTAAACTCATATTAGTAATCCTTTTATAATTTATAAATTTATTTATTGTAGCAAACTATGCGTTAAAACTTTCTATTAGTTCTTCAAGTTCTAAATATCGCTCAACTTTTTTTTCATAGATTGACTTTGTCTCTTCTAATTCTTGGGAAACGGCTACTATTCCTTTTTGTTCATAACAAGAAGGATTTGATAAACACTCATTTATCTCTTCTATTTTTGATTCTAAGTCTTCTATCTCTTTTGGGAGATTATCATAATCCCTTTGGTCTTTGTAGCTTAGTTTTGTTTGCTTTTTAGTGTTAGTTGTTTGTTTTGCTTTTGTAGTCTCTTCTTTTGCTAACTCTTTTTCATAAGCTTCTAATTCTTTTATCTCTTTTTCTATTTCAAGATACTCAGTATAAGGTTGGAAAGATTCAAATATCTCACCATCTTTACCTTTGAAAACATAAAGTTTTTTTGCAATCTTATCTACAAAATATCTATCATGCGATACAAATATAAGTGCACCTTGGAAGTTTTGCAAATACTCTTCTAGGATATTGATTGTGGGGATATCAAGGTCATTTGTAGGTTCATCTAAAACCATACAATCAATATCTTTAGTAAATAAAAGTGCTAAAGCAACTCTATTTTTCTCTCCACCACTTAATACTCCAATTTTTTTATCTAAATATTCTCTAGGAAATAAGAAGTTTTTCAAGTACCCAAATACATGTAAGTTTCTTCCATCTGGAAGGACAACTCTATCTCCACCATTTGGACAAAAGGTTTCTAAAAGATTTCTGTTATCATCTAGCATTTCTCTATGTTGGTCAAAATATCCGATTTTAAAATCACCTTTTTTAAAGCTACCACTATCGATTTGAAGTTTTCCCATAAAGATTCGTAGCATAGTTGATTTTCCAGTACCATTTGGTCCTACTATTGCTATGGTGTCTTTTTGTAAGATTCTTGCTGTAAAGTCTTTGATAAGAAGTTTATTTCCTAGTGTTTTTGATATGTCATCAAGCTCAAAAAGCATCTTTCTTTTATTTTGAATTTTTACATCTTCGCTATTAAATGCCTTTTGTTCTCTTTGAAGTTCTACACTCATCTTTTTTATAAGTGATGGGTTTGATCTAGCTTGTTTTTTTAGGTCAAAATATTCTGATTTTCTTCTTTCATTTCTTTTTCTTCTAGCTGTAACTCCGTGTTGCATCCAGTAAGCTTCTCTTTTTACCATTCTTATTAGATTGTGGTGTTCTTTTTCCATGATTTCTAGCATTTGTTGCTTTTGTTCTAGGTAGTCTGTATATCCACCTTTGTATTTTTTGATTTCCCCATTTTCTACTTCTATAATCTCAGTTGCAATATTATCTATAAAGTATCTATCATGTGAGATAAAGATAAGTGTAAAGTTGTTTTTGATAAGTAATTCTTCAAGGAACTCTACCATATAAACATCAAGGTGATTGGTAGGCTCATCTAGAAGTAAAACATCTGGTTTTCTAAGTAACAATCCAGCAAGACTAACCCGTCTTTGTTCTCCTCCACTTAAGAGATTTACATCTTTGTGTTCAAACTCTTTTAGGTGGAACTCTATCAATACTCGTTCAATCAGATTATCCAAGTCCCAAGCATTGTGAAACTCTAAAAATGTAGCTAGTTCACTTTGTCTATGAAGGAGGGCATCATTCTCATAATCAGTCATTAGTTTATTAGATATCTCTTCATATTCATCTTTTGCACTTTTTACTTCAACTAGTTGCTCTTCAATAGCATCTCTTACCATCAGATTGTCTTTGAACTTTGGTTGTTGGGCTAGCATCTCTATTTTAAGAGATTTATCAATAGCCATTTCCCCACTATCAACTTCCACTTCACCAGTGATGATTTTAAGAAGGGTTGATTTTCCTTGACCATTTTGTCCAATGACAGCGATTCTTTGCCCTTGGTTTAGTGTAAAGTTCACATTTTTGAGTATCACTTTGATGTCATATTGTTTTGAGATGTTTTGTAAGTCTATTAGTGCCATATGAGTTTTAAAATCCTATATATTATTTATTAAATTAGGTGGATATAGTATCTAAATATCTGTTATATCCTGCTTTTAATATTTATAGAGATATGAAAGACTAATTTAAAAAGATTCTTTATTTGATAAATTTTATCATGAATACCTAAAGGTATTCGCTTTTCTTACTTTTCGTCAATACATGCTGGAACGAATTTAAAGGTAAAAGTAAGAAAGCGAAGAGGTTTAACTCTTCATGATAAAGTTTTTACTAAATAATTTGTATTTAATCTCTAAATGATGTTACAATTAATAACTTTCAAAAGGAAATACAATGTTTACAATATATGAAAATGGAATAGTAGGTGTTCAAACTACAGCTGATAATTTATACAAAGTTAAACCAATCGATAAATCAACTGATGCAAAATTTAAACCAGATGATGAAATTGTTGAGTATTTCTCTCATAAAAGAAAGAACTCTAAAAATAATGATGAACGAATAAACTCCTATAAAAAAATAGCAAATATGGATACATCTGAACCTATTTACCAAGTAAAAGATATCATGACAAAAGATGTATTTACTATTGATACAAAAGCAAGTATAGAAGAAGCATATAACCTTTTAAAAGAGTATGGAGTAATGCAAATACCCGTAATCTCAACTGAGAGAAAAATAATAGGCTTGATAAGTAAAAAAATAATACTAAACCTTTTGATGGCTGATATAGATAATTCAACTGCAATATTAAATAGAACATTAGAGGATATATTTTTACCTGAAGTTATAACAACAGATCCAATTTCTGATATAAGAAGAGTGGCTAAAGTTATGATTGACTATAAACTTGATGCTATTCCTGTAGTTGATGATGATATTTTATTTGGAATTATCTCTAAAACAGATATTTTAAAAGCAGTTTCTCACTTGCCAAAATTGCAATTATGGTCATAAAAGAAGATTAATCAAACTTCTTAAAATCATCATCTTCACTTCCATCTTTCTTTCTATTTTTATACTTCCACATAGTAATAAAATACCTCACACTAGAAAGACTTAAGAAAAAGGCTATTATAAACATAACAACATATATCAATGTTATAAATATCTCCATTTTTTATCCTTTTTATTTAGTATAACAAAATTGATAAGAAATTAAAAATTTAGCCTTTAGTAGTGTGTTCGTAAACTCCAATGAAGTTTTCTGGTGGGTGTTTTATAAACTCTGTACATCTTTGGATATAGATTTTATAGATATTATTATTAGTTTTTGTTTGGCTATTCTCTAACTCTTCAAAAATAATTAAAGCCTCTTTAAATTGTGAGTTCTTATATAATTCAATTGCTTCATGGTGTTTTTCTAACTCTTCTTTTTGTGCCCCTTGTGCTTGACCTTTTCCATATACTTGCCAGATTTCTATGGGCTTTGATTTTCCTTTTACTGTCACTAAATCCAAAAATCTAAAAACATACTCTTCTTTTAATGCATCTTTTGTAAAGTTTGAGATATTTAATCTCGAGTTATAAAATTTACATAGGGATTCTAATCTTGCACCAAGATTTATGGCATCTCCAATAACAGTATAATCACTTCTTCCACTACTTCCCATCTCTCCTACAATTGCCATACCAGTATTTAGACCAATTCCTATATCGATATGGGGTTTGTTTTCTTTGTCGTACTCTTTATTTAAAGGTTCTAGGTGAGCTATTTGTTCAAGTGAAGCTAATACTGCTTTATCTGGATGATTTTCTACATTTCCTGGGGCATTCCAATATGCCATGATAGCATCACCAATATATTTATCAATAGTTCCTTGGTATTTTGTAATTATATTACTCATAGGTTCCATATATTGATTTAAATATTGAATTAGATTTTTGGCATCGCCCATCTTTTCAGATATTTGAGTAAAACCTCTTACATCACTAAAAAATACAGTAACTTCTTTTTCCATAGCTTGAAAACCACTGTCATCCATGTTCTTAAGTAAGTTATCCATTACATCTTTTGATACTTTAGAAGCAAATTTTTTCTTGATAGCTTCTTCTTGTCTTATCTCAAAAAAGTAATCAAGTAAGGTAGCAATTATAGCTGCTGTACTTATAGTAAGAATGGGGTAAAATATATTAAATACTAAGCCTTTAGTAAATAAGGAATAATATGAAGCATATACTGTAGTTGCTAAAAATGCTATTGTAATAAATGGGTTATACCAAAACGGTGTAAATGTGATTGCAAGTGTAACTATTAAAGATAGAGTAAAAATTAATACTAAATTTACTCCATCCATCCATGATGCTTTGAAAATAAAATCACCAGTTAAAATATTATCAATAACATTTGCATGAACTTCAACTCCCGGATAAACAGATTCAAAAGGAGTAGCTCGAAGATCTAGTAATCCAGCTGCAGAAGTTCCAACTAATGCTACTTTGCCTTCAATAAATTTTTTATCAAATTTATTATTATATATGTCAAGGGCAGAGATATATTTAAAACTTTTTTCTTTACCTCTAAAGTTTACTAATATTCTTCCGTGTCTATCTGTTGGAATTGTTATGTCATTTAATTTTACATTTTCAACACCATCTTCGTCATAATTTATGATAACTCTTTTTGTATCAGTAATGACTCTTAGTACTTCTAAAGCAAGTGAAGGGTAAATAATATCATTATATGAGATGATTAAGGGTACACTTCTTATGATTCCTGATTCATCTGGAACATTATTGAAAAAACCACTTGAGTATGCATTATCTTGAACCATAGGAATATTTAAAATAGTTCCTGTTGCTTTGATTAGATAGTTTTCATCAGGATTTTTGTTTTTCTCTACAAATATGGCAGGTATAGAGGGAGCTTTTTTACTTACATGTTTATTGTCTTTTTCTAATTCAAATTGATAACCTAAGATTGTAGGGGTGCTTGCAACTGTTTTTGCAAATATTTCATCATAATCAGGTACATCGTCTCTTTTTATATTGTATTTTTCTAAAACTTTTTTAGGGGAACTTCTATCACTTTCAGCAAAAACAACATCAAAGGCGATGAGTCCAATCCCTGCGTTTGTAAGGTTTTCTAAGATTTTAGCTATTTTATTTCTAGACCAAGGCCATTGCCCTAAAGTTTGTATGGATTTTTCATCAATATCTACAATAAATACATTATCATTATTTGGGATTTCTCCTCTTATTTTAAAAAGAGTATCTCTTAAGCTATTATCAAAAGTTTGAGGTAATTGTGGAAAGAAAATATATGTAAAGGATAAAAATAAAGAAAGAATTATCGAGATAGAAGAGTATAATAATACTTTTTTTATAAATTTATTTTTCATAATATTTGTTTACATTAATGTAATACATTCCCTTCATCATTTGATTCAAAATCATCATATGGATCCATATGTATGTTGATTACCCATTTTTTCTTTTTATCGATTTTTCTAATTTTATTTTCTATTCTATCAGAAATTTTATGTGCTTCCATTAAAGTAATAAGACAGTCAAATACCAAATGAACTTCCACAAATATTTTATCTCCTACTTCTCTTGTTTTTAAGAGGTGATGATTATTTACTCTCTCTTCTACAATAAAAGCATTTTCGATTTTTTTTACTATCTTTTGAGAAACAGCTTTATCAAGTAAAACTAATACTCCATTTTGAATTAATTCATATGCTGAGTATATGATATATAATGATATTGAAGCACCAATAACTATATCGATTACTTCGTAACCTGTAAATTTTACTAAGACTAAAGATAATAGTACAGCAATATTCGTATATACATCTGTTTTATAGTGTAAAGAATCAGCTTTTATAACCATATTATTTGTATTTTTAGCTACTAAATTAAGATATATAACTAAAGATGTAGTAATAACTAAGGAGATAATCATTACAGTTAAAGACTCTTCTAAGTATTTTGATACTTCACCAGTGATAGCTTTTTCAATGGCTTGATATAATAAAAAAAGTCCAGATAATGTAATAATGGTACCTTCAATAACAGAAGCCAAAGCTTCAATCTTTCCTCTCCCATAGTTAAAATATTTATCAGCTGGTTTTTCTGCATTTGAAATAGCAAAATAGTTAAATACAGATACAAACATATCTAAGATGGAATCTACAGCAGAAGCTAAAACTGCCACAGATCCACTTGCAATTCCTACAGCTAATTTTATTAGCGTAAGAATTGCTGCAACGCTTGATGAGATTATGGTTGCTTTTCTTTGTGGAGACATAATACTAGTAGTTTTCGTTTACGAACTCTTCTATTCTAGCAATACCTTTTAGAATAGAATCTAAATCTGTAGCAAATGAAAATCTAAAATATCCCTCAGTACCAAATGCAAGACCTGGAACTACGGCTACTCCTTTAAGTGCTAGTAAATCTGAACAAAATTTCATAGAGTCAAATGTAAGTTCTTTGATATTTATAAACAGATAAAAAGCACCATCTGGTTTAAGACAAGTGATACCTTTTATAGCATTAAATTTTTCAACAGCTATATCTCTTCTTTTTTCAAACTCTCTTCTCATGATTTCAATTGTAGCATCAGCTTCACCTTCTAGTGCAGGAATTGCAGCATATTGAGTGATTGAATTTACATTTGATGTAACTTGACCTTGAAGTTTTATCATAGCTTTTACTAAGTTTTTTTGAGGAGTTGCAAGATATCCAAATCTCCAACCAGTCATAGCAACTGCTTTACTAAGTCCGTTAATTGTAACTGTTCTTTGGAACATATCATCACTTACTTCAGCTGCTGTACAAAACTTTTGACCATCGTATATAATTTTTTCATACATTTCATCAGAAAAAACTAAAATATCAGTACCTTCTAAAACTTTTCCAATAGCAGTTAACTCTTCTTTAGTATAAACTGCTCCTGTTGGATTTGAAGGAGTATTTAATAATAATACTTTTGTTTTAGAAGTAATCGCTGCTTTTATTTGTTCAGCTGTTACTTTAAAACTTGTAGTATCATCTGTTTCAATAAAAACAGGTACTCCATTTGAAAATTTAACTTGTTCTGGATAAGTTACCCAATAAGGCGCAGGAATAATAACTTCATCTCCATCTTCAATTAATACTTGAAAAAGATTAAATAAAGAGTGTTTTGCTCCATTTGAGATTATAATTTCATCTAAATTATAATTTAGCCCATGATCTTTTTTTAGTTTAGTAATGATTGCTTTTTTAGTTTCTGTGATACCTTCAACAGCTGTATACTTAGTATGACCATCTTGTATAGCTTTAATTGCCGCTTGTTTTACTATATCAGGCGTGTCAAAATCTGGTTCACCAGCACTAAAACTTAGAATGTCTTTACCTTGCGCTTTAAGCTCTCTTCCTAAAGCAGTAATAGCCATTGTAACCGACGGAGATAGGTTCTCCATTCTTTTTGCAATTTTCATTATTTTCCTCAATGTATTTTTTATTATATTTCAATATAATAGTAGGTGGATTTTATCAAAAGAATACTTAAGGATGATATTGGAATTTAAAGTTTTATTGCAAGAAAAAGAAGTAGATGCAAAATTAATAAATAAAAGAAATGTTAGGCATTGTTATTTAAGAATTATAGAGAATAATTCAATTCAAATCACTGCAAATAAATACTTCTCTTTAGATGAAGCAAAAGATTTGATAAAGAGAAAAGAAGAGTGGATTTTGAGCCATCTAAATAAGAAGTCTTCAAAAATATCTGATGATAAGTTTTTTTATTTGGGAGAACTATTTGAAAAAAAAGATTTTGATGATTTTGATTTAATTACTTTTTATAAAAGTAAAGCTTCTTCAATCATAACACCAATAGTAAATAATCAAGCTCAAATCATGCAACTGTTTCCCAAAAATATAAAATACAGAAACAATAAATCAAGATGGGGATCTTGTTCTTATGACAACACTATAAATATAAATCTAAACTTATTAAAATTTCCAGCAAGTGTCATTGAATATGTTGTAATTCATGAATTAGCACATATAAAACATAAAAATCACTCTAAAAAGTTTTGGGATTTGGTAGAAATATACTGTCCTGAGTATAAAAAATGTGAAAAAGTACTTAAGACTTTTTAATTATCTTTCTAATATCTTCAAATTTCTTTCGTAAATCTTCATCATTACAAAAATTTTCAAAGATACCATAAGAACGCTCTTTGTAAAAATCTTCACCTTTGAGTTCTTCTTCTTTTTTATCAATAACATTAGTTACAAAAAATTTTATATCATTTACATTTGCAATATTTGCTTTTTTTAAAAGTGATTTTATCAAACTCTTGTTATACTCAAACTCCATTTTATAAACAGGATGTTTTAATACGAAAAAAAGAGTTTGGTTCTTTATATAACCAAATTTTATACCTTTGTTTAGTTTTAAAGGTAAGGACTTAATTAATCTTTCTATTGTAATATTGGTATTAATTTTTTTAAATTCAGGATAATATTTCAAATGAGTAAGAATTTCGCTAGCATTTTTCATGCAATCATTATAACACTATTTTTATTAAGTTTATCAGGGTGTGGCTATAAAGCTGATCCTAGTTATGTCGACGATACAAAAGAGGTAATTACCAAGTGATTTACGATTATGTAATTATAGGCTCTGGTGTTGCTGGTTTAAATGCAGCAAGACTTATTCCTAAAGACAAAAAAGTACTTCTACTGGCTAAAAAATCTCCTTGGGAGTGTAATACCTTTTGGGCTCAAGGTGGAGTTGCCTTTGCAGTTGATAGGGAAGATATTCCAGCTCATATAGAAGATACTTTAAATGCAGGTGTTCATCATAACAATCAAGCTGCTGTAAAACTTCTAAGTGAAAAGTCAAATGAAGCAGTAAGTGACCTGATTGAAGCTGGCTTAAAAGTTGACTTAAATGCAAAAGGTCAAATTGCACTTACAAAAGAAGCAGCACATAGTAGAAGTAGAATTTTACATGCAGATGGTGATGCAACGGGAAGAATGATTCATATGTTTTTAATAGAAGAGTTTCCCCATGAACTAGTTACAAATGTTGTGGTAAGTGATTTACTTATTAAAGATGATGTTTGTTATGGAGTTCAATATTTTGTAAATGAGACAGAAGAAAAAGTTGCTTATGCTCATAACACAATAATAGCAAGTGGAGGAGTAGGTTCTTTATATAAATATCATACAAACTCTACATCTATATCTGGTGAACTGCAAGGTATCTGTTTGGAGAAAGGAATATCATTAAAAGATATGGAAATGATTCAATTTCATCCAACAGTTGTAAGGGGAACTCACTTTGCTAGAAAACCACTTCTAAGTGAAGCTTTAAGAGGTGAGGGTGCACATATAGTTGATGATGATGATAAAAGATTTTTATTTGATTATCACCAAGATGGAGAGTTAGCACCAAGGGATATTGTAAGTCGTGCAATATTTGATTATGCTACAAAAACTGGCAAGGGTGTATTTTTGTCATTTAAAAACTTTGAAAAAGAGTTTTTCCAAAAAAGATTCCCAAATATTTATGCAAATCTTAAAGACCTAGGCTTTGAGTTACCTTTTGAAAAAGTTCCAATTTCTCCTGCTTTTCATTACACAATGGGAGGAATACCTACAAACTTAGATGCCTTAGTTGTGGGCATGAAAAATCTATATGCAATAGGTGAATGTGCTTGTACTGGTGTTCATGGTGCAAATAGATTAGCTTCAAACTCTTTATTAGAGGGAATTGTTTTCTCAAAAATTGCAGTTGAACATAGCTTGAAAAATCACTTCGAAATAGATTCAAAAGCATATGATAAAAAGATAAATACTCATATAAGAAACAAAATTATTGATAAAGATATAAAAGATTTATTAAGAAAACTTATGTGGGAGAGTGCATCTATTGTACGAAATGAGTCAGATTTACGCACTGCTTTAAATCAAATAGAAATATTTCTAAAAGAAGATGTTGGTAGGCTGTTGTTTTTAAGATTGCTTACGGCAAAATCTATATTAACTAGTGCCCTTGGACGAAAAAAATCGTTGGGTGCACATTTTATTAAGGAGAATTAATGTTAAAAGTTTTGGTGTCATTACTTTTACTTGCTGTTGCATCTTTTGCATCTAGTGGTGGAGGAGAAGCACAAGTAAACCCTGATCTTACTATGACTTGGGTTGGTATTTCATGTTTGTTTATTTTTGTTATAGGTTACTATTTTGTAGCTGCAGAAGAGAAATATGAAATCGATAAAGCAAAACCTGCTTTACTAATTGGTACTTTGATGTTTATGTTAGTTGCTGTTTATTATGCGATGAATGGCTTAGATATGGATGCTGTACACAATGAAGCATCACATCTTATTTTAGAGATTGCGGGTATCTTCTTTTTCTTATTTGTTGCAATGACATATATTGAATCTTTGATTCATATGAGTGTATTCGATAAGTTAAAATATAATCTTGTATCAAAAGGTTATACATATAGAAAACTTTTTTGGGTAACTGGTCTTTTAGCTTTCTTTATCTCACCAATTGCTGATAACTTAACAACTGCATTGATTTTATCAACAGTTCTTATCACTATTGAAAAGACTAGAAAAGATTTCTTAGTTCCAGGTGCTATTAATATTGTTGTTGCTGCAAATGCAGGTGGTGCATGGTCTCCATTTGGTGATATTACTACTCTTATGGCATGGACAGCAGGAAAAGGTGATTTTTCTGATTTCTTATTCTTATTCCCTGCTGCTATTGGAGGATATTTAGTTACAGCTATTATCTTGTCAAAATTTGTTCCAAAAGAAGTTCCAGCATTTGATGTTTCTACTGAAAAAGTTCCAGTTATGGCTGAAGGTGCAAAAGTAGTTATGGGACTTGGTATATTTACAATTTTTTCTGCTGTTGTTGGACACCAATTATTACATTTACCTGCTATGTGGGGTATGATGTTTGGTTTAGCTTTACTTAAAGTTTATTCTTATGGTTTAAAGAAAAAATATGGGAAAGACCACTTTAATATTTTCCATTCAATGGCTAAAATTGAAAATAATACATTATTATTCTTCTTTGGTATTTTAGCAGCAGTTGGTGCGTTATACTTTATAGGGTGGTTAGGATTAGCAGTTCATGTTTATCAACCTTCTGTTTTAGGACCAACGATTGCAAATATTTGTGTTGGTTTCCTTTCAGCTATAGTTGATAATGTACCTGTTATGAGTGCTGTTTTAAAAGCAGGACCAGAAATGGGACTTGACCAATGGATGCTTGTAACTTTAACAGCTGGTGTTGGTGGTTCTTTAATCTCATTTGGGTCTGCTGCTGGTGTTGGTGTTATGGGTAAATTACATGGTATTTATACTTTTGGTTCACATATGAAATATGCTTGGACTATCTTAGTTGGATATTTTGCATCTGTAGCGATTTGGTATTTACAATACGAAATTATTGGATTTTATCACGCGGGATAAATTATAGTTTGTCAACAAAAAAATAAAAGGTTACTAAGTTTTTTACTTAGTAGCCTTTTTTTTATTGAAAAGAGCAAGAACTTATGTCTGTAAGCATTGTAAACATACTTGTGAAGGTTGTGATGCTATGTTTTGTTATTCTTGTTATAGCAACCTTGGAAATCCTTGTCCCAAATGTGGAAAAACAAATCTTCAAGAAAAAAAGATGAAATAATCGCTTAACCAATTTTTTACAACTATTTAGATAAAATCCCTCATTAAAAATTGTAATACCCAAACACCAAGAAGTGTAAAATATGAAGGAAAATAATAAATGAAACATGTACCAATCGTTGTATTAGATTTTGGTAGTCAATATACTCAAATCATAGCAAGAAAACTAAGAGAAGCAGGAGTTTATTCTGAAATTGTTCCATATAGTGAAAGTATAGAAGATATAAAGGCTAGAACGCCAAAAGGTATAATCTTAAGTGGTGGACCAGCATCTGTTTATGCTAAAGATTCATATCACCCAGATAAAGAAATATTTGAGCTTGGATTACCGATTTTAGGTATTTGTTACGGTATGCAACTTATTTCTCAATATTTTGGTGGAAGTGTAATACCAGCTGATCATCATGAATATGGAAAAGCAAAATTAAATTTTGAAAAACAAAGTGATATTTTTAGAGATACTACAGATGGGCAAACTGTATGGATGAGCCATGGTGATAGAGTAGAAACTATTCCTGAAGGATTTGAAAAAATCGCAACAAGTGAAAATTCACCTTATGCAGCCATTGCTGATTTAGATAGATTAGTTTATGCTTTCCAATTTCATCCAGAAGTATATCACTCAGAGCAGGGTGCAAAACTACTTAAAAACTTTGCAAAATATATTTGTAATTGTGAAAGCACATGGAACATGGGTTCTTTTGCAAAAGAACAAATCAAAAAAATCCAAGATCAAGTTGGAGATAAAAAAGTTCTTTGTGGTGTATCAGGAGGAGTTGATTCTTCTGTAGTTGCGACTCTTTTAGCAGAAGCAATAGGAGATCAATTAATCCCAGTTTTTGTTGATAATGGACTTTTAAGAGCAAATGAGAGAGAACAAGTAGAAGCTATGTTTAAAGCAAGAGGTGTTCCTTTAATCACAGTTGATGCAAGTGAGCAATTCTTAAGTAAACTAGCAGGTGTAACAGACCCAGAAACTAAAAGAAAAATCATCGGTGAAACATTTATCAAAGTATTTGATGAAGAGGCAAAAAAACATGATGGTATAGAATTCTTAGCACAAGGGACTTTATATACAGATGTTATCGAATCAGTGTCAGTAAAAGGTCCTTCAAAAACTATCAAGTCTCATCACAATGTAGGTGGACTTCCAGATTGGATGACATTTGATTTAATCGAGCCATTAAGAGAAATCTTCAAAGATGAAGTAAGACTTCTAGGACTTGAACTTGGAATTCCAAAAGATATGATAGGAAGACACCCTTTCCCTGGACCTGGACTTGCTATTAGAATCATGGGAGATGTAAATAAACCTGATTTAGAGCTTTTAAGAAAAGCAGATGTTATCATGTTAGATGTTCTAAGAGCAACTGGATATTATGATAAAACATGGCAAGCATTTACAGTACTACTAAATGTAAAATCAGTAGGAGTTATGGGTGATAATAGAACTTATGACAATACTGTTTGTGTAAGAATAGTAGAAGCAACAGATGGTATGACAGCAACATTTGCACATATCCCACATGATATTTTAGAAACAATAAGTAGAAGAATTATCAATGAAGTTGATGGGATTAATAGAGTTGTATACGATATTTCGAGCAAACCGCCTGCAACAATCGAATGGGAATAAAATAAAGCAGTATCTTTTAACTTGATACTGCGGCAAATAAGAAAATCAGCTCAATCACTTACTCCTTAGTAAGCTCAATCGTTGATTTTCTTCTCTTCCTTGTCTGAAGCTAAAATCTACAGCTTTATTTGCACTAGTTTATAAAAAGGAAAAATATGATAGTCCATTTTTTTAATCCAAAATTTAAATATTATGAAGGTACAATGGATATACCCAATATAAATGAAGAAAATGCAAAAAAAGGTTTAGAAATACCTTGTTCCTCAACGATAATAAAACCACCATTAGAAGAGTGTCAAAATGGAGAAATCCCAATATTTAAAGATTCTAAATGGATTATTGTAAAAGATGATTTTTGGTATCCTATAATTAAAGAAATTAATTATGATGCTGGTCGTAAAATGGAAACATTCGAATATAAAAATTATAGTTCAATAAGTTTTATGAGTATTTCATCATTGTATGGACTTTGTAGTGGTTTATCTGTGGCAACAAAAATAGAACAAGCAACAAAAATAATTAATAAAAAATTTAGGTATTGTATAGAATTACATAAAAATATTTTAGAAAACAATGGTTATTCTGGAATTGATATGTCCGGAGAGGACTTTGGTGTTTCTTGTGAAAAATTAGCTTTTAGTCCATCAATAATTTATGAATTCAAGTTAGAATTGGAAGCTATTGTATATATTATGAGAAGAATACTAGATAGTTTAGTACAATTGGTAGATGTACTTGTATATAAAGATAAATTTGATAAAACAAAAACTATAACATTTGATTCAATTGGAAGTATCTTATCTTCAAAAAACAAACAACACTCAATAGTTATTGATATAATTTTAGGTAGTGATGTATACAAAAAAGATGATACAAATTTTTTGAATATTTCTAATAATTTATTTAATGGATATAAACACACACTAATGCATGATGAAACAAATATTTTAATCGGAGCAGAGGTACCTACTTTTGTATCTTATTACTTAAAATATAAAAACTATAATAAGGTTATCGAGTATCATAATCATAACGCTTATCATATAATGATGGGATTTCAAGATACAATTGATAGAATAATTTATAATATTAATTTATATAAAAATAAAGAACTTTAGCGACATAATCTGAAGAAAAATTTCGGTGATAAGGTACTTCTTTTGTTCCAACTTCAATTTGAGAATGTATATCAAAACTTTATAAATTTATTTAAAAATACTTCATTTAAGCTATTACCGTTCTTTTAATATGATACTTTTAATGTATGTATTTGTTGATTTTCAGGCTATCTTGTATATAATGTATGTTGAATAAATAGTTATATTCTAGAATAGTTCTAGTGCGTATGAATTAAAAGTCAAATAATTTAGATTTTCGACTAAAGACATTTAGCTTTCTGAATTTTTGAATAGATATAAATCCAAAACTAAAGGTGGCTAACATGAGTGTTTTTGAGAACTTCAAACTTCTAAAAATGGATATGATTGATAAAGGGTGGGTAATTGAAGCATTCCCATTCAATTATAAAAATTGTGATTACATTGTCTTATCTAAATTGTATCAAGATGGCGAAAAAAAAGATAAATACGCCCTCATGAAAGTAGATATATTGGAAAGCAACAATATTGATAATCGCATAACTGTGCCAGTAAACACAAGTGGGTTCCTTATAAAAGCACAACTATTAAGAAAGTTTTTCAATATAGATTATGCAGAAAATCTTGGTGATATATTAAGCCAATTTAATGAATACTTTGCCTATTTTATTCCGACTCATGTAAATCTTGGTAAACCACAAGAACTAATAGATGTAATGATTGGCTCTTTATCAAAGAGTGATAGTGAAGATCCTAATAAATTGTATTGTCATAATGTTAGAAGAAATCCAGAAGGTCAAAAAAGAACTCCCTTTAATGATAACAAAACTAGATTACTAAGGTCTACTTTGTACGAGACATTCAAAAGTGATCCTTCAATAAGCTTTTGCTATTCAACTGATATTAATCATGAAGAAACCGATGTAAAAATAATAGCAAAATTTACTAATAGATAAAAGAGTACAATTCCCTTTGCTCCCAAAAAAAAGGAGACCAGCACCTTTCTCTGTAGTGTTTAAACCTAATTTTAAAATCCGGGGACAGGATACTAATTAATTGCAAAATGTAATATTTTTTAATAAGAAGAATAGTAGATACTATATACACAATCCAAACTGCATGGATTAGAAATAATATCTTACTGTCTTATGACAAATCATGTGCATTTAATCGTTATGCCAAAAAATGCAGAATCATTATCTAAAGCAATTGAAAATTCCGGGGATTTTTCCTTTACCCTTGACAATATTTATTAAATTGCATATATTCTATTTGCTAAAGGAGTTTTTGTGGAAAACTATTTTGATAAAGAGTTTGAATTGAGATTTTTTGAGATGAATAGATTAGGAGAAGCTTCTCCTATCGCTATATTGACTTTGCTTCAAGAAACTGCTGCTGAGCATTGTCATTATGCTGGGCATAATCTTTTATCTTTGATGTCAGAAAATCTTGGATGGGTATTGCTATCTGGTATGATGCAAATGCAACGCTATCCTTTATATAAAGAAAAAATAATTATTAGAACTTGGATATCAAAATATCATACTATTAGAGGATTTAGAGAAAATATCATTTATGATGAAAACTATAATATTATAGGAAGAGCTAGAGGTTTATGGCTTTTTTATGATATAAAAAAAAGAAGACCTACACGAATACATCCAGACTTTTTAAAAAGATGGTCATCAGATAAATCAGTATCTCTTGAACACGATATAAGTAATAAAATTGAAGCCCTTGATTCTTTTGAATATAGAAAAGAGTTTAAAGTTAATATGTATGATACTGATACTAACAAACATGTTAATAATCTTAGATATTTACAATGGCTAATAGAATCAATACCTAATGAGATACTAAATAACTATTATTTGTACTTTATAGATGGGCGTTTTATATCAGAGGCTCAATATGGTGATGTGCTTTTATCTTCAACAAAAAAGGATAGTTCTGAAAACTCTTTTGTACATACTATTCAAATTAAAAGCACAAATAAAGTTTGTGCCACGGGTAAAACTATCTGGAAAAAAATTTAAAAATTCCAGGACACAATACTTATTTAATCCTATCTATTCTCTTTTCTTAACCCCAAAATACTATACATAATCCTATATAATAAATAATGCATACTCGTTTAACCTTACAGATAAATGAACACATGCAGAGATATGATATCCACTATGTCGACTAGTTTTTCAAGAATGATATTTTTTCAAAATTACTTTAAGCTTAAAG
>TARA_R110002033_G_scaffold70640_5_pt1 | contig 24472 bp, 20 predicted proteins | sample TARA_R110002033 | Tara Oceans TARA_R110002033 (sample SAMEA4397051) | marine metagenome | biome: Polar Biome; feature: [SRF] surface water layer (ENVO:00010504); material: water (ENVO:00002006), including particulate matter (ENVO:01000060) such as... | depth 5 m
TGTAATGACTACTCTCCTATTCATCTTTATTTTTATTTTGAATAATCATACCAGCGATTTCTCCTTTACAAACTTCGATTCCTGCTTCATTTCTCATGCTGACTTTACACTTTAATTTTCCGAATCGAAAGTATATTTTTTCAGAAGAAACAATTACTTTTTCATTAGGATATACTGCTTTTAGAAACTCGATATTACTTGATGTTAAAGCAATTGAAATCCCTGACTTAAACTCTTTGTCTAATAAATAAATTCCCAAGCAAACCACCCCTATTTGAGCCATTGTTTCAGTAAGAATTACTCCAGGAGTTACCGGATTGTCTTTGAAGTGTCCTTTGTAAAAATCAGCATTTTCATTGAAAGTGTAAGTTCCCACCACACCATCATCACAAATTTTTGTAAGGCTATCAACAAACAAAAAAGGCTTTGTATAGGGTAATTGATTTAAAATTGCAGTTGTATCCATTAGATTCGTAAATTAAAATTCCAGTAGCACCCTTTGTGCAGAAAACCCAGGTCCGAAACTCAACATCAATCCTTTTTCACCTGTCTTAGGTCTGTTGTCCATAATTCTCTCTAGAACGTATAAGACAGTTGCACTAGACATGTTTCCGTATAATTGAAGAACCGCTTTAGTATCGTTGATGTTTTTACCCAAATCAGAAAACAAGGCTTCCACTGTTTGCACAATTTTTTTTCCACCTGGGTGAAATATCAAATGATCTAAGTCTTCAATTTTCAAATTATTTTTTTCTAAAAAAGGATGGATTATCGCTGGAAAATGCGAAGCAATAGTGTCTGGAACGGCAATATCAAGAACCATTTGCAACCCTGAATTGGTTAATTTAAAACCCATCATGTGTTCGTTATCATAAAAATGATACATCGCTTCATCAAGAATTTTCGGTCCTTCATCCTCCTCGCAAGAAGAAAGTAAAACACAGGCAGCACCATCACCAAAAATGGCAGCACTTACAATATTTGCTATTGAAAAATCATCCAACTGAAACGTGGCCGTGGGACTTTCAACTGCAATTACAGCTGCTCTTGTACCAGGATTGGCTTTTAAAAAATTCTTAGCATATATAATTCCAGAAACTCCAGCTGCACAACCCATTTCTGTAACGGGTAATCGCACAATATCTTGTCTTAATTTTAATTTATTGATTAAGTAAGCATCTAGGGACGGAATCATGATACCGGTACAGCTCACCGTAATGATAAAATCTAAATCTTCTGCTTGCCAATTGGACTTTTTTAAAGCTTTAATAAGTACTTTTTCGCCTAAATCGATTACTTCTCTCGTGTAAATATCATTGCGCTCTTCAAAAGATGACTGTGTAAAAACTTCGATAGGATCCATTATAGAATACCTCTTGTCTACGGCAGCTCCTTCAAAAATCTTTTTGACTTTTCGAATAAAACGTTCGTCTTGATTCACCAACCAGTGATCTAAAAAAGGAAGAATCTCCTCAGTGGTTCTTGAATATTTAGGTAATTGCTTGCTAACTGAACTTATTTTTACACTCATATTTTATATATTATCCATTGGTACCTGAAAGCCCATTTCCATTTAACGTCGTATTTTCTGAAACCTAGTTTTTCAGAAAACTGAATCAAGTCAACTTTCTTGAATCCTCTTAATATCGATACCAATCCATCTTCACGTGACATATCGTTTAATCGAAATACTTTACACAAAGCTTGGAAGGAGCGATACGCTATTTTACTTCTATGCAAGTCATTGATTACAACACCTAAGGTAGCGTTCTTGTAAAAAACACTAAGCAATTTTTCAATTTGATCGTCTTTAAAATGATGCAGTGTCAATGTGCAAAGTACAATGTCGTATTTAAGATTTTCAAATTCTTTATCGAATATATCTTCGCATCGATAGGAAATATTAGCGTAGTTTTTAGATAAGTCTCTGGCATGCGTAATCGTAAAATTATTAGCATCGATTCCTATCAAATTAAAAGTAAGCCCTTTAGTTGTTGCATAATCTGCTAACGCTCTCAACATATCTCCATTACCACATCCCACGTCGACAATGGTAAATTTTCTATCTTGTTCAGCAGTAGACAACATCTCCTTCACTCCATGAAGTGTTAGTTTATTCCCGCCTAGCAATTGATTGATGCTCGCTATTTTATCTAGGGCATCACGAAGTATTTCGCCTTCCATGGCAAAGTCGTCCATGATTTCCTCTTGATCTGTTCTGTATTTTGTTGTTAAGCCCATTTATGATTCGACTGTAAGTGGTTTTCCATGCGTTTGCTTGATAATGTAAGGTAAGATAAATTTGAAGGTAGTAACCATTTTTAGAACTAAATTAGCACTCTTTTTATTTTCTAAGATTGAAGACAAAAAGCGTCCTGCCTGCAACCTTTTTTTAAATGTAAGATTCCACTTTTTTTGGTATTCCTTTTCTAATTCTGCTCTCGTTCCTATCGTCTTACTATTGTATTTTATAATTAGTTCTGATGCAATTTTTGCACTGTGAATCGCCATTGCCATGCCGTTACCACAAAGCGGATGAATTAGGCCTGCAGTATCCCCAATCATGATAATATGATTTTCTATTGCTTTCTTTTTATCGAATGAGATTTGGCTTATAGTCAATTGCTTGTCAAATAACATCGTACTGTTTTCAAATATTTTTTTGAGATGGGGATTTTTAGCCATAATCTGCGATTGAAAATCGGTTATGTTTTTGTGTTTTTTGAAAGACTTGTAATCAGCCAAATAACAAATATTTACAATATCGTTTTCAACCTTAGAGACACCGCAATAACCACCATCAAAATTGTGTAGTGCAACTAAATCGTTCTGCATTGTGAGATGGTAGTGCGCTTTCACTGCAAGCCACTTTGATTGCTTCTTGAAAAATGGTCGCTGCAATTTCTGGTCGATATTAGAACGTTTACCAAAAGCGCCTAGAACCAAATCTGCAGTAAACATCTTATTAGCTTGAGTAGTGATAGTAAATAAATCGTTCTCGAAATCAATGCTTTCGACCTGATCGATAATTATTTTGCAACCATTAGAAACTGCTTTTTTATACAGATACTGGTCTAATGCGTATCTACTAATTCCAAAACCTCCTAATGGTAATGCGGTCGTAAGAACACTGCTATCCACGTTAGAAAACTGTAAATCAGTTAACTTTGAGGGTTTAATTATACTGAGGTCGATCCCTAAATAATCAAAGTAAGGTACCACTTCGTTAGAAATATATTCGCCACATACTTTATGCCTAGGATAACTATTTTTTTCTATCACCGTTACAGCAATCCCGCACTGAGATAGGTGAATTGCAGCTGTAAGACCAGCTAAACCACCTCCAATAATTATTACCTCTTTTGACTTCATCGTGAAGTAAAATTATACATTAACAATACGATGAAGTTATACAATTTTGAGTTTACTTTATAATACTATTAGATTTCAATATTGAAATTAATCAAAATCATGAGTAGTAGTGGCGTTAGATTGATTTTGTAAATGAGCATATTTATTCCCAGTGAACTCTTCGAAAACCTCTAATTCGAATTCGCCTGTAATCGTCAATAAATGATCAAAAATATCAGAAATTATGTTTTCGTATTTTAACCAATCCTTCTCTGAACTAAAACAATAAATTTCTAGCGGCAACCCTTTAGAAGTCGCTTCTAATTGTCGCACCATTATCATCATGTCTTTATTGATATGTGGATTTGCAGTGATGTATTTCTCAGCATAAATTCTAAAAACCCCCACGTTACTCAATCTTCTTATTGTCGCTGGGATTTCTTCGTTTTCTGCTAATTCTGTATTGTATTTATTAACAGCAGTCGTTTGATCATTGATATAAGATTTAATTAACTTGTAAGCACGAAACTTATCTAACATTTGTTCGTCACAAAATTTAAAACTGCTCACTTTTAAATAAATGGCTCTTTTAATTCGTCGACCTCCTGAATTGCTCATTCCACGCCAGTTCTTGAAAGAATCTGTAATGAAAGCGTATGTGGGAATAGTAGTGATTGTTTTATCCCAGTTCTGAACTTTTACCGTGTTTAAGTTAATGGATAAAACATCACCATCTGCATCAAATTTAGGCATCGAAATCCAATCTCCTACGCGTACCATATCATAAACAGACATTTGTACACTGGCCACAAAACCTAGAATCGTATCCTTAAATATCAATAGTAAAATAGCTGTCATGGCTCCCATGGCGCCAAGAAAGTAAAACGGACTTTTCCCTAAAATTATTGAGAGTACTAATATTAAACCAACGAAGTAGACCACAATTTTCAAGACTTGAATATAGGTGGTAATTGGTTTATCACGAAGCCCTTTTGTACCAGATAAAATTACTCCAAATACTGATAAAAGATTTAGAAGCGACCTGAAGATCACGATGATTATAAAAACATTCGAAAGTAGAATTACATACTTGATAAGCGAAGGAAAATCCCCAAAAATATAAGGTGCCGCTAGGACAATAATAAAGGCAGGCACGAGATAAGCAATTTTTTCGAAAACCTTCTTTTCCACTAGAATATCATCCCATGTTGCCTTTGTTTTTAAAATGAATTTGTTGACTAAACTTACTACAAAATATTTAGTTATAAAGTAAGCGATCATGCTTACGATAAAAAGTACCGCTATGAGTGTTAGTAGTTTTAAGTAGAGCGCTAAGGTAGTATCGAGTCCAAAATCATTGATAAAAAGATTATCTAACCAATCTGCAATATTGTATTTATTTTCTAGTTCTTTCATTATAAAATAAGCATTAAATGTAAATATAACATTCCTAATAGGACTAGTCAAAGACTCGCTCAAAGATTATAATAGGATTAACAAACGAAAGCTTGATAATTATGAAATAGCAATAAAAATAAATGCCCTTTCAATTTAAATTGAAAGGGCATTATGAAGACAATTTTAAAATATTATTTAGAACCTTCTTTTATATGTTCGATAATTTCTGGATTCAGTAAAGTCGAGGTATCACCAAAATTAGAGAAGTCACCTTCGGCAATTTTCCGAAGAATTCTACGCATGATTTTACCAGATCTCGTTTTAGGTAAGCCATCAACAAACTGAATTTTATCAAGTTTAGCGATGGGACCTACGTGGTCAGATATGTGCTGGTTAATCTCTTTAAATAGGTTTTCTTTATTTCTAATTTCTCCTGTTTCTTTAAGAATTACATAACCATAAAGGGCTTTACCTTTCACGTCATGAGGGAAACCCACAATTGCACTTTCTGCTACGGCTGGATGTTCGTTTATCGCATCTTCAATTGGAGCAGTACCTAAATTGTGTCCAGATACTATAACAACATCATCAACACGACCGGTAATGCGGTAATACCCTACTTCATCTCTCAAAGCACCATCTCCAGTAAAGAATTTACCTGGAAAAGCCGAAAAATAAGTGTCGATATATCGCTTGTGGTCTCCCCAAATGGTACGTGCAATACCTGGCCAAGGAAACTTGATACACAGACTTCCTACTACTTGATTTCCTTCAATCTCATTGCGTTTTTCATCCATTAAAACGGGTTGAATTCCAGGCAATGGTAAAGTTGCATAAGTCGGTTTTGTAGGAGTTACAAAAGCTAATGGTGAAATCATAATTCCTCCAGTTTCGGTTTGCCACCACGTATCAACAACCGGACATTTTTTTGCACCAACATGGTCATTATACCAGTGCCAAGCCTCTTCATTGATGGGCTCACCAACAGAACCTATAACCTTCAATGATTTTAAGGCGTATTTATTAATATACTCTAAATTTTCTTTAGCTAAAGCTCTAATAGCTGTAGGTGCTGTATAAAATTGTGTGATTTTGTGTTTTTCGATAATTTGCCAAAAACGACTAAAGTCAGGATACGATGGAACGCCTTCAAAAATAACTGTAGTAGCACCATTTAATAACGGACCGTAAACAATATAAGAGTGTCCTGTAATCCACCCAATATCAGCAGTACACCAGAAAACATCTGTTTCCTCGTAAGCAAAAACATTTTTAAATGTATAGGCACTTTGCACCATGTAACCTGCTGTAGTATGCACCATTCCTTTTGGCTTTCCTGTAGATCCAGAAGTATACAATATAAACAAGGGATCTTCTGCATCCATGATTTCGGCTATTGAATTATCTGATGCTTCATCTAATAAAGGCTGTATCCATTGATCTCTACCTTCCTTCATGTTAACCTGTGTATTGGTTCTTTTTACCACCAATATTTTTTCGACAGAATCACATTTTTCTAGTGCTTCGTCAATAATTTCTTTTAATGCTATTGTTTTGCTTCCGCGAAAGCCACCATCAGCAGTAATAACCATCTTGCAACCACTATCTGTGATTCGATTGCTAACCGCATCAGCAGAAAAACCAGCAAAAATAACCGAGTGAATCGCTCCTATCCTAGCACATGCCAACAATGCCACAGCTAATTCTGGTATCATTGGTAAATAAATACACACACGATCACCTTTCGCAATTCCTTGATCACGCAAAACATTGGCCATTTTACAAACTCTTTGATGTAAATCATTGTAAGTAATATGCAACGCCTCCTCTTCAGGATTATTTGGCTCAAAAATAATTGCCGTTTTGTCGCCTCTTTTATTTAAGTGACGATCGATTGCATTTTTAGTGATATTAAGTTTGGCTTCAGTAAACCATTTTATATCCCCTTCAGCCATATTAAAATCGACAACCTTATCCCATTGCTGGTACCAAGTAAAATTTTCTTCGGCGATTTTTCCCCAAAATTTTCTTGGCTCTCGAACAGATTTGTTATAATGTTTGAAATATTGTTCTAGATTGTCAACTTTATAGTAACTCATGCTTTTTTAATTTTTTATAAATGTATTAAAACTCTCTGTATTGCTAAAACAATTTTAACCATTAATTCCTACGAAATCATATGTAATTATTAATATAAAGCACGATAAATTAGGAATGCATTAAAATCAGCAGATTTTTAATACAGCCACAATAAAAAAGAGGTGATACAGCATAGCCATTTCACCTCTTTACTTAATAATTATTCAAACCAATAAGTAAAAATTAAAACAAAAAATAACAATTTAAACCTATAAACCATGTGTATGGTTTATAAGCTCAAATTATTCTTAACATAAGATCTCTCTGCATTATATAATCTTGTAACAAATTAAAAAAATATACATCCTTAAATTTAAAAGGAATTACTTCACTTAGTTATTGTGTTAACTAAGTGAATGTAATGAGCGGTCATACGCATTTTAATTTTTATGCGATGTTGTTTACTAATCCAAAATACAGAAAACAATGCATGTATACCGATTTAAACACACTGTTGTGTGGCAATTCCCTCTAATTATTATTCTATTTTTTTCATTGCAGTCATTGATGTACGCAACCACTCTCCCACTTGCTCGATTGGGTGTACTCTAATACTTTTATTCACGGCAATCAATACGGCATTATCAACACTATTTGACGTTGAGAATGGCTTGCCAATGATATTTGTTTCTACTGATTTCATGAATTCTGTTAATAATGGCTTGCACGCATGATCAAACAAGTAACAACCGTACTCTGCTGTATCAGAAATAATTCTGTTCATTTCGTACAATTTTTTTCTAGCTACTGTATTGGCAATCAAAGGCAATTCGTGTAACGATTCATAATATGCAGACTCTTCAATAATTCCAGAATCAGTCATTGTTTCAAAAGCTAATTCCACACCAGCTTTCACCATTGCAATCATCAAGATACCATTGTCAAAATATTCTTGTTCCGAAATAGCTGCTTCCTGTGGCGCTGTTTTTTCGAAATTGGTTTCAGCCGTAGCGGCTCTCCAAGTCAATAAGTTTACATCGTCATTATCCCAGTCAATCATCATGTTTTTTGAAAATTCACCTGAGATGATATCATCCATGTGTTTTTGAAACAACGGACGCATAATATCTTTTAATTCGTCAGCTAGTCTATATGCCTCTACCTTTGATGGATTAGACAGACGATCCATCATATTAGTAATACCACCATGTTTCAAGGCTTCTGTTACAGTTTCCCAACCGTACTGAATTAATTTTGAAGCATATCCTGGTTCGATTCCTTTTTCCACCATTTTATCAAAACACAAGATAGAACCTGTTTGCAACATTCCACAAAGGATTGTTTGCTCTCCCATTAAATCTGATTTTACTTCAGCTACAAATGATGAGTTTAACACCCCTGCTTTGTGTCCTCCTGTTGCAACAGCATAAGCTTTTGCCTGAGCAAAACCTTCTTCATTAGGGTCATTTTCAGGGTGAACAGCAATTAATGTTGGCACACCAAAACCTCTTTTATATTCCTCACGAACTTCTGATCCTGGACATTTAGGAGCGCACATAATAACTGTGATATCCTTACGTATCTGCATTCCTTCCTCAACGATATTAAAACCGTGAGAATAAGCAAGCGTTGATCCTTTTTTCATTAAAGGCATAATTGCAGTAACTACTGCAGTATGTTGTTTATCTGGCGTTAGGTTACAAACTAAATCTGCTGTAGGAATTAGTTCTTGATAAGTTCCTACTTTAAAACCATTGTCTGCGGCATTCATATAAGAAGCTCTCTTTTGATCGATTGCCTCTTGTCTCAATGCATAAGAAATATCTAAACCAGAATCTCTCATGTTCAATCCTTGATTCAAACCTTGAGCTCCACAACCTACAATTACTACTTTTTTACCTTTTAAAGCCGCGATTCCATCAGCAAATTCTGATTGATCCATGAATTCGCAAACGCCTAATTGTTCTAATTGTAATCTAAGTGGTAATGAATTGAAATAATTTGCCATTTTTATATTTTTAATTTTGTTTTAGTTCTTCTAATAACGCTGAAATCTCCATTTTTTCTTTCGAAATAGAAATTCTTCCTGAGCGTACAAACTGCATGATTCCGTACGGTTTTAGTTTCGAATACAGCTCTTCTATTTCTGATCTTTTTCCTGATTTCGAAATCACAAAAAAGTCTCGAGCTACAGTAACAATTTCTGAATTGCTCTCTTTGATAATATTTTGAATTTGCCTTTCGTCAAAAAGCAGACTTGATTCAATTTTGAAAAGGGCATTTTCAAGAAATATTGTTTCTTCGTCTATGTGATAGAAAGCTTTAATGACCTCAATTTGCTTTTCTATTTGACCTACAATGTTTTGCACCCATTTTTCAGTGGTATCCACAACTATTATAAATCTTGAAACAGTCTCAATCTCTGATTCTGAAACATTTAAACTCAATATATTAATGTGACGCTTCAAGAATATTCCTGATATCCTGTTAAGCAATCCTACGTTGTTTTCTGAATAAACAGAAATCGTGAATGTTTTATTTTCCATTTTTTTTATGTTCAAAGCTTTTATGTTTAATGTTTAAAGTTGGCCAACATCCATTTTCAACTGACCTTCCTTTTATACCTTAAACTTTAAACTACATTAAGACAAGCGAATGTCTGAAACTGATGCTCCTGTAGGTATCATTGGGAATACATTATTTTCTTTTTCGACCATTACTTCTAGAAAGTAAGACTCTTTTGAAGCCATCATTTCAGCAACTGCAGCATCTAAATCTTCCCTTTTAGTTACCTTTTTTGCTTTGATATAATAACCTTCTGCAATAGCTATAAAATTAGGATTTGTCATCTCAGTAGAGGCATATCTTCTGTCAAAGAATAACTGCTGCCACTGACGTACCATTCCTAAGAATTCGTTATTTAAGACTACTATTTTTACCGGTACTTTTGTTTGAAAAATAGTTCCTAGTTCTTGAATTGTCATCTGAAAACCACCATCTCCAATAATAGCAACTACGTCGCGATCTGGCATACCCATTTTGGCTCCAATTGCTGCTGGTAAAGCAAATCCCATTGTTCCTAAACCTCCAGAAGTAACATTACTTTTAGATTGGTTGAACTTAGAATAACGGCAAGTGAACATTTGGTGCTGACCCACGTCAGAAACCATGATAGCATCTCCTTTTGAATGTTTGTTAATCATTTCGATAGTTTCCCCCATCGAAATTCCTTTACCATTTGTAGGAGCAAGCTCTTCATTAATTACTTTGTCGCATTCAATTTTATATAATTCCTTAAATTTATTATGCCAATCATCATGAGATTTATTTGCAATAAGAGGTAGAATTGCTTCAAGAGATTCTTTTACGTCTCCTAATACTGCTACTTCCGTTTTTACATTTTTATCAATTTCAGCTGGATCAATATCAAAGTGGATTACTTTAGCTTGCTTCGCGTAGGTTTCTAAATTACCTGTAACACGATCATCAAATCGCATACCTAAAGCAATTAAAACATCACATTCATTAGTCATAATATTAGGTGCATAATTTCCGTGCATCCCTAACATTCCCACATTTAAAGGATGGTCTGTAGGTAATGCAGATAATCCTAAAATAGTCCAAGCGGCAGGAATTCCTGTTTTTTCGACAAATGCTTTAAACAACTCTTCAGCTTTACCAAGGATAATACCTTGTCCAAAAACGATTAGGGGTTTTTTAGCATTGTTGATAATCGCGGCAGCCTCTTCAACTTTTTTAATCTTTAATTTTGGAACAGCAACATAACTTCTAATGGCTGTACATTTTTCATACGAGAAATCAAGTAAGTCAAATTGTGCGTTCTTTGTGATATCTACTAATACTGGACCTGGACGACCTGATCTTGCAATGTAAAAAGCTTTGGCCATGATTTCTGGAATCTCTGAAGCTTCTGTGATTTGATAATTCCATTTAGTTACCGGAGTCGAAATGCCAATGATATCAGTTTCTTGAAAAGCATCTGAGCCAAGCAAGTGTTTTCCAACTTGTCCTGTGATGCACACCATAGGTGTTGAGTCAATTTGTGCATCTGCAATTCCTGTAACTAGATTAGTTGCTCCCGGTCCCGAAGTTGCTATTGCCACACCCACTTTTCCTGTTGCTCTTGCAAATCCTTGTGCAGCATGTGTTGCACCTTGTTCGTGACGAACTAACACATGATGTAATTCGTCTTTAAACTTATATAATTCATCGTAAACTGGCATGATTGCACCACCAGGGTAGCCGTAGACCAAATCTACTCCTTCTGCTAATAGACATCTAATAACGGCTTCTGCGCCTGATATTTTATTTGTTTCCATCGGATATAATTTATTCGCACTGAGACTAATGCTCTTTGCTTTATTTGTCAGTTACACATCCTGTAGATGCGCTTGATACTGAACGAATGTATTTTAGTAAAACTCCTTTTTTAATACTCGATTCGGGTTGCACCCATTTTGCTTTTCTTGCAGCAAACTCTTCGTCAGAAATTTTTAAATTAATAGTGTTTTTGACTGCATCGATAGTGATGATATCACCATTTTCAACTAGTGCAATTCCACCTCCATCAAAAGCTTCTGGCGTTACGTGACCTACAACAAAACCATGTGAACCACCAGAGAATCTACCATCAGTGATCAAAGCGACACTTTTTCCTAAACCTGCACCCATAATCGCTGATGTTGGTTTAAGCATTTCAGGCATTCCTGGCCCACCTTTAGGTCCACAGTACCTAATGACGACTACATTACCTGGTTTTACCTCTCCAGCACGAACTCCTTTAATTACATCATGTTCGTTTTCAAAAACGATAGCATCTCCTTCAAAATATTCTCCTTCATTACCACTAATTTTAGCAACACAACCTTCTTCGGCAAGGTTACCATAAAGAATCTGTATATTACCTGTTGCTTTTAACGCTTTTTGGATTTCGTGAATAACCTCTTGTCCATCGTTTAAATCAGGTACAGCAGCTAAGTTTTCAGCTAATGTTTTACCAGTTACAGTCAAGCAATTTCCGTGAAGAAGACCTTCTTTTAATAAATATTTCATCACTCCTGGAACGCCACCTACTTCATGTAAATCTTCCATTAGGTATTTACCACTAGGTTTTAAATCAGCTAGTAACGGTGTTTTATCACTAATGTCTTGGAAATCTTTTAATGTGATTTCGATATCAACAGAATGTGCCATTGCAATTAAATGCATCACCGCATTTGTAGATCCTCCTAAAACAGCCACCATGGTGATTGCATTCTCAAATGCTTCACGAGTCATTATATCTCGAGGCTTGATATCTTTTTCTAACAATATTCTAATTGCTTTTCCAGCATCGATACATTCTTGTTTTTTCTCTTGGCTTAAAGCTGGGTTTGACGAACTATAAGGGAGACTCATTCCTAAAGCTTCAATTGCTGATGACATGGTGTTAGCAGTGTACATTCCTCCACAAGCACCGGCACCTGGACAAGCGTTTTTAATAACACCTTTGAAATCCTCTGGTTCGATAGTATTGCTGAATTTTTTCCCTAATGCTTCAAACGCAGAAACAATATTTAGAGATTCTCCTTTCCATTTACCAGAATGAATTGTTCCACCATAAACCATAATCGATGGGCGATTTACTCTACCCATGGCAATTACAGATCCTGGCATATTCTTGTCGCAACCTGGAACGGCTATTAGTCCATCATACCATTGTGCTCCCATAACTGTTTCGATAGAATCAGCGATTACGTCTCTCGATACTAGTGAAAAACGCATTCCATCAGTCCCATTCGAGATTCCATCACTTACCCCTACAGTATTAAAAATTAGACCTACAAGATCTTCTTTCCATACGCCTTTTTTAATATCCTTGGCTAGATCGTTCAAGTGCATGTTGCAGGTATTCCCTTCGTAACCCATACTTACAATCCCTACTTGCGCTTTTTTAAGATCTTCTTCTGTTAACCCTATTCCGTACAACATCGCTTGTGCTGCCGGTTGCGTTTCGTCTTGGGTGATGGTTTTACTATATCTATTTAATTCCATTATATGTATTTCTTGCTGTATTTTTAATTTATTTTTTTTTTAATCTAAACGATAGTTGACTGTCCGATGTGGACATTATCATTATTGAAGTACATCAAATCATCTTTGTTCAAAATAAAGTTGGAAACAAACTCCCCTACTTCATTAGTTCCAAAACTAGTTCCAGGATTTAAATCCAAGGTCACAACATTGTATTCGATCGCTTTTTCAATTGCTTCGTGAACTAATTTTGCCTCTTCGGTCAAGCCAAAATGTTCTAATAACATAGCTGCTGAAACGATTGAAGCTATAGGATTTGCAATATTTTTCCCTTTAGCCTGCGGAAACGATTTATGAATAGGTTCGAATAATGCTTTCTTAGTACCAAAAGATGCTGAGGCCAATAATCCTATTGATCCCGTAATCGCACTTGCCTCATCAGAAAGAATATCTCCAAAAAGATTTTCAGTTAGAATAACATCAAATTGCCTCGGATTAAGAACTAATTGCATTGCTGCGGTATCCACAAAAAGAAAATTCAATTCTACATCTGGATAATCATAAGCCACTTTTTGCACTACATTTCGCCATAACCTAGAAGTTTCAAGAACATTGGCTTTGTCTACCATAGTAACTTTATTTCTTCTTTTTTGAGCTGCTTGAAATGCCAAGTGTGTAATTCTTGTAATTTCTTCCTCTGAGTATTCACATACATCAGTGGCTTTGTTTTTTTCGTCGTTTAAGCTTTTATCACTAAAATATATTCCCCCTGTTAATTCTCTAAAAATGATAAAGTCAGTACCTTCGATAATCTCTCTTTTCAAAGGCGACGAATGCATTAATGTTGCGTAGGTTTTGATTGGTCTTTTATTGGCAAAAAGCCCTAATTCTTTTCTTAATTTTAAAACTGCTTGTGATGGACGTTTTTGTGCATCTGGATTATTATCGTATTTTGGATCTCCATCTCCTACAGTACCTAGTAAAACCACATCTGTATTTAAACAAAGATTCAATGTTTGCTCAGGTAATGCTGTACCTGTTTTATCAATAGCGACAGCACCAATTAAGGCATCTTCAAAAATAAACTCGTGATCAAACATCACGCTAATGGCATACAATGCTTTTTTTGCTTGTAAAACTACTTCGGGTCCTATTCCGTCTCCTGGTAAAACTGCTATCTTTAAATTCATATCTCTCGCTATTAATAATCAATTAGAAAAAATAATTAGTTGTGTTATTTGGTCTAATGCAAACAGTTATACGGTCACGCTTTTACAAGCTTCTATTATTTGATGAATGTCTTCATCTACTACTTCTTTTTTTATGTCGGCAAATCTTAAGAATTCTTGGTATACAATATCTAACTGTACCTTAGTCAATTCATAACCTACCTTTTTTGCTCTGTATGCTAACGCCGCTCTTCCGCTTCTAGCTGTCAAGACTATTGATGATTCATTTACGCCTACTTCTAGCGGATCCATGATTTCATAGGTTGCTCTATTTTTAATCACACCATCTTGGTGAATTCCTGAGCTATGTGCAAAGGCATTAGCACCTACGATTGCTTTATTCGGCTGAACTACCATTCCCATACTTTCAGAAACCAAACGACTCATTTCGTTTAATTGTCTCGTGTTTATATCAGTATAAAGATTTAAATAAGGATGTTGTTTAAAAATCATTACCACTTCCTCAAGTGCCGTATTTCCTGCTCTTTCCCCTATACCGTTAATGGTACATTCAATTTGTCTAGCACCATTAATAGCTCCTGAGATCGAGTTAGCGGTAGCCATTCCTAAATCATTATGACAATGACAAGACAAAACCACATTTTCTATACCTTTTACATTCTCTCTAAGGTATTTGATTTTTGCTCCGTATTCCTCTGGCAAGCAATAGCCAGTTGTATCTGGGATATTTAATACCGTCGCTCCTGATTTAATCACTTCCTCACAGACTCGAGCAAGAAACTCGTTATCCGTTCGTCCAGCGTCTTCGGCATAAAACTCTACATCTTCTACATATGATTTTGCGTGGGCTACAGCGGCTTTTGCTCTGGCGATTACATCCTCACGAGTAGTGTTTAATTTATGAACAATATGCGATTCAGAAGTTCCTATACCGGTATGAATTCTTGGTCGTTTAGCATATCTTAAAGCATCTGCGGCAACATCTATATCATTCTTTACTGCTCTAGTTAAACCACAAACAGTAGCATTCTTTACAATTTTGCTGATTTCAGAAACAGATAAAAAATCACCAGGACTAGATACAGGGAAACCAGCTTCGATAATATCAACACCCATCTCATCCAGTCGACTTGCGATTACTAGTTTTTGTTTGGTATCTAATTTACATCCTGGAACTTGCTCTCCGTCTCTTAAAGTGGTGTCAAAAATTTGAACTTTCTCTCTATTCATTTTCATTTATTTAATGTAATTTCACATTTCAATAACAAAGTTAGATTTGATTCCCTCATTATAAAACCAAATCCTACGAAATATACTGCTCATAAAGCAAACTATAAAGATATAAGTTATTGATTACCAATTATTTAAGCTTTACTATTTTACAATGGCTAACCATCAAAAAGATTTTTTATTTGTATTAATTAAATCACTTTCTAAGTCAGAAAAGCGACAATTTAAAATATTTGCCAGCAGATTAGAAACGAGTTCGCATACTAAGTTTATTGAATTGTTTAATATTTTAGATAAGTCTGAAACGTATGACGAGAAAATTATATTAAAAAGTGGTGCCATTAAAAAGGTGCAATTATCAAATTTGAAGTCGTATTTATACAAACAAATTCTGGTAAGCATTCGTTTGAACATCCCTAGTCAGAACATTCGATACCAATTAAGAGAACAAATCGATTTTGCTAGTATTCTATATAATAAAGGACTTTACAAGCAAAGTTTGAAGATATTAGACAAAACCAAAATCCAAGCGTTAGAGAATGACGAAAAATACATGGCTTTTGAAATTGTTGAGTTCGAAAAACTAATAGAATCACAATACATCACGCGAAGTATTCAAGGTCGCGCGGACGAACTTGTCGTGCAAGCAAAGGAGTTGAATTATCGAAATACTATTTCGAGTAAATTATCAAACCTTTCACTTCAACTGTACGGAATCATGCTTAAAACAGGTTACGCAAAAACAGATGAAGAATTTCAATACATTGACGAGTATTTTACGAAACATATCTCGAAATTTGATGAGAATAAATTTGGCTTTCGTGAAAAATATTGGTTTTACAATGCTAATTTATGGCACAGCTTTTTAGTGCAAGATTTCTTGGCTAGTTACAAATATGCCTACAAATGGGTAACACTCTTTAATGATAATCCAAATATGATCTATCTGAATCCAGTCTTTTTCTTAAAAGGAAATCACTATTTGCTAGAATCATTGTTCATGTTGAAATACAAATCTAATTTTAAAAAATACCTTTTAAAGTTAGAGGAGACGATAAATAACTCTAAGTTTCCAGCAAACGATAATATTGCATCATTGTCATTTTTATACCTATACAATAACAAGTTAAATTACCATATTCTAGAAGGTACTTTTAATGAAAGTGAATACCTAATTCCGGAAATCTTACACAAAATCAAATTGCATAGTGAGCACTTAGATGAGCATCACGAGATGTTGTTTTACTATAAAATTGCTTGCATTTACTTTGGGACAGAGAAATATGCTGAATCAATCTTCTATCTAGAAAAGATCATCAACAATAAAAATCTAAGCATGCGTGAGGACTTAATGTGCTTTGCTAGGTTATTGTATTTAATTGTTCATTACGAAATGGGAAAAGATTTCAATTTAGAATCACAACTTAAGAGTACCTATAAATTTCTTTTAAAAATGAATGATTTACACGAAGTTCAAAAAGAAATTATTCGGTTTTTGAAAAACTTGAATTCGCTCTACCCTGCAGATATTAAGAAAGAATTTATAAAAATGCGTGCTCGATTTATTGAATTGGAGAAAAACACCTATGAAAAAAGAGCCTTTTTATACTTAGACATTATCTCGTGGTTAGAAAGCAAAATCGAAAACAGAAAAATCGCCGACATCATGCGTGAAAAGGCAAAATTAATAAATAGATAAAAAAAAGCCCGTCACAGTTCGTAAACGTGACGGGCTTTTTAACTTATTTATAAAAGAAGAAAACCGCAGTTTTAAAGTGCTTCTTCTGAAGGCATTTTAGGTAACAAAGTTTCGAGAACTTTTGTGTAATTAGGCATATCAACCTCATATTTTATTCCTTCATTAACTACAAATTCAGTTAATGAAGCCAACTCAAAGTTGCGCCCAGCAATGACATCTCTATGCATTGATGAAGTAGCGCTGTGTGGCATTTTTTCTAATTGATTGATCGTCTTCATGGTAATATCTCCCGGTAAATCAAGTCCCTTTACCGCTGCAAGCATGGTGATTTCTTGCAATAAATTCACAAATAAAGCTCTACTTGAATTAGACGCAATAATTTCTCCAATATTCTGATTTAAATACGATGTAGCGGAAGCCAAACTAGAGATGAAAATGAATTTCTCCCAAACTTTTGCTTCAATATTTTCTAAAAGGCTACTTTCGATAGCTGCTTTTTCAAAAATACTTTGCAATGCTTTCAACTTAGAGAGCGGTGCCGAATCTGAACCAAAGAAAAGTTTCTCGATAGGCCCTACTTTTTTAATGACTGCTGGGCTTTCGATCATGGCAACGATATACACGCAGCCTAATAATACTTCATTATCTGGATATAATATTCGAATTCTCTCTGGGGCATCTACACCGTTATATAAAGGTAAAAAAACCGTATTTTTTGTAATGCTTTTTCTAAGGGTTTCTAAACTACTCTCGATATCATACGTTTTTGTAGCACAAATTAAATAATCAAGTTTTCCTATTTGCTCGGGATCATTAGAGACAACAGCTGGAAAAACGATAGTCTCAGCTTCATCTGTGATCAATTTCAAACCTGATTCTGATATTATCTCAAGGGTTTTTCCTCGAGCAATAAATACAATTTCAACTGTTTCGGAATCTTTATAGGCTTTCGCCAAAAGACCTCCAAAATAGCCACCTACTCCACCTAGACCTAAAATACCTATTCTTGTTTTCATAATTTATTTTTTAGATAAAAAAAACCATTAAGAAATAAAGCCTAGCAAATTGAAAAACTTACTATTACTTAATTTCTTAATGGTTATTATTGATTTCAAAATCACAATGCATTAAATTAGTAAAAAAACAGACCTATAAGCCGGATTCTGTATCTCGATAAATCGAGACCCTCATCATTTATCTAGATCTCAAATTACTTTGAGACTCAAGCTATCTACCCTTCAACAACGAGCGAGAAACCCTTAAATGCTGATATACTTGATATTTCACCGTATAGAGTTTACCTGGTTTCACTACAGCATTACCTGTACATACTTTCTGTTGCACTTGTCCTAGCATTAATAAATTAACACTGACGGGTGTTACCCGCTATACTTCCCTATGGTGTCCGGACTTTCCTCTCTCTTGTCCTAATAGGTATCAGGAACAAAACAGCGATAAGGCGGTCTGTTGCGCAAATTTACATTATTTATTACACCTTTTCTACAAAGTATTATTTACTTTAACAACAGTTTTATAATCTCTTAATAATAAAAGACTTATCTTTAAGCTATAACCAATAACTTTATATTTATGAAAATTAAAATGTACCACTATGCCACGGTTTCAAAAGCATTAGACGATTTGCATGAAAAAGGATTTACGTATGATTTTAATATTAACGAACAAGAAATTGTAAAAAATCCACAGAAATACGAAATTGAGCATGTGTACAGATACGAAGGCAATACTGATCCTGGAGATGAGGCAATTGTTTATGGTATTAAATGTTCTACAGGTCGAAGAGGTGTTTTTGTAACCGGTTTTGCGGCTAATTCTATTAGCGAAGCAGGACAAATATTAATCAATTTGAGCACTAAAGACGGTCGAAAGAGAGCTGTGTAATTTTGTAAGTATGTAGTTGGGAATGGCAATTGAATTTAAATAGCAACAATTATGAAAAAGACCTATCATTATGCCTCTGTTTCAAAAGCGCTGGATGAGTTAAAACTTTTAGGATTCACCTATGATTATAATCTGGATGAAGACTATATAGTTAACAATGCAGCAGATATCGCTATAGCTCATGTTTATAGATACGAAGGTTTTACAAATCCAGACGATCAATCGATTGTATACGGTATCCAACCAAAAAATGGTAAAAAAGGCGTTTTTGTCTCCGGGTTTGCTCCTAATTCCATAACCGATGCCTTGCGAGCAATTATAGATATCCAAATAAGGCAAAGAGAATAAAAGATCATTTTTTTTTATAGCATCTTATTGTTGCAAAAGCAAGTAATAATCTGTCTTGTAATGTTTTGCAATTGCTATTTTATATGCAAGAAAACCAGGTTAATTTCACCCTTTTTTTTAGTTGATAATTATGTAAAGTATCGTTTTTAAAATCTAATTGCATTGACTATATTTGCTTTCGAATAAAAATCTATGGAACAATTTATAGTATCAGCTCGTAAATACCGACCACAAACTTTTAACGATGTTGTGGGGCAAAAAGCTATAACAAATACTTTACTAAATGCTATAGAGAGCAATCACTTGGCCTCGGCATTATTATTTACAGGACCTCGTGGTGTAGGGAAAACAACTTGCGCCCGTATTCTAGCTCGTAAAATTAATCAGCCTGGTTATGATGATCCTACAGAAGATTTTGCTTTTAATGTTTTCGAATTAGATGCTGCTTCAAACAATTCTGTTGATGATATTCGTAGTTTGATTGATCAAGTACGCATACCTCCACAAACAGGAAAATACAAAGTGTATATTATTGATGAGGTACACATGTTGTCTTCGGCTGCTTTTAATGCGTTCTTAAAAACATTAGAGGAACCGCCTAAACATGCGATTTTTATTTTGGCTACGACCGAAAAACATAAAATCATCCCTACTATTTTATCTCGATGTCAAATATTTGATTTTAAGCGAATAACTGTAAAAGATGCTAAAGAGCACCTTGCAGAAGTTGCTACAAATCAAGGAGTACAGTTTGAAGATGATGCTTTACACATTATCGCTCAAAAAGCAGATGGTGCGATGCGTGATGCTTTATCGATTTTTGATAGAGTAGTTTCTTATTGTGGTACTAACTTGACGCGTCAGGCAGTTACTGAGAATTTAAATGTTCTTGATTACGAAACCTACATCAACATTACTGAATTATTACTAGAGAATAAGATTCCAGATTTATTGATGGCTTTTAATGATATTCTGTCAAAAGGATTTGATGCACATCATTTTGTATCAGGACTGGCTTCTCACTTTAGAGATTTATTGGTGAGTAAAACACCCGCTACTTTAACTTTGCTTGAGGTAGGTGAGCAAGCACAAAAAATGTACGGATTGCAAGCACAAAAATGCAGCACTGAATTTCTATTAAAAGGAATCGAAATTGCTAATGACTGTGATTTAAAATACAAATTGAGTCAGAACCAGCGATTACTCGTTGAATTATGTTTAATGCAACTTGCCTCTATCAATTATGATGGAGAAAAAAAAAAGTTGAGTCCTTTATAATTCCGCCTACCTATTTTAGAAAACAACCTGATTATTCGATTGCCGAAGTTAAGAAAACCGCTCCTACTGTTAGTTCAGAAGAAACGGTCGTTGCACCTGCTACAGCACCAACAAGTAGTGCAACGCCTCCTCCTCCAGTTGTCAAAAAGGAGGAAACATTTAATGGACCTAAAGTTTCGGCATTTTCAATAGGAAGCATCAAAGCCAAAAAAGCACTTGAAGAAAGCAGCAAAAACTTCGTAAAACCAACCGAAAACTTACCCTCAGAAGCCTTTACAGAAACTGAGATGATGATTCAATGGACCAATTATGCTAAAAAGTTGGGTGCCAAAGGGTTTAAGATCATGGAATCATTATTGTTAATCAACGATCCTGTTTTAAGCGGAACCATGATTAGTATCGAATTACCGAACGAAGGCTCTAAATTAGATTTTGAAAGTCAAAAAAATGGTTTAATAGGACATTTGCGCGGACATTTACACAATCATGACATTACTATCGAAGTGATCGTCAATGAAAGTTTTGAAAGCAAAAGAAGCTTTAATGACCAAGATCGCTACAATCGCTTACATGAAATAAATCCAAATATTGATCTATTGAGAACAACATTTGGATTAGATATTACTTAATATATTATTTCTAAAATTCTGAACAAAAATTAAATTACACCTATCTTTTTCATCAAGAAAGTTGCGCTTTTATTTTTACAAATTCCGTCACGCAGTTTGTAATCAAAGTGCAAATCATTATTTACTATCTCGACTTCAAAACATTTATTAGTCAATGTATTAGGGTATTCGTGAGTAGTTAAGCATACTTCAATATCGTGTGTTGCAATTGCACCTATTGCGTTTTTAGCAATTACTTTCTTCACCACTTCAATTGTTCCGTTTCTTTTATCATCAGAGTTGGTTCCTCTCAAAATCTCGTCTAACAATACAAAAGCCGGTTTATCCTCCAGAGCATCCATTATTAATTTTAACCTTTTAATTTCAGCAAAAAAGTACGATTCACTATCAGAAAGCGAATCAGACAAACGCATAGAAACTAAAATAGGCAGCGGTTGCACATTTGCCTCGCTAGCACAAACCACCGATCCTATTCCAGAAAGCACCATATTGATCCCTAAACTTCTTAAAAAAGTACTTTTCCCAGACATATTAGAACCTGTTAAGATCATAAAACTTTGAGGATGAAAAGAGGCGTCATTCCCTACCCTACTTCTTGAATTAAGCAAAGGATGACTCAAGTTTTTAAAATCTATTTTGCCTTCGTTATTTAAATTTGGAAAAACAAAAGCGGGATTATTGTAGGCAAGGTTCCCTAAGCTGTTAAGCATTTCAAATTCCCCTATAACCTCTAACCACAGCTCTAGCACACTCGCGTGTTCTTCTTTCCAAGCTAATAATCGTTTTAAAACATGTAAATTAAAAAGGAACGAACCGTTGAATAATGAAGCTGCAACCAGGTTACCAATCGTATCCATATTAGAAAACAATCCAGATAATTTATGCAAATGAGCGCTCGCATTCAACTCTTTATATTTTAAACTTGCTTGTAAATTAAGCAGCTTTTTTGATTTAAAATCTTCTTTTTCTATTTGTTCAAGTAATGAGGCATATTGACTTATTACTTTATCAATATCCTCGGCGTTGGCAATTTCGATCTGGATGCGCTTTAAAAATGTTCCAAGAATCGCTAAGTTTATGATAAAAATATACGTTAAGTACGTCAAGAAGATCGTATTAGACGTAAAGATGTATGCTACTAATGTTGCTACAAATAAAACAGGCATAATATAAGAAACGATATCAGTCCATTTAGGCAATGATGTGCTAGGAAACTTACTCCAAGCAAGTAGCGCATCATAACTTAGTTTATTATCCTTGGTTACTTTAGCGTAAGCAAAAAACTCTTGACGCCAACCTATTTTAGCACTTAATTCTGCAACTGCTTCTTGATTCTCAAGAATTTCATCATTAGGTAAAACACTTAATAATCGATTTGCAAGCGTCTTTTTCCCCACATAAGTTGCAGTACGATTGATATTTTGAAATAAAGAATGATCTCCAAAAATATCTAAATCATAAGCATAAGGATGTTGAAAATCATTAAACACAGCACCGTTAGCAAAGTGCAAACTTCCCTGTTCTAAATACTGATCTTCGTTTTCATTGATTTCGATCAAAGCTTCAGTAAGTTTTCTTTTGGTCGATAGCTTTGCATGGTAGCGCATTAAGAGAATAAAGGTCGCAAACGACAATACTTCTAATGCAATATATACTGTTTCTGTTTTTTGTAAATGAAAATATAAAGCACCAATAAAAATGACAATGCTCAATAATCTAAGAAAACTTATAGTGGTGTATTTTTTATTAATTGAAAGCAAATCCTTAGAAAATTGCTCCTTATTTGATTGGTATATATTCATGGTTTAATTTATGTTTCACAAATATAATATTCCGTGACAAATAACTTATGTAATAAAATCTTAAATCGTTTCTACAATGCAAAAAAAAAGCAGCTATAACTTGATATTCAAGATCAGCTGCTATAAATAATACTAATTAATATATTTAAATAAAACTACATAACTAATTAAAAATTAACCTATTAAATTAATACCTTTTTACCTAACCTATTGGAAATGAAAAAATTGGAATTTCAAAGTTCTTAGTGAGTTTTTTAGTTAAACTCGGGTTGACTATTCCTTCAAAGAATCCTCTCTTATAAGACAGCATTGTTAAAATATCAATATCTTTATACAGTATAAAATCCAGTATTGTACCCTCGATATCATCGCTAAGCACAACATTAAAAGTCACAGCTTCAGTACTAAATTCAGCCTTCCATTCTTCGATTAAATTAGTATCAACATCTGAACTAGCCGTTTTAACATACAAGCATTTCACAACAGCATGATACAGCTTTGCCAATTTCAACACCTTCTTCAATGCTTTTTTATCTTTAGGTCTGAACCTAGTTGTAAAACCTATTGTTTTCACCTTTCTATAAACCGCTTGGCTTGGCACGCTTAAAATAGGAATATCAATTTCATCTAATACATTTGCGGTGTTGCTACCTAGTAAGAACGAAGCCCAACCTGTTGCTCCTTCCGTCCCCATGATAACATAATTAATTTTATCCTCGGTAATCGCTTTTTCAATGTTATATAGTAAGCTACCATCCATTAAACGATGCGACATAGGAACCGTTCCTAAATTATGCTGAAGCGCGATTGCATGTAATTTTGGAATCTCCTCTTTAAACATATCAAATTGTGCCAACTCAAGTGACTCATACATTACCATATAGTTTTGAGGAAAAAACTGATTATCTATTACGGGTAATTCAAAAGTGTGCAATAAAATCAGTTCTCCTTGAACCGCATTTGCAAATTCAAGCGCATGGATAAAGGCGTTATTAGCCGTCTCAGAAAAATCTGTTGGAAAAAGGATACGTTTCATCTCGTTTAGCGTTTAATGGTTCTACTATCAAAAATACATTTAAAGTTACACCAATAATATGATAAACATCAGTTCTTTATAATTAATTTAAGACAAATTGGGGCGTGCCAGCAATCCTATAAAAGGGCTATTAAGCGTTCGGTCATTGCCCTTTTACAGCATTGCTGTCGGGCTATACGCACCGCGTTGGCGGTTTGCTGCTATCCCTCACGCGAGTCTAGTGATAATCAAGAGAATTTCATTATTACTAGATGTTTTGTTTTAGTACCTTTGCAACCAATACAATAAATCATGCTAAACAACGACGCCATAGTAGCACTAGCGACTCCATCAGGAGCTGGAGCAATTGCCATAATTAGAATCTCGGGAAAAGAAGCCATAACCATTGGAAACTCTGTTTTTAAATCTATAAAAAACAAGAATTTACTAACCCAAAAGACTCACACCTTACATCTAGGTCATATTATCGACGGATCTAAAACGTTAGACGAGGTTTT
>TARA_R110002033_G_scaffold167528_1_pt1 | contig 24426 bp, 26 predicted proteins | sample TARA_R110002033 | Tara Oceans TARA_R110002033 (sample SAMEA4397051) | marine metagenome | biome: Polar Biome; feature: [SRF] surface water layer (ENVO:00010504); material: water (ENVO:00002006), including particulate matter (ENVO:01000060) such as... | depth 5 m
AGCAGCAAGCAGAGCAAATAAAGGACCTTGGGCTTTAGCTAAAGGGTTTGATGGCGCGTCACCAATGTCTAGCTTTAAACCGGTTTCAGACTTTCAAGATTTAGCAGCAATTAATTTCGATTTAAAAATTAATGGTGAACAAAAACAAGTAGGGCACACCAGTCTTATGATCTATAGTTTTGCCGAAATCATTGCTTATGTATCGTCATTTATGACATTAGAAGAAGGCGACCTTATTTTTACAGGGACACCAGCCACTGGTAAAGGTTTAAATGTAAAAGGTGATCATTTGCAAGCGTCTATTGAAGGGGAGTTGTTATTAGATTTTAAATTGGTGTAAGACCAATCTTATTTATAATTAAAGAGCTCTTGTTTATGCAAGGGCTTTTTTTTTGTAATTATTTATCATAGAGTATGTTGTGTGCATTTGTGTTTGTTAAAAATTAACACAATAAAGTGATTGAAATAGTCATTTTGTAGAAAAAATAGGCAGTTTATCTAATTTAAAATTAGTGTGTTAAATTGTTTTGTAGCTTGGTTGTTATTCCCTTTAGTGCCAGTTCCTTAATGGTACAGAATTAACATAATTCGTTGTTAACTGCAAGATATTGTAAATGTTATCCATTTTAGGATAGGATTTGCTGTGTTGCTTGCTTTTAAATTTATCCATTAACTAAATATAAATACCAACCGCATTATGAAAACTTCAACAAATTTCCTTTTTGTCTTTTTTTTATTTACCACTATTACTTTTAATTTATATTCACAAACGTTTTCTAAATCAATATCACCTAGTGTATTGTCAGATTCTGTTATTATATTGAACGACGAATCTAAAGTCGGTTTGAAACAAAATTATATTATAGAAGCCAATCAAAATGATTCTCATTACTTCACCATAGTTTTAAAATCTGATAATGGGAAATCCGAAACATTCAATATTCATCCCTTAAGTCTCGAACTGTTTAGTGCTAAGTTTAGAACGGCATTTTTAAAACTGATAGCCGATGCAGAAACCTTGCCTACGGATAAAACGGTTTCTAAAGCAATTGTATTCGATAAACTAGAAATATCCTTTTTGTTTGCACAGTTGATTACTTTTGAAAGAACCGAAGATGAAAGGCCAGTTGTTGCTAATATTACGCTCAAGGAAGATATACCAATTAGAATGTTATATAATAAAACCGATCATTATAAATCGGCCATTAGTACTGAAGCTAAAAAATTGAAACCTGCTGATGGTTCAGAAATTAGTAGTAGTGCTCGTAAACTAGTGGAAGACAAAATTACAGCCATTAAAAAAAGCGCAAAAGATAGTTTAGTCGTTATTAAAAGCATTTCAGATGCCGTATTAGAGCTGACTTTTTATAATGGTTACATCGAAAAAGTAGAACTAGAAACTGAATTATTTTCAAAAAAAATAAGATTCACTAACACGTACTCCATTGGTATATCGTCCTCTAACGGTATTAAGAATTTTACCAAAAATCATATCTTAAGCTTTTATAAGTATATTAAAGTTGGTAATATCTTAAAGCGTGATGACAGTGGGTCTTATTTAGAAGTCAATTTTGCAGATATCATAGACTATGATCGCGAAATTGATATTAACGCCAACGATATTAGTCCTGAACCAACAAGATTGCGGTTAGACGACAGTGAGAAATCTACTAGTTTGTACAAAGAGCAATCCACAAAGCTATTTGAGGCCATTGTCTATTCTGATTTTTTAGGAGTTTTTGATGAAGATAATCCCAATGGTATCCTGCAGACCGAAGTGGCAAAAAAGTTTTACATAAATACCAATAGGTATGCGATTACACCAAAAGGACGTTTTTTAGGGCTGTTGTTTCCTCCAATAGCATTTTCTGAAGGTTATGGATGGTTTGAATATGTAGATGTAAGTGCTAAAATTTCTAAACTTGAAGAGAATAATAAGTTTTTGATAGCAGATTCACTTGATAGCCAATCTTATTTTAGTCCGTTACGTATTATGCAGCATCAAGCATTTTCAATAGGAGCTGATATAAATCTTTTGTATTTAGAAAATCAGAATAAAAAAATTAACACCAATCTCGACCTAGGTTTAAGATATGGACGTAGTGGATTGAGAATTGATGAGCGTACCGACGATTTTTTTAATAGTATTACCACTTCCTTACAATTGGGTTTTCAGTTTATTCCCGAAAAACGCTATGGGCTTTTGGTTAATGCTGAAGCCATTTATTTTCAGGTTTATAATGATGATGGGTTTACATTAAAATCGCTGGAGAATGCGGAATTAGTAAAGCCAAAACAGTGGTTTAATAAAACGCAGTTCGAATTTTTTGTAAATACCTCTAATACAGGCAAATTATTTATCCGTTACAACTTTGTTACAGAGTTACAAGATTGGGATAATAACTTTTCTCAATTTCAATTTGGGTATTCTTTTTACTTGTTAAAACAGAATGGTAAGTAAGACTAAAACAGATCTTGCAGAAACAGGGCCTGTTTTTATGTTGCTAGTATTACTAATACACATGTCAATACAATTTAGTAGAAACTTATAGAAGCTATATGTAAAAAGTAGTCTGTTTTTGAATAGGTGGTTTGTCTAAAATCAGCTTATTAGAAGTGGCTAAGAATAAATGTTAGAATCAGCAGGTATGGAAGGTGCTTCTAGAACTGTTGTTAATGAAATAGTAGAGGTGAAGTCTAGTGGCTTATTATTTGTAAATAAATATAAAGTATTTGTCTCTGGTCGGATTATAGAGTTTTTGTAAAATTAGCTATTAATTATAATTGAATTAAGGTCTTACGGATTCCGTAAGGTTTTGGTTTTGTATGGGGTTAAGTTTGAAGAAGTGAACTTATGAAAAAATGTAGCTTTCAAACCACAACATTTAATTTCGTCAGAATTTTCTGCTTGCAGATTCATTAGCTTTTACTATATTTATATTAGAATTGATGAATTTATTAATATAAAATTCAGACATTTAAATACTAAAAAGCATAAAATTTTTATTTTTTACCATCTCATAATAATATGATAAACAAAGTTCTCTATCTTGACATTGAGACAAACAAACAAGGGAAAATAAAAGACGTAGGAGCTCTGTTTAATGGTCAAGAATTGCACGAAAATCAACTTACTAAGCTTGAAAGTTGGATAAATCAGGCTGAATATATTTGTGGGCACAATATTGTAGAGCATGACATTCCTTTGTTAGAGAGAGTATTAGGTAATGAAGTTTTTAAAAACAAAAAGATTGTAGATACTTTACTTTGGTCGCCTCTATTATTTGGTGATAACCCATATCATAAGCTTGTAAAAGGATATAAAATTGTTAATGATAGCGATTATAATAATCCTTTATCTGATTGTAAATTAACTAAGCAATTGTTAATCGATGAACTTAATCGATTCAATGAATTAGACTCAAATATTAAGCATATATATGCAGGATTACTTTCAATTCATAATGCATATTCAGGTTTTTTAGAATTGATTAATTTTCAAAGCAATAATCTGAACCCAGTAGTTGAAATAGCTAATTTATTCAAGAATAAGATTTGTGATAGTGCTAATATAAATCAATTAATAAATGAAAGCCCAATTGAATTAGCTTATGCTTTTTCATTAATAAATACCAAAGAGGATAAGTCTATTTTGGCCTATTGGGTGAGTAAAACTTTACCAAAAACACAACAGATATTAGATGATATTAGATTTAGTTTCTGCGGTAACCAAGGTTGCTATTATTGTAAAACATATTTAAATCCTAAAAAAGCGCTACAAAATTATTTTGGATATGAAGATTTTAGAAGATTTGACCAAAATGAGGATATAAGTTTACAGGAAAAAACAGTTCGAGCAGGATTAACTTCAAGTTCATTTGTCGCTGTATTTCCTACAGGAGGTGGTAAGTCATTGACATTTCAATTACCAGCTTTAATGAAAGGTTCATTATCTAGGCAATTAACAGTAGTGATTTCTCCATTAGTGTCTTTAATGAAAGATCAAGTTGAAAATCTTGAAAAAAACTTTGATATTACAAAGGCAGTAGCTATAAATGGACTCTTGTCTCCATTAGAAAGACAAGACGCAATTGAAAGAGTAGAAAAAGGTGGAGTTCAACTTTTGTATTTATCTCCCGAGTCGTTGCGTTCACCTACGATATTGAGACTATTAAAACAACGATCAATTGCTCGATTTGTGATTGATGAAGCCCATTGTTTTTCATCTTGGGGACAAGATTTTAGAGTTGATTACTTGTTTATCGCTGACTTTATTATAAGTCTAGAAGAGCATAAATTGTCTGGAAAAATACCAGTCTCTTGTTTTACTGCGACAGCAAAACCTCAGGTCATAGAGGATATTAAGGAATACTTTAAAACAAAACTCAATATAGATTTGAAAGAGTTTGTGACAAGAGCAGGGAGAACTAATTTAAGGTATGAGGTTATAGATGTTAAAGATCCAAATCTTAAAATGGGCTCATTACTATCCTTGTTAGAGCATTGCGAAAAACCAGCGATTATTTATGCTTCTAGAACTAAAAGAGTAGAAGAAATGCATGGTTTAATACAGAAAGCAGGATTCAATTCTACTTATTTTCATGGAAAGCTAGATAAAGATGTTAAAAAAGACCATATGGATTGGTTTATGGATAATGATAAAGACATTATGGTGGCAACCTCAGCATTTGGAATGGGAGTGGATAAAGGTGATGTGAAATCGGTGATTCATTATAATATATCTGATTCTTTAGAAAATTATGTGCAAGAAGCAGGAAGAGCAGGAAGAGATGATAAAATTGAAGCTAAATGCTATATTTTATTTAATGAACAAGATTTGAATAAACACTTTAGTTTGTTTCAACAAACCAAAATCAATCAAAAGGAGATTCAGCAAATTTGGCAAGCACTTAAAAATTTATCAAAATTTAGAAAGACGAAAAAAATAAGTAATTCTGCTTTAGAAATAGCACAAAAAGCTGGTTGGGATACAGAAATACAAGAGTTAGAAACTAGAGTTAAGACATCTATTGCTGCTTTAGAAGATCAAGGTTTTTTAAAGCGTAAGCTAAATTCACCTATGGTTTTTGCAGATAGTTTGTTGGTACCCAATTTGTCTAATGCTTTAAAATTGATACATGAGAATGGTAATTTAACAGAAGTTCAGATTAATAATTGTTCAAGGATTTTACAAAGGATAGTAAAAGATGATGAGTGTAGAATTGATTATTTAGCAGATAGAACAGGATTAAAACTGTTTGAAATAAGAGATGTAATTGACATTTTGAGAGATTTTAAAATCTTGGGAGATGCCAAAGATTTAACAGCGTTTATAGATCTAACGCAATCAGAAAAAGGCTCAAAAAAGACTTTAGAGCGTTATCGCAAGATTGAGGTTGCCATGCATAATGTTCTAAAGGTTGATATTAAGATATCGATGAGGCAGCTAAATCAAACTATAAATGATTTAGAAGTTAAGTCAGAAATTCATGAACTGAGGAACATTCTTAATTATTGGGAAGTAAGAAATTTTATATCTAAGAAACGTGTTGATAGAGAGAATGACTTATATAAAATAAAGATAAAGGATTATGAATCTTTAAGTGAAGATGTTAAATGGAGGCATGAGTTAACTTTAGATGTGTATGAACTTCTTGAAAGGTTTTATCTAGAACAAAAGGAAACGCAAAATTCTAATGTTAAAAAAGATTTGGCAGTAAGTTTTTCCATGCTAGATCTTAAAAATTCTAACCAATTATTTGGGCAAATAAAAGAAGAAGATTTAAAGCGTTATGAAAAAACTCTACTTTTTTTAAATCAAATAAAGTCTATAAAATTAGAAGGTGGTTTTATGGTGTCTTACAATAGATTAAATATCGAAGAAATTGATAGCTCTATCCCAAGATTTACCATAGATAATTTTAGTAAGATGGGCACGCATTACAAGCATAAAACAGAGCAAATCCATATTGTGGGAGAATATGCAAAACGGCGACTTCAAAATTATGAATCTGCATTAGCTTATGTTAATGACTATTTTAGTCAACCATACGATGAATTTTTAGCAAAATATTTTCCAAGACGTAAAATGGAAATCTCTAGACCATTGACGCCTAAAAGATTTAAAGAGATTGCAGGTGAATTAGATGTTGATCAACGGAGTATTGTGGATGATAATAAATCGGATAATATTTTGGTTTTGGCAGGTCCAGGTAGTGGTAAAACCAAGGTTCTTGTTCATAAGATTGCTAGTTTGTTACTTATAGAGGATATAAAGCCAGAACAATTTTTAATGCTAACGTTCTCAAAAGCTGCATCATTAGAATTTAAGGCACGAGCTAGAAAACTAGTTCCAGAGTATACAGGTCTTATTAAAATAACAACTTTTCATGGGTTTTGTTTTCAATTATTAGGACAGTTAGGTGATTTAAAGAAATCAGAAAATGTTATTCAAGATTGCATTAAAGCTATTGAGAATGAGGATATTGATATTTCATCTATAATTAATAAAAGCGTTTTGTTACTCGATGAATTTCAAGATGTTAATGACGCCGAATGGAAGCTTGTTCAAACTATAATAAGTAAAGCCAAGAATATTAGAGTAATTGCTGTTGGTGATGATGACCAAAATATTTATGGATTTAGAGGGGCATCAAATAAAAACATGCTAGAGTTTAAAGCAAAATATAAAGCCACTCAATATGCATTAATAAAAAATTATAGAAGTAGTGCTCATATTGTTTCTTTCAATAATACCTTACTTAAAAAAATACCAAATAGATTAAAAACATTGGAGTTAGAGCCTATTGATAAAAGTTTGGAGTCTAATATAAAATTAATTAGATACAGGGCCTCTCACCTCGAAAAATCATTGGCCGAGAGAGTTGTTCAAGATAATTACAACGGTACTAGGGCTATACTTGTAAGAACGAATAAGCAGGCCTTAATGCTAAACACGTTTTTGAAAGAATTAGGACAGAAAACTCGACTCATTACAGGGCTAGAAGGATTTAGCTTAGACCATTTATTTGAGCTAAGAACGTTCACAAATCATCTTAAACAGAATATTAATGATGCAGGTTTAATTTTTAATAATCAATGGGACGAGGCTAAAGCTTATTTTATAACTGAACATAATTTGAGTATTCACTTTAAAATTTGTTTAGATATAATTGAAAAATTCGATTTAAACTTTAACAAACAAAAACAGATAATTGATTGGTATGCGTATATCCGAGAAATAAAAATGGAGGATGCCATTGATGCAGATTCTAATGTTATTATTATCGCTACAATGCATAAGTCAAAAGGTAAGGAATTTGATCATGTTTACATGCTTTTAGAAGACTATGATTTTTCAAAAATAGAGTCAAAACGTGTTGTTTATGTTGGCTGCTCTAGAGCAAAGTTAAGTTTGCAAATTCATTGTAACACCGACTTTTTTGATGAGTTTGAGAATAATCAGCTTTCAATTGAAAAATTTAAAGGATTAACAGAACAACCAAAATATTTTGAATTAATCTTAGGCTACAAAGATATTTATTTAGGGTCTCAAAAATATGCTAGGACTGCAAATGCCATAAGTACCTTAAAATCGGGTGATGTACTTAAAAAAGACACTGTGCAGTTTACCACTAATTTGGCAATAGGATTAGCAAAAGAAGATCACAGAAATGTACTGTTGTTTTCACAAGCGTTTATGACTGAAAAGTATGATGTATTTTTAAATGATGGGTATCAATTATTAAATGGGAATGTTGAGTATTTAGTGTATTGGTATGATGTAAAGGAAGATAAAGAATATAAAGTGGTACTGCCTAAATTGCGGTTTGAAAAAGAATAAATTATGTACTCTATTCTTTTTGAATTATAGAAGAGAAAAATATATAAAATATTTATTTTTTAATATTGCGGTTTTCAGTAGTTTAGTATTAGGAAAATACTGTAATTTTCTTTTTGTAACAAGTGGTGTTTTTCTATCTTTAAAGTCCCTCAGAGTAATGCCTTAAGTTGATTTCTTATTTTTTTATGTATTGTGCCTATATGAATATTAGGTAGTATATTAGTTTGTTAATTTTAATTGTTGATTGAGAAGTGTATTATGAGTGAATTCAAAGATCTTACAGATTTACTAATAAAGTTTAGAGATGATAGAGATTGGAAACAATTTCACAATTCTAAGGATTTAGCTTTAGCTATTTCTATTGAAGCTTCAGAATTAAACGAATTATTTTTATGGAAAGCGAATGAGGATGTAAATAAAGAAAGATTAAAAGAGGAATTAGCTGATGTTTTTTCTTTTGCATTGCTTTTAGCGGAAAAACATAATTTGGATATTTCTACGATAATAAAGGATAAGATAAAAGTCAATGGAGAAAAGTATCCTGTTGAAAAGGCTAAAGGTTCATCTAAAAAGTACAATCAATTATGATTGGAAATGAAGCTTTTAAGATAGAGTGTCACGACTTTGATATTACTAGTATAGATTCTTTAAATAACCATTATGCTAACAATCTTTGGCCAATTGTTTATTTACTTAATGATGAGGTAGTAAAAGAAGCCTATGTTGGTGAGACTACAGATGCAATTAATAGACTGAAAACTCATTTAAAAAACAACAAGAAAAACAAACTAAAAACATTCAGAATAATTAGTGGTTCGACTTTCAATAAATCTGCAACTTTAGATATTGAATCACTTCTAATTAAATATATTTCTGGTGATGGACAATATAAATTATTGAATGGAAATCTAGGTATTGCGAATCATAATTACTATCAGAAGCAAGAGATTTATTGGGACGTTTTTAAAAATGTTTGGAATGGTCTCAGAAAAGATGGTATTGCAAGACATTCTTTAAGTCATATAGATAATTCAGATTTATTTAAATACTCACCTTACAAAAGCCTAACGGAAGAACAAAAAAATGGACTTTATTTAATTATCGATAATCTATTAGATAATAATATTCAGAATACAATAATAGAAGGTGGTGCTGGAACTGGAAAGACAATTTTAGCTATTTTTTTATTTAAGTTACTTAGTTCTGATAATTCAGATTTTAATTTTAGAGATTTTGGAGATGATGAAATCGAATTAAAATTTAAAATAGAGAAATTACAAGAAAAGTTTCCTACACCTAAAATGGCTTTAGTTGTGCCAATGTCTTCTCTTAGAAAGACTTTGCAGAAAGTATTTAAAAATGTTAAAGGATTAAAGTCGAGTATGGTAATTGGACCTGCACAACTTGCAAAAACTAAATATGATATTGTAATTGTTGATGAATCTCATAGATTAAGACGTAGAGTAAATTTAGGTGCATATTTTGGAGCATTTGATAAGATAAATGTAAAGCTTGAGTTGGATAAATTCGTCGGAAATGAATTGCATTGGGTTGCTTTACAAAGTACAAAATCTGTTCTTTTTTATGATGAAGCACAATCTATAAAACCTTCAGATGTCTTAAAAGATGATTTTGACACATTAAAATCAAGAAAAGAAACAAAAATTGAATACTTGCAATCTCAGTTTAGAGTAAAAGGAGGGAATTCTTATGTGAGTTATATCGATGACTTACTAAAATGTAATTTAGAGTTAAATAAAGATGTTTTTAGTAGTAAAAAATATGATTTCGTATTATTTGATAATATAGAATCATTTGTTACAGAAATCAAGTTAAGAAATGATGAGGTTGGTTTGTCTAGAATGATTGCAGGTTATTCTTGGAAATGGGTATCAAATAAAGACGATAGCTTATTAGATATAGAAATTGAAGGTTCAAAACTAAGATGGAACTCTACTAATATAGATTGGGTTAATTCTCCAAATGCTATTGATGAAGTTGGCTGTATTCACACCACACAAGGATACGATTTAAATTATGCAGGAGTGATTTTTGGGAATGAGATTTCTTATTCTAAAGAAAAACAAGAGATAATTATTAAAGAAGAAAATTATTTTGATGCAAATGGAAAGCAATCAATTAAGGACCCAAGTGAGTTAAAAGCATTTATAGTAAATATTTATAAAACTATAATGTTAAGAGGAATAAAAGGAACTTATGTTTATGCATGTGATAAGGAATTAAGAGACTATATGTCTTCTTTTATAATGCCTCATAAGTCTAATATTGAGGATGAAATAATTAATTTGGATATTAGAGAGAATAAATTTGATAACAGTATACCTTTTTATAATCTACAAGCAGCAGCAGGAGACTTTAGTGCGTTGCAAACAGTAGATGCAAATGGGTGGATTGCCTTACCAGAATATATTAGATATACAGAAGATTATTTTGCTTGTAAAGTAGTTGGAGAATCAATGAATAAAATAATACCAAATGGTTCTATTTGTTTATTTAAAAAATATAGAGGTGGTTCAAGAAATGGTAGAATAGTGTTGGCACAATCTACAGAAATTCAAGATAATGATTTTGGTTCAGGTTATACTGTAAAGGAGTATTCAAGTAATAAGTCTTATAGTGAAGATTCATGGAGTCATCAAACAATAATATTAAAACCTCAATCAATTGATTCCTCTTTTGAATCAATTATTCTTTCACAGCACGAAATTAATGATTTTAAAGTGGTAGGTATTTTTGAAATGGTTCTGGCTTGATTTGTTGGCAATAATTGAAAAGCAGAGATAGGAAATTGTATTATAGTTTATGGATTTATTAAGGATGAGGTTTCTTCAGAAGAAAATTGTTTTTAATATACAATAGAATAAAAAATGTGTCATTACCAATAAACCATGCGATTGGAGGAAAGAACCCGACAACCTAAGTTATATTTTTGATTTGTTATTGAGTATTACTAATGCTGATAACATCTACCATTTGCATTCTTTGTTTTTCGTTTACAACGGTTTCCAGCTTTTGTTTTGCCGGTACATTGCGTTGCAGTGGTCTTTTTAGAAGGTGTAGATGTTGTCTTTTTTTTAGTAGTTAATGAGTTTGGTTTTGCTTTAGTATTGGCTGCCGTAGGTTTACAAACTTTGCAAGCTTCATATCCTAATGATTTTGCTTTTTCTAAAGAAATCGCTTTCTTAGAATATTTAAGATAGTTACAACTGCTTTTATGATACTTTTCTCCTGTTTTAGTCGTGTAAACAGTTTGCGAAGAAATACCATAACTAAAAGTTAAAGAAAGAAATATAATAACTAGTCTTAATGCCTTCATTATTTAGATTTTTTTTTAAGATTTCTCCATTCCCAAGGAGCAATAGCATCTTTGTCTTGCCATAAGCCTAATTTGCTTTTCCTAGCGTCATCTTCTAAGCTTTGAAGAATACTGTCTTTAGAATACTTTTTATAATGCCATGCTAAACCATGTTTTACAAGCTCATAAGATAGGTTCAGAGAATCATCATAAATGACATTACTAATTGAGCGTCTATATCTATCTTTTTTTAATACGTGTACGCTCACTGTTTTATTAAAAATAGCATCTGAGACAAATTGCTTTGCTTTTGCTGAAAAGGGTTGTTTACGTTCTGGGCAATCAATGTTTGCTAGTCTAATTTTTATCAACGTAGAATCCTTAGTTAAGAGCTTAAATGTGTCACCATCGGTTATAGCAACAACTTTGCCAATGATAGTTTCTTTCTTTGTGGATTTGTAATTAGCACTAGCCGAAACTAAGATTACAAATAATAAAATAAGCCAATATTTGTTCATAAGATTATTCTACAGGGATTCGTATTTGAGTTTCATTAATGTCCATTCTTGTTTTATTCAAAGTTACATATTGAGGTTGCTCTTTCTCTCTATCATAGATTATATTTTCATATATCTTAATTTCTTTTACAGCTAAGACTTTAACGTCTACATCAATACCTGTCAGTTTATTATCATTAGACAGCCCAATGTAAAACACACCTTCTTTTAATTTGTCATTTCTACCATATGCAGCTTTGCCTTTTCCCATGTCAAATTGCATAAATTGTTGATTTTTATAAAATAATTGAACATTTTGATAATCACGAATAAAATAGTATTTAACATCTTCTCCTGTTTGCGGAATCATTAATTCTGATATTGCACCAACGGCTATACCTGCAAGCGGATTTTGATAAACCATGTTTGCAACTTCTGAAGCGACATTAGAAATAGATTTTATGTTATTTTGGTAGGCTTGCTGTCCTTCTTGTCCAACACCAATCCAATAAGACCATGCAATTAAATTTTCTTCTCTTAATGCTGAAGTGTTTAATAATGGTAAATCTACTTTTAGATAAGTTCTACTTATATTTTCATTATAAAAAGAGTGTACTCTTTGCGATTTTTCAAAAAGCATTATTTCTTCAAGCTTTGTTTCTTTAAGCTCTTTAATGGTTTCTTTGTATTTAATGGTTTGGTAACCAACCAAACTATCCTCTTTGTAGGCTACATATGTAGTGTCTCTTAGTGTTTTCCATTTCCAATTTGTATTAAAACGTTTGGTCGTAATATCCTTAGGGATTCTATGGATTTGTATTTTACAAACGCGTCTTGTTAATGATGAACTGTAAAATCTAAACTTATAGATGCCTTTATTTCTAATTTGTATGCGTTTATCTCTTACTCCCTTAGTCTTAAACTCAGTGAGTAAAGTGTTAGTTGGCATTTCTATAATTTGTATTTCTTTAATATGCTTTCCTTTTACCATTTGCATATTAAAAACAATTTCATCACCTTCTGCAAAGCTAAAATAGAGTTCTTTAGTTTCATCTACATCTAAAACTATAGTTGATTCAGTGACTAGTATGGGTTCGGTTGAAAAAGATAGTTTGAAGATTAATAAAAATGCGAATGTTATGAATAGTTTTGAAGTCATAATCATATTGTTTTCAAGAATAGTAATTTTTATTATTGTGACTTTGCATCAACTATAGTCCATTTAAACTCCGCTAAATCTTCTGAAATATCAATTTGCTTCTTAAATGATTTCGACTTACCGGGAGAAATATATTCGTATAATGTAAATTCAATATTTTTTATTACAGAATTTGTTTTATATTAATTCGATTCAATTGCTTCAGAAAACACCTTATTAAAGTATTTTGTTATTTGAGTCTCTAATCCTTTAGATCCAACATAAGAAATTCCGAGATTTTCTAATTCACTAACGATTATTCCTTTATGGATCAAAATATGTGATCTGCTTTTTAACCTCTTTACTTTTTTTAACCAAGCATTATATGGTCCACTAATTGCAAAACCATATTTTTTAAAGTCAGCTTTTCTCTTAAATAGATTTAGTTCGTTGTATAAAACTTCAAACTCTTTAACTGCGTTATCAATTTCTTCATTACTTGGTTTTTCAGTGGGTTTATTTTCTATCTTATAATCCTTAGTTTTAATTTTTATAGATATTGTGTCTTTTTTATTAATACTGCTTTCAATTTTTACGATTTGAGTATCTTCAATAGTTTTTTTACAAGATGCTATTGTGATTAAAGACATAACAACTAGAGTACCAAAACAGCCACTGCCTTTAGCTTTCTTATAAGTCTTTCTATAACTTAACCCTGGAATTCCTGTACGTAATGAATACCCTTTAGAACTTAAAGAACCACGTTTATTTTTATAGCTAGGTGTGATACTCGATTTACTAATGTTAAAACCAAATCTCTTTCCTAGTTTTATCCTCTTTTGAAATCTAAAACCCATAATTAGTTTTGTATAAAATCTGAAATCACTTTTTCTATATTAGAAGGTAATCCTGCATATTTAATTTTATAATCTTTTATATCCATACTTTCAAGCCAATTACTCCAATATGCCTCAATAACATCTTGTGCATAAGGATTTTCATCATTTTGACTTGTAACGCCTATGACTAATACTTCTAAATCACTTAAGCCTTTATTAGCAGGAATAAACCCTAACTCTCGTTTACTTATGCTTTCTTTCCAATTACTATTGTTTAGTTTTAAAGCCTTCAAACTTCTAGGTGTTAAATAAGATGTTTTATTCTTTTCTTCCATAATTGTTTTGTTATAAAACATATAACCATCAGTTAGTATTACTAGAATATTTCTATGACAATCGTCTATGCAGTAATCCTTAATGTTATCCTTAAAAAAACGCCAAATATCTGATCCTGGATAACCATTAGCAATCTTTGCATCTTCTTGAGCTAGAGTATATAATTTTGATGGATATTCTGAATATAACTTAAGAGTTTCTTCTAATTTAGATTTTGTAGTTTGTTTAGTGAAGCTGACTCTTAGTTTTTCTGCAATGTCATTAATTTTATCATCTGAAGGTTCTGGATTAAAGAACAATTGCATTTTATCTTCTAACAGAATTACCTTTTTATTCTTTACATGATTAATAAAAGACTTGGCTAAACTAGACAAGTATGCAGAATCTTTTGCTTTTGTTTTAGGATCTTCAATCCTATCTGACAAGTCTAATAATATACTTATATTAAGATTATTGTTTTTATTCTTTGAAATAAACTCAGGACATTTTGAAATTAACTGAGATGGTTCTTTTATTGCAACATCATTCTTTTGTGTTTTATTCTCTTCTGCACAATTCTGAAAGAACAGACTTACTACTAATAATAGCATACATAGACTATAGTATTTTAAAGTATTCATTTTTACAAGGTTTTAGTATAGATTTTATTTTGATACGTATCTGTATCTATTTCGAGATTCTTAATATGTTTATCATATGCAGTTTTACATTCTAATAATAAGCTATTCTGTTCATCTTTTCCCATAGGTAAGGATGAAGCTATATAATGTTGCCAACCTTGAAAATATTCTGCTGATAATGCTTTATAATTCATAACGGGAAGTATAAATCCGTCAATTATATTCTGAAGTTCTGTAATTCTTGTTTTTACATTAGAAATTTCATTTTCAACTTCTGTAACTTGTTCTTTAATTTTTGAACATTTCTTTTCTTTTTCGAAGATAGATTCTTTCTTCTCTCTTATAAAGGCTTTAATTTTATCTCTATCCGCATGCTCTTTCATTACAAAATCAAAAACTAAACCCCAAACTATGTATGATACAAAACCAGCAAAAATTATTAACCAAAAACTAATACTCTGAAAAGCTGTAGAAATATTAAAAACCTCACTATCAAAAGTTTTATTTAGATTATATAATTTTTCATCTATTAAGTAGGCTAAAATGGCATCAAATAAAAATGTAATTATAAATAATGCAGCTATTTTGAACTTATTAATTATTCCTCGCTTTTCTTGAAACATGTGTATTAAGTAACCTAAAGCGAAGAAAATAAACGGAATGAATAATATGAATACTAATTCTAACCAACCTGCTTGATAGGCTTTTGATAGAGCTTGAGGGTCAAACATACCTTGAAATAAACTAATCCCAGGATCAAATTCTCTAAAAAAGGCGGAGAATGATGTAGAGATATAAAAGACAAAAATATATGCTGCTAATGGTAATAAGAAGCTAATGCCTATCCAAAATTTTGCACTTGCTTTTTTATCTACATCTAATAGATAATCTTCAGGATTGGTTTTTACTTTTCTGCACGCTTGTTTTAATTCATCAATTTCCTCATTAATAGTTGTTACTTTTTTTTCTAGCCGAATACATTCTTCATCTTTGTTAAGTAGTGTTGTTTTTTTTCCTTTTTGTTCAGCTATATAAGGTTGTTTTAAGCGTTCTTGATTTACAAAATCTTCTTTGCATTTTCTCTCAAAAGCCTCATAGATTGTAATTAAAGATGGTTGTAATACAAGTGGATTTCCCGAACTTGATTTTGATGTATTGAAACCTTGATCTCTAAATGTGACTTTTTGCTTCTCTATTTGTTCAGGTTTTTCATTTCCTTCCTTACCATTTTGAGATGATAACTGCGTTAGCTTTCTTAATAATCCCATAATTCTAATCGTTTAGTTCTTTTAAAAGCGCTTCTTTAGTCTTTTTGTCTTTTGCGCTTTCTAATAAGTATGTAGATAATTCTTCTACAGATTCTTCTTTAAATTCAAATTTTAAGATGTATTTTTTTAAAGCTATTTTTTCATCTTCTGTTACTACATTATCAGCCCAAATCATTAGAGCAAAATCATATAGATACTCTATTCTTTGTTCTACAGTTTTAGGAATCGTTACTTTGCCAGAATATCCTGTTAATATATTTTCTAGCTCTAATTGAGAGACACCTCTTTCTTTTGCAAACGTGTAGAGTAGTTGCATTTCTAAATGGCTAAAATTATCATCAGATAATGCGATTTGGTATAGGCGTAAAAAATGACTTTTTACTTCCATAGGTATGGTTGAGTTTTCCATATTTTTTTATTTTTGGTTATGATTAGTAAATCTTATCTCTACTATATGTTTTAGTAGTTTTTTTTACTTTATTTTTTATCTTCTTCTCAGGTTGTTTTAAAAATGCTACAAGTAGAAATAAGATTCCAGAAATTATATCTATTGGTATCCAATATGCTTTGACGTATAGATGAATCGGTATAATAGGGTTAAAGAGTATAGCTATAAACACAAATATTATAATCCATAGATATTGTTTTTGTCTCAGGCTAATAATTACAAGTAGTGTACTAATAAATACTATTACTCTTAAAAGTGTATAATAACTTATTGGCCAATAAAAAACAGCTATAAATAAAAGACTTGCACACAGTATAGAAACACTTTTTATACTATATTTTTTATTGAGAGTTCTCATTTATATTTAATTAGCAATCGCATTCTGACCTTTCTACATAGGTTTTGTTTCCGTTGCTATTATAGTAATAACAACCTCCTTGTGGTCCTGTATATAGTGTGTTTCCGCTATGTGTTCCACATTCCCATTCTGTTCTAGTTTCTACATTATCGTCTTCACTTGTTTCACAGGATATTAGAATTGAAAGATTAAATAATAGTATAAGCGGTAGTGTTGCTTTTTTCATTGTTGGTTATTTAAAATTGATTGATTAATTTCTTTTTTATTAATAATGTTATTCATTTTAGTAATTAAAACTATCTCTTTATCTAATTCCATTATGCTATAGTTAGGATTACAATTATCAATTCTAAATCTCAAAGCTTTTAAACCAGAAATAAATCCTTCTGATTTAGTTTTATCATATACATAATTTGAACAAGATTTTTTGAATAGACACTTTCTACGCTTATGCTCAGGTATCAATAACCAGTACATTTTGATTAATATGAATAGAAAAAATTTCATTATCCTTTACTGAAAACAATCATTTGATTTGAAGTTGTATAGCCTGCAGTAGCACCCAACCCAAAGCAACCTGCGTTTGGTTGAATAAATGTCGACACGCTTTCTAATCGAACATATTTCCAGCCTTGATTAGAATGATATTTAATTATTTCTTCTAGCTGTTCTGCAACATGACTAGACTTTCCTTTTTTTGAATCTATTGATGCTACAAATGGTATTACTTTATAATCCATAGTTTAATGTTTTTTGTCTTTTGAAGATTTAGGGTCATTACCAGGTTTTACAGTGTCAGAATCTCTTATTTTTCCATCTAAACCATGTATTCTAACTTCTCCTCCTGCTGTATTTGCTGATAACTCTTTAGCTCTTTTTTCTGCTTTTTTTTGAGTATCTGCGAGCTCACTTACTTTAATGGCTCCTTCTTTTTTAATTCTCCATTTTCCTTTTTCATTATCTTTCGAAATATGATAATTTGACATACTGCTATTGTTTTAAAAATTTATATTCCAAACATAAACCCATTAAAAAACAAAGCCTTACGGAATTCCGTAAGGCTTTGTTTTTTGTTTAATAAAGGCTTAAAATTTTCTACCAATTATCATTTTCAGATTTATTTTGCATATTTATTTGAAAATCGGAAATAAGATTTTCAGCAGAGATTTTAAACATTTCTGGTGTAAAACCTATTTTGGATCCCATATAGTTTGTGACGGTAAATTTATTTATTGGGTCAACTTCAATTTTTGCTGCGTTGTCTTTTACTCTTAAAGTAATCATAGCAAAATAAGATTGTGTACTTGGTGTATACTGCGAACCAGTTTGGCCTTGATACATCATGTATTTGCCTTTTATAATTCCAGCTTCTTTATCAACAAATTGGATTACGCTTTCTGCATTTCCAAAGGTTTCTACCATCCATTCATTAGCTTTGATGTAATTCGAATTTTTACCTGAAGCTAATTCAATAGTCTTTGTCGTTTGTTCACCTTCATATGTAACAGTTTTCACCGATACACAAGATGTAGTTAAAATGATTAAAGCAATAAATAATATTTTTTTCATGATTTTATTTTTGTTTTTCAAACATATCCCCATTAAAAAGACAAAACCTTACAGAATTCCTTAAGGCACTGTATTAAAAATGTTAGTGTAAGTTTGTAGTAATTTCTTAAGCAACCATTAAGATGTTATTTAAGTTAATTTTAATCGTTTGTATATTTTTTAGTCAATTTTTTAATTTCTGTTAGCATTAACCTTTGTTGTTTTATAACTTCGTCTATTCTTAACATCCACGCACCAAATAAGCGAATTGTTAAAATAAAAATCACAAAAAACAGAAAAAGCATAAAAGCTGATAATCCAATTGCCATAATTTTAAATTAAGAAGTGTGACATTCCTTTGAACAATAAAAGCAACCATTTACTTTATAGTAATAGTTTTTAGCTTCTTTGACCGCTTCTTTGCAATTGTTAAAATTTCCTAGGAAAATACGGTTTTCGATTTTAGGTAAGAATGAACAATCACTTTTATGAACTTCATGATCACCATTCGCTTGTGAGTTCATATTTACATAATAATTTGCCATAATTTTAAATTTTAAGATTAATAATATCCAAATCTAAAACCATGGTACAGTTATTCCTTACGGAATACCATAGCACATTAAAATATTTTAAAATAAGTTTAAATTAAACCCCTGTCTATGGCAATAGCAATAAGTTGCTCTGAGGTATTAGCATCAAAAAGAACTTTGAGCTTGTTAATACGTTTTTCAATACTACTTAAGCTTCCTGCAGGGAACCCTTTTTCTTTAAAGTAGACTGCAATGTGATCTCTTTTCAATCCTTTTGCTAAGAGTTGTAATAGTAATTCGTCGTATTGGTCTGTTTGAGATATGTCATCAACGTTACGTAGTAATTGTTCTATGCTGTGAGAACAATACAATTTACCATCTAAAACGGCCTGGATTGCTTTCTTTAATTCACTAGACTCTTCACGCCCTTTTTCTACATAGGCATTTATATCGTAATTATCTATGAGATTTTTAATTTTACCAATACGGTGTTCTACAGAAAATACAATAATTTTTAAATGAGGTTGTATAAGTTTAGCTGCTTCTATTAGTTCTGCTCCAGAAGTTAATGTGCGGTCTCTATGATCTGCTTTAAAAGATAAATCGGTTATTAATAAGTCAAATGAATTATTTGTATTTAGTGCGCCCTTTATTTTAAGATGTGCATCATCGCAATATTGCGTCGTTACAATATTTGGTATTTTTAATTCTATTAATGTGCGTTCTACACCTTTATTAATAGTATTTTGATCTTCGGCAATTAAAACGTTTTTAAACATAAAGGGACTTTTATTTATTAAACACTAACATGGCTTTAAAACCATTTCCTTTTGAAGTAGTGAAATTAAAACTTCCGCCAATACCTTTTATACGGGATTCCACATTTGCCAAACCGTTTAGATTAGAATTTCCTTTTTCAAAGCCTATACCATCGTCTACATAGCGAATTTCATATTTATTATTAAGAGTCTTAAAAACAACACTAACAACTTTAGCATTACTATGCTTCTTCATATTTACCATTAATTCTTGCAAGCATCTAAACACTACCATTTTTTTGTGTTCAGCAACTTTTTCCCAGGTTATGGTATCTATATTATTAGTAATCACTTTTGTGTCTCGTCGGTTATGTTGCATTAATAGATGTTTAATGCTTTCAGAAAAGTTGACCAAATCAATACTACCAGTTTCTGTAGAGATATCTCTAGTCCGTAAATAGATATCTTCTATGTTATCTAATAGCAATGATTTTTTTGTGTCCTTAACTTCTATATCGTTCTCAACAAAATTCATTAGGTCAGACATATCATTTGCTAACTCATCATGCACTTTTTTTGATAGTTCTGTTTCTTTAAGATAAGCGTCTTTAATTTTGTCTTTTTTGTGTTTAGATTTTAGGAAAAAGAATAAAAATATGGATATTAAAATGATAAGGGATGCTATTGAAAAAGCAATAATTTTTTCTGATTTTTCCTTTTCTTTTTCTAATTCACTTTTTTGAAATTTTAATTCATTTGCCTTCGCTTTTTCTTCTTGCTTTTGATATTCATATTTTCTAGAAGCATACTTATTTTCTTTAAGTAAGTTCTCTAATTTAATTTTATCATTTAATTCCTTATACTTTACCACATTCGGATCATCATCAAGAAACATGATTTCAGACAATGCCTCAAATTTATATGAGTCACTATTAATTTTTTCTGCGGTTAATAAGGCTTTTTTTAAATATGATTTAGCGATTTTTTTATCCCCTATATTTATGTAATATTCTGATAGATGCTTATAGCTAGCAAAAATCCCTTGAAAATCGTTTAATTCAATTCTTTTTTGCAAAGCACTATCCATTAATTTTTTAGAGTCTTTATGATTTAGTTTAGATTTTACATACCCTAAATTATCTAAGTTTCGAGCAATTTCATATGTATCATTAATACCTGTGCTTATTCTTAACGCTTTCTCAAATTCTAATAATGCTAAATCAAATTTATTTTGTTCTATATAAATAAAACCTCTATTGTTTATGAGTTTATTTAAGTGTTTTGGTTCGCTAGTTATTTTTAAAGCTTTATTATAATAATTTATGGCTAATTCATAGTTAGATAGTGCACGATTGACTTTACCTATTTGATTGTAAAATGTAACTTGTGACGCATTTTTAAATTTACTGTCCGCTAGTTTTTCTAAAAGTGAAAGCCCTTCAATTGATGAGTTTTCACTATCATATAAAAATCCTGATTCATTTTGGATTATAGCTATAAGTCCTAAATAGTATATAGCTTTTTTTGTATTCTGCTCTTTTAAGTAATATTCTTTTTGTTTAATGAAGAAATCATAAGCATGGGTAAAATCTATACTTTCACTTGGCTTAATTGCTAAGTTGTAATAATAACTAGTGCTATCTGTTTGAGCCTGAGCTATTAATTCATTAGAGTATAGTGATGATAAACTCATAAAGAGAATAACAAAAAAGAGGGATGAAATTTTAATATGTTTCATCCCTCTAAAGTAATAACAAAATAGTTATTAATCTCCATTTCCTAATGTAGGATCTGGTGGAGGTGGTGGAGGTGGAATATTCCCTTCTTCTCCACAACAGGCTTGTGGTTCTGCTTGGTCGATTATACTTTCTGGATTACATGAACTAAAATTCATTGCAATTAAAAGTATTGCAATAGGATATATTACTTTTTTCATTTTACTTGATTTTTGGTAAAAGGGTTGCTGTCCGATGTTTTTCAGATAAGTTTTTGTGCAACCCTTTTGGGTTATACTTCTATTGTTTTTGGGAAGTGGAAAGTGTATTGTAATAGCTAATGATTACTTCCCAAGGCAACCATTAGCGTATTACTTTACGGTTTTCCGCATAGAACAGTTTTATACTTTAGTTATGTTAGCAATTCATAACCTTAACTGCTGCTGGAGCAAAGATATATTGGGAAAGAAGCTTGTTTATAAGGAGAATCCGAACATTCCGAAGAATCCGATGTATTCCGTTAAAAACCGAAAAAAGCTAAAAATGAAGACAACTAAAACCTATTCTGAATCCATAAGACATAAATATATAAGAGATAAAAAATCAGGAAACCTGAGAGGTGAAATCTATAAGTTAACACCTGCTAATATTCGTAAGCTGTGTTTAAATTTGATTTTAGAAGAGTTATCACATTCTGATAAAATCATAATGAACAACTTTTTTGAAATAAAAGACTTTGATGATATTAGAGGTCAAATAAAGCAATTTGATATTGATGGTTTTAGGCCTATTTGTAAATTTTTAAGAGAAGAGAATGATTCAATAGCTTCACATGATGCGCTCGAATTGATAACAATTCTAATTGATTACTTTCCTCGACCTTATAAGAAATATAGGAATAAAAATCTAATAGAGAGCACACAATTAAAGGAAGAAGATAAAAGTGTAGCTTATTTTTTAAATTCAGAAAGTGGGAAATCGGAAGTAATAGTAAAGCCCAAGAATAAAAAATTATTTGCTTGGTTTAGCAATGCATCGGCATTTAATAAAATATTGGTTTTTAGTTGTATTTTATTACTTAGTATACCTGTCATTTTGACCACAAAAGATGTTCTGAACAATAGAGTGAAATGGATGGTTTGGCAAGTGGATCATTATGAAGAAGTAGAGTTTGATGATGAAAAATATAATATTAATCAGTTAAAATATTATAAAGAAGATAGAATAAAGTATTTCAATAAAGTTGACCCTATTTGCGAGTATAAATTCTTTAATGAAGATGGTAGTGTTAGAATTTGGTATGGAAAAAACAAAAATAAAGTACTAGAGTATTTTACCGATTACGGATTACACCCTGAAACAGGAAAAACTTTAAAGCCTATTTCAAAATATATGATTGACAAGTATATATGTAATTAAAATAATTAGTAAACTAACAATCCCACCGACCTCCAATTATTTAGCGCAAAACATGCCGTGCAGCGCAGGAAGAAGTAAAAATCGATGAAAACCAAAACAATAAATAAAACTCAGAAGCTAATAGGCTAACGCAATAATCCATACAACCACTACCCACCATTTTTACGCCGCAGCAAACAAAATGTTTAACTAAATCATTGGCAGTCTTGATTTTTTGGTTCGTTTTGCATTAAGCCAAATGCCATAGCATTCATGACTTCTGATTTAATAAAATAAAAATCACAGGAACTAAAATGAACATATAATAAAACCACACCAGCATAAAAAATCCCGTACAGCAAAGCCATACGGGATATTTTTAGCTAACAGCTAACAGCTAACCATTAACCAGCAACAGCAATTTTCATGCTATGCCCTTGCGCCAGTTCATACAACTCGCCATTCACCATTTGGTAAAACACAATCGCAGTACAACCAAACAAAGCAGTCGTAGCAGGAATAGGTGCATATGCCGTTAAATCTACAGTTAAATCCGTAGCAGCACCAACCATACCACCTATAGCAACAGCATTACTATAAGTAACACTACCTACACCATTAGGCTCATCCTCAACAGGCTCATAAGATTTTAGAGCAGGCACCCACTCATAGTTACTAGTATACCCAGCAGCCAAAGCCAATTTAAAATGCGTAGCACCTTCTGGCGCAAGCACAAAGGTATCTGTACTAAAATCTGGTAAAGACCACGTCACGGTATCTCTACCTGCATTAATCGTTGGACCAACAGATGGTGCATTAAACTGACTGTCAAAAGGTTTGCTGACATTAAAGTTAAGGCCTAAAAACGGCTCTAAATTATCAACTAAATTAATAGTACGTTGCCCTCTTAAGCCTACACCATTAGGAATAATGCTGCGCATCTTTCCTGTAAGTCTAGAGCTTAAATAACTGTCACCAACCAAGCGCGCTATGGAAGCAAAACTTTCTCTAAAAGCTTTACTACAACGCGCAGCAGCACCAAATTCTTGCATGTTTTCTCGGGTACGTTTGTACGCAGGATCATTTAAAATACGGTTTCGACTGACACGGCTTTTTGTTTTTACAAAATTCTCACCGTTTTTTCTAAAGAAGGTCAACCCATCTAGAGTGCCTTCTAATCTAATAAATGAATTATTCTTTGCCATAATAAATAAGATTTAAGACGTGCTTAGCAATTGGCATTATATAGCTAATGCACATCTGGTTAAGAGATGCCCAAACTCGTTCTCGGCAAATAGGTATTTGGGGATAAGCTATTCGTTCTTATAATTCCGGTTATTATAAACAGCGAAAAATTAAATTCGCTAAATAGCTATGGGTCAAACATATAAAAAATAAATTAATATGTAAGTTGTTTAAAATGAGTGATTTATAATAAAACCATAATTTTTATAATAATCTTCTAAAAACCATAAAGAAATAAACGGTGTTTTTGAAGAATTATAGGCCACACCCGAGAGGCGATTGAAGATATCATAAAAATGACTACTTAATGAAATTTATTTTGTAACATATTGAATAATAGGGTTTTACAAGGGTCTGTGAAAAGGGTTTTTAACAATTGAATTCCGTTAGAATCGATAAAGAGCTCCTTCGGGTATGCGTCGGGTGTGCGTCGGGTGTGCGTCGGGTATGCTTCGGGTAGGGTAAATTAGATAAGTGAATGAAATAAAGTCAATTTAAAAGTGAATACCAACGAAGTCAACTAATCCTCGCGTCCTATCTTATTATAAGCACGGATTACCAAAACA
>TARA_R110002033_G_scaffold14737_3_pt1 | contig 24346 bp, 16 predicted proteins | sample TARA_R110002033 | Tara Oceans TARA_R110002033 (sample SAMEA4397051) | marine metagenome | biome: Polar Biome; feature: [SRF] surface water layer (ENVO:00010504); material: water (ENVO:00002006), including particulate matter (ENVO:01000060) such as... | depth 5 m
AGCATTTGCACCGTATAGTGCTGAAGATGCTCCTGGAAGTAATTCTACACTTTGCACATCAGTTTCTATCATTCCTAATAAGTTCCCTAATGCAAAGTTAAGTGTTGGTGCTGCATTATCCATACCATCAACCAATTGCATAAAGCGTGTATTGGCGAATGTGGCGAAACCTCTTGTATTAACAGATTTGAATGTTAAACTGTTTGTATTAACATCAACACCTTTTAAGTTTTCCAAACCATCATAAAACTCTGCAGATGCCGTGTTTTTAATGTCTTTTAATCCGAAACGCTCAATGGTTACTGGCGATTCGAAAACACGCTCTGGTGTTCTAGAGGCAGAAATAACCACTTCATCCAAAGAAGTTCCTTCCTTAAGAACAAAGTTTAATACTTGATTGCTTCGGGTAACTTGAATGGTCATGGATTCAAATCCAACACTACTTGCTTGAACAGAAAATGGTGGATTTTGATTGTAGGTAAGCGCAAAGTTACCATCAAAATCAGTAACGGTTCCTGTTGAGGTGCCCATAACGATAATATTTGCTCCAGGAATGGGTTGACTGTTATCATCTACAACAGAACCAGTAATTGTTGTTTGTGAGAAAGAAGCACTACAAAACAACAATAGTAAAAATGGGAGAATTGTTTTCATCTATTTAATTTAGTTAAATTTAGAGTAGCAATATATGTATATAAAATATGACTTGCACATAAAAATATAAAAAAATTATGCACGCATAGTACTTTTTAACAAAAAAGAATCTGTTTTATTAAGTATTTAGTAAAAAAAATGTTGAAATATGAGATTTTGTCATATTTCAACATTTTAAAAGTTGTTTTGAATTATAAGTTTGTTTTATTCTACAGTAACAGATTTTGCTAAATTTCTGGGTTGATCTACATTTTTATCCAACAATACGGCAATATGATATGATAATAGTTGTAACGGAATAGTAGTTAATAATGGTGAAAGCGAATCTAATGTTTCTGGAACTTCAATAACGTGGTCTGCTAAATCCCTAACTTGTGTATCACCTTCAGTAACAATCCCAATTATTTTACCTTTTCTGGATTTTATTTCTTGGATATTGCTCACCACTTTTTCATAATGCCCCTTTTTAGTTGCAATTACAACAATAGGCATATTTTCGTCAATTAGGGCAATAGGGCCATGTTTCATTTCTGCAGCAGGGTATCCTTCGGCATGTATATATGAAATTTCCTTAAGCTTTAAAGCGCCCTCTAAAGCTACGGGGAAGTTGTAACCTCTTCCTAAATAAAGAAAATTAGTAACGTCTTTATAGATATCGGAAATCATTTTAATGTGTGCATCAGACTCTAAGGCTCTTTCTATTTTACCTGGAATCATTTCTAATTCTAAAAGATGCTGACGGAAATCGGAACTACTAATAGTGCCTTTTGCTCTAGCTAAACGTAAAGCTATTAGAGTTAAAACAGTAATTTGAGTAGTAAACGCTTTTGTTGAAGCTACTCCAATCTCTGGTCCAGCATGGGTGTAAGCCCCCGCATCTGATTCTCGTGCTATAGACGAACCAACTACATTACAAACACCAAATACAAAAGCCCCTTTAGATTTTGCTAATTTAATAGCGGCAAGTGTATCTGCCGTTTCCCCTGATTGTGAGATGGCTATTACAACATCATTTTCAGTAATTACTGGGTTTCTATATCTGAATTCTGAGGCATATTCTACTTCAACGGGTATTCTTGCTAAATCTTCAAAAATATATTCAGCAACTAAGCCTGCATGCCACGAAGTACCGCAGGCAACAATTATAATACGGTTGGCATTAAGAAACCTTTTCATGTTATCTTCAACACCTGCCATCTTTATAATAGCTTCATGTCGCAACAACCTACCACGATATGTGTCTTTAATGGCTTTTGGCTGTTCGTGTATTTCTTTGAGCATAAAGTGATCATAACCACCTTTTTCTATTTGCTCTAAATTAATCTGGAGCTCTTGAACATAGGTATCAACTAAAGAATCGTCCTTAATTTTTCTAACTTTTATACCTTTATGAAATCTTATAACCGCCATTTCCTCATCTTCCAAATACACTGCATTTTTAGTGTATTCTAAAAAAGGAGACGCATCACTAGCAATAAAAAATTCATCTTCATTCTTACCAATACCAATAGCTAAGGGGCTTCCTAAACGAGCCACAACAACTTCTTCTGGTTTGTTTTTATCGAAAACAGCTATGGCATAAGCTCCAATAACCTGGTTTAAGGCAATTTGTACAGCTTTACCTAGTTTTACATTTTCTTTCTTTTTTACATCTTCAATTAAATTGATAAGGACTTCGGTATCCGTATCAGAATGAAATGTATAGCCTCTGGAAATTAATTCTTGTTTAAGAGATTCATAATTTTCAATGATACCATTATGAATAATCACTAATTCACCTGAGTTCGATACATGTGGGTGTGAGTTAATATCGTTAGGAACGCCGTGTGTTGCCCAACGTGTGTGGCCTATACCTACATTGCCGGTTTTTGTGATTTCTTTTTCTATGCGCGCCTCTAAATCAGCAACTTTTCCTTTGGTTTTTGAAACTTTAAGATCAGTACCATCAAACAATGCGATACCGGCACTATCATAACCTCTATATTCTAAGCGTTTAAGGCCTTCTATTATAATGGGGTAAGCTTCTCTATGACCAATGTATCCTACAATTCCACACATAATGTTTTATTTTGATTTTGGGGTTTTTTAATTCAGAGCAAATATGTGAAATAAATACTAATGAATAAGAATTATTATATGAATGCCTTATTTTATACGATAAAAGTCATTTTCTTATTAAAAAAAGTACTTTTATCGTATAAACTCAAGCTAAGTGTTTAATTTCCTTTAGGTTCTGTAAGATATATTTTTAATTTCATCCTCTTATCCTCATCTGTAGTATTTGTGCCATAAATTATTGTGCCTCTTGGGCTTAATAGAGCTGCAGCAGGAATTCCTGTAACGCCAACCTCACTTTCTAAAATTCTTGAAATGTTTGTATAGTTAACATTTGTTGATAAGACTAAACCTATTTTTGTGTTAGTAGAATCTTTAAGTAAAATGTTTTTTATATGCTCAGTTAAACGGATTTTATATTTAAAATTATTTTTGTCGTCTTCAAATCGTTGCCCTAAGCTTATAACTTTAGAACTAAGAGCCTGTTGTGCGTTTTCTGTTGGGTCAATAAGGTAATCAATAGTAGGAATATTATTCTTTATATCGTAAGCATAAACTCTATCGAAAGTACTATAATCGTTATCATTCGCATCTTTTGGAAACGTTTCCATAATTTCATCTTCATGAACTATTAGTTGTACCTCATTAATTATTTTCCTTAGAATAAAATCACCAGTATTATTTTCTTTTAAATAATCACCATTACCGTCAGGTATTCTATATTCATTTATAAAATCTTGTAAAGCATCTTCGTCTTCAAATAAATTTACCACAGCCATTGAGCCCTCAATACCCTTTAAATATAATTTTTCATCTCCTAAGTCTTTATTCCCGTTTTGTAAGGTTACTAGATTATAATCATTTATAAATGTATTTAACCTATTTCCTGTAAAATTTAGAGTGTATGTGGATTGTGTTCTAGCATCCGTTTCACCTGATGTGTAGTTAATAGAAATGTTAGCAGTTGAAGATGCTAAATTAATTAATACCATATTACCATCAGTTCCTATAGATTCAGCCTTGAAATAAAGACCTCTAAAGTAATTTTTAAAGTTGTTAGGATTGCTTAACACAGGGTCATCTTGTTTGCTTATAATGGTATTTGTCCAATATAACTTATCCTCATCCGTATCTAAAACTATTCTGTAAGCAGGTACAGACCTTGTAGTTACTTCATCATTACCAGTACCTGTAGTTATAACAATAGCTTCTGCACTTGGGATAAATTCAGGGTCTTCATAAATTGTAGCGACAATATGATCATCAAAATTTACTACACTAGTACCTGTGAGTGCAGAGTTTAAGGAGCTGTTTGCATTAGAATAATAATTTTGAGCTGTATTCAGTTCAGAATTAGGATCAAAATCCCTTAAAAAATAATTATTTTGATAAATTGTGAGTTTAATGGGTGTTGTTGCATCTCCATATAAAGAATCTAAAGCGTATGTAGCATTACCATCATCATCAACTCCAATTTGGGTACTAAAATATGGTATGTTTATTATTACTTCATCGATTTCTGGATTAACGCCAAAATTTGGATTAAACAAAGCTGGTGTTACTTGAGTTACAATGCTAGCCGTGGTTAATCCAAAAGCAGGATCGTTAAACACGCCAAGTAAGTTTGATGCCAAACCATTAATTTGTAATGAATCTAGTTTTTTATTATAGGCAACAATAGGAATATCAAGGTTGTTAGTTTCAAAATTAGAATTCTCTTTACCTAAAACATCGCTTTCTATAATACTAAAATCTTTATCACAAGCGATAAAAGAAACCATAAGTAATAGAAAAATACTAGGTAGTTTAAGGGCTTTAATTGTCTTTTTCATACGTAAATCAAATGAATAATGGGTTTTAGCTTAAAACCTCAGTGTTAAAAAATTCTGTATAAGCTTCACCAAATTCATCTTTGCTTTTGTACTCTAAAATAGGTTTGTTTGATGCTTTTATGCAGGCATCCAGTTCTTCGGTCATGTGTTCAGAGCCTATAATTAATGCGTCAGAATATTCAATAGCAACCTTCATTAAGTTATTATATGTTGGTTCTTTAAGCATGCTAATAGCGTCTTCATTTATGTTGTCAAATTTAACTTTATTTATCATATCTTTATTTAACGTATTGTTAAAACTTTGATTGTAAATAGAGGTCACAATTTTACTTTCGTTAAATAAAGGTTCGTCTTTATAATATTCTTTTAAGTAAACGGGAAGTAATGCTGCCAACCAACCATGCACGTGAATAATATCAGGCGACCAGTTTAATTTCTTAACGGTTTCAATAACACCTTTTGCGAAAAAAATAGCACGTTCGTCGTTATCAGAAAACAATTCACCATCCTCATCGGTTAAAGTGGCTTTTCTTTTAAAGTACTCATCATTATCGATAAAATAAACTTGAATACGTTCTTTAGGAATAGATGCTACTTTAATTATAAGTGGCATATCCAAATCGTTAATCACTAAATTTATTCCAGAAAGCCTTATTACTTCGTGTAGTTGATGTCTTCTTTCATTAATATTCCCGTATCGAGGCATGAAGATTCTTATTTGTCCGCCTTGTTGGTTTACTAGTCTTGGTGCTTCAAAAGACATGGATGAAATCTCGGTTTCTGGCAAATAAGGTACTACTTCAGATGATACGTATAATATCCTCTTATCTTTCATATGTTTGTTTTTGTTGACTTGTTATGGTCGTGTATGTAACAGGCAATAATTTATTTCCTTTTAAAAGAAATACTATTGTGTTTGTTACTTAAAATGGTATTTCATTTAAGAAATCAAAATAAAAAACACGCAAAAGTACAAAATTTTATGCAGTTTCACTGTAAAATATTAAGTTTGCACGCGTTAATTTTTTATTAAAAAGTGGAATTTTACACAGAAAAACAACAACTTAAAGCGGTTATTGATGCTTTAAAAGTGAAAGAATTTACTATCGGATTAGTTCCTACCATGGGTGCATTGCACGAAGGCCATTTAGAGTTGGTTAAAAAAGCCCTTACAGATAACAACTATGTTGTGGTAAGTGTTTTTGTAAATCCAACACAATTTGATAATAAAAATGACTTAAAGAAATACCCCAGAACTTTAAACCAAGATGTGGATTTATTAAAAACCGTAAGTAGAGATAAAATCTTGGTTTACGCACCTACGGTTGATGCTATTTATGAAGGTGAAATTAAGGCTGAAAATTTTGATTTTGACGGGTTGGAATTTGAAATGGAAGGTAAATTTCGTAACGGTCATTTTGACGGGGTTGGTACTATTGTAAAACGTTTTTTTGAAATTGTAAAACCGCACAAAGCGTATTTTGGTAAAAAGGATTTTCAGCAATTAGCAATAATTAGAAAGTTAGTTGAAAAACAACACATTCCAGTAACTATTGTGGGTTGTAAAATTCATCGTGAAACCAATGGTTTAGCCATGAGTTCTAGAAACACAAGATTAAAACCAGAATATAAAAAAGCATCCCCTTTCATTTACAAAACCTTAAAAACTGCCAAAACAAAATTTGGCACAAAAAGTGCTGATAAAGTAGCGGAATGGGTTGAAAGTCAGTTTTCTAATCACGATTTATTAAAACTAGAATATTTTATTATTGCAGATGCTGATACACTAAAACCAGTTAAACGAAAATTAAACAAAAAAAAGTATAGAGCGTTTATAGCTGTATATGCAGACGATATTAGATTGATTGATAATATCGCATTAAATTAATTATCTTTGCTGCATGCAAATTCAAGTCGTAAAATCTAAAATTCACAGAGTAAAATGCACCGGTGCAGAACTCAATTATATTGGTAGTATTACCATTGATGAAGATTTAATGGATGCCGCCAACATTATACAAGGAGAAAAAGTTCAAATTGTAAATAATGATAATGGCGAGCGTTTAGAAACCTATTGTATTCCCGGGCCACGTACAAGTGGCGAAATAACCTTAAACGGGGCTGCCGCCAGAAAAGTGTCAGTTGGCGATACACTTATTTTAATCACTTATGCGTTTATGGATATTGAAAACGCTAAAGTTTTTAAGCCTTCCTTGGTTTTTCCTGATGAAGCAACAAACTTATTGAAATAGACTTTTCAAGCCCATAATGGGCATTAAACAAATAAAAACCATCACACATCAAGATAATTATGCTTTAATTAAGAGCGGTTTGTGAAATTTTAGTCAGATGGAAATCAAAATAAAGAGCATATTAAAAATCACACTCCCATTATTATTGGGAGTTTTTTTGGTCTGGTATTCACTATCTCAAATTTCTATTGATGAGTTGGTTGCCTACTTTAAAAAGGCAGATTATGCTTGGATAGTACTAGGTATTTTTCTAGGGCTTTTAAGTCATTTATCACGTGCTTACCGGTGGCGGTTTCAGCTAGAGCCAATGGGGTATAATATTAAATTAGGCAATAGCATTATGGCAGTTTTTGCTACCTATTTAATAAACTACACAATACCCAGGGCAGGAGAAGTTGCCAGAGCTTCAATACTTACAAATTATGAAGGTGTGCCTTTTGAAAAAGGATTTGGCACCATCGTAGCCGAACGCATTGCCGATATGCTAGTAATGTTAGGTATAATGACTGTAACACTTTTTCTTCAATTCGATTTTATTTACGGGTTTTTAGTTGAGACATTTAATCCTACAAAACTATTAATTGCCGCTGTAATAGGATCTGTTTTAATGATTTTTGTTATTAGATTTATAAAAAAAGGACGATCAAAACTGGCTTTAAAAATTAAAACATTTGTTAACGGTTTAGTTGAAGGCGCACTTAGTATTTTTAAAATGAAAAAGAAGTGGGCATTTATATTCCACACCTTGTTTATTTGGGCCATGTATTTGCTTATGTTTTATGTTACCTCATTTTCATTGGAGCAAACTCAAAACATTCCTTTTGCAGCTATTTTAATAGGATTTATTGCTGCTAGTTTTAGCATCGCAGCTACCAATGGTGGTATTGGCTCGTATCCTGAAGCCATTGTTTTGGCGTTTACACTTTTTAATTTACCAGAAGAGCCAAGTCGTGCTTTTGGTTGGATTATGTGGGCTTCACAAACACTTATGATTATTATCCTTGGCGGATTATCTCTTATTTATTTGCCTATTTTTAATAGAAAAAAGTAGAACTTTCACGTTTTATAGTGTCGCTTTATTTCATACCTTGCTGCTATTAAAATATCAAATCATTCTAAAATGAAAAAATCACTTATTTTCTTTTTATTCCTTTTATATTCTTTAAATGGTGTTGAAGCTCAAGTTAAATATGAGACGTTTCAATCTTCAAAACTAGGCGAAGAGCGTCAATTAAAAATCCAATTACCACGAGGTTATGGTAATAATGAAGATAAAAGTTACCCGCTTTTTATAGTTTTTGATGGCGATTATTTATTTGAAGCAGTAGCAGGAAATGTTGATTATTACTCGTATTGGGAAGATATGCCAGAGTCCATTGTAGTTGGGATTAATCAAATTGACAATCGTTTTGATGATACTATGTATTCTGAACAAAACTCATTACCTATTGAAACTGGTGCAGCTTTTTTTGAATTTATTGGTATGGAGTTAATTCCGTATATAGAAAAAACATACAGAACAGCTGGTTTTAGAGTTGCTGTTGGCCATGGTGAAACCGCAAATTTTATTAATTATTTTTTATTAAAACCCCAGCCTTTATTTAAAGGCTATGTGTCTGTTAGCCCAGAATTAGCGCCTAATATGTTGGATTATGTTCCAGAGGTTTTGGGTAGGGTAGATTCTAAATTCTTTTATTATTTAGCAAATACAAATAATGATCCTTCGTCAATAAAAGAAATGACCAACGCATTGAATAAAGATATTTCGGCTATTGATAATCAGAACTTGTTTTACAGTTTTAATAGTTTTGAAGGGCCATCACATTACTCGGTGCCAACACACGCTATTCCAAATGCTATTGAAAATATTTTTCAAGTCTTTCAACCCATTTCAAAAAAGGAATATAAAGATGTTATTCTTGAATTGGAAATATCTCCAGTACTTTATCTTCAGGAAAAATATCAAACAATTAATGATTTATTTGGTATAGATAAGCAAATATTAATTAATGATTTTAAAGCGATTTCTGCAGCTATAGAAAAGAATGAAACTTTTGAATATTATGAAGAATTAGGGAAAATGGCTAGGAAACAATACCCAGAAACGCTTTTAGGAGCTTACTATTTAGGTCGTTTTTACGAAGAAACAGGAGAGTCCAAAAAAGCAATGCGTACCTATCAATCTGCTTATACATTAAAAGAAATAGCAGGAATAACAAAAGATGAGGTGCTCGAAAAAGCCGATTTAATTAAAGAAGATTTCGGATACTAATTTAAATTTAAAAACGGAATTAATTCCTCTCCTTTGGAGAGGTTAGGAGAGTTATATGGCGAAAGTAAAAACGACGTTTTTTTGTCAGAACTGTGGCACTCAATTTGCTAAATGGCAAGGGCAATGTAATGCCTGTAAAGAATGGAATACTATTGTAGAAGAGCTTATTCAAAAATCAGAAAAGAGTGATTGGAAAACCCCAACTACACAAACTAAAAGAGCTTCAGTTCCATTGCGAATTAATGAAATAGACAATTCTAAGGAAGCCCGATTAGATACTTTTGATGGCGAATTTAATCGCGTTTTAGGTGGCGGAATTGTTCCCGGGTCGTTAACGCTTTTAGGCGGTGAACCCGGAATTGGCAAAAGCACATTGCTGCTTCAAATAGCTTTAAAGCTACCTTATAAAACGCTTTATGTTTCAGGTGAGGAAAGCCAGAAACAAATAAAAATGCGTGCAGAACGCATTAATCCAAATAATAGCAATTGCTACATTCTTACAGAAACAAAAACACAAAATATTTTCAAGCAGATCGCTGCGCTTCAACCAGACATTGTTATAATTGACTCTATACAGACTTTACACAGTGATTATATTGAATCATCTTCAGGAAGCATTTCCCAAATTAAAGAATGTACTACAGAGCTTATAAAGTTTGCAAAAGAAACAGCAACCCCCGTTCTGTTAATTGGTCATATTACTAAAGACGGAAACATTGCTGGCCCTAAAATTTTAGAACATATGGTAGATACGGTTTTGCAATTTGAAGGCGACCGCAACCATGTTTTTAGAATTTTAAGAGCACACAAAAACCGTTTTGGCTCTACTAATGAACTAGGTATTTACGAAATGCAAGGGTCTGGTTTGCGTGAAGTTTCAAATCCTTCTGAGATTTTAATTTCTAAAAAAGACGAAGAATTATCCGGAAACGCTATTGCGGCAACTTTAGAAGGTATGCGGCCGCTGATGATAGAGGTTCAAGCCTTAGTCAGTACAGCGGTTTACGGTACGCCACAACGAAGTGCTACAGGTTTTAATGCAAAACGACTAAATATGCTATTGGCAGTTCTAGAAAAAAGGGCAGGTTTCCGTTTGGGTGCTAAGGATGTGTTTTTAAATATTACTGGCGGTATTACTGTTGATGACCCTGCTATAGATTTGGCTGTTGTAGCATCTATTTTATCTTCAAATGAAGACGTTGCTCTTCAAAAAGATTTTTGTTTTGCTGCGGAAGTTGGGCTTTCAGGAGAAATTCGTCCAGTACAACGTGTAGAGCAACGTATTTTAGAAGCTGAAAAACTAGGTTTTTCTACTATTTTTGTGTCTAAATACAATAAAATTTCAATTAAAAATACGGTTATTAAAATCCATTTAATTTCTAAGATTGAAGATTTGGTTGGTGTTATAGTCTAATTATAATATGGGGTTAAAATAACTAAATAATTGAAAAATAGGAATTTAATAATTTAACATGTAGTATCTTTCACATAAAAACGTCATGTTTTTTAACCGTTTTATTCGCTTTTGGTGTTTTTAAATACGCTTTTAGTCGAACTTTTATAACACTTAATCGAAAAAAAATAGTCTTTTAGTTGTTGCTTTCATCTAAAAATTTTATTTTAGCCCTGTAATTGTTTAGAGTTAATGAATTCTAAAAATTTACAAACTCCCTCAGTTTTTATAATCCATTTTATTAAAATAGTGTTTTTATTAGGTGCTTAAATTTAATTAGTCGTCTCAAACTATTTATTTAACCTATGAAAAAATTACTAATATCAAATATATTATTTGTTGTATTATGCCTAGTTACAAATAATATACATGCTCAAGATTCAGATAGTGATGGTATTGCAGATTCAGTTGATTTGGATGATGATAATGATGGTATTTTAGATGAACAAGAGCTGCTTTCAGCGTGTTCAGGATACGTATCATATGAGTTCTATGATATAACCCCGTCAGGAAATACAGTAGATAATATTCCAACTTCTGGATGGACTGCTGTAGGAACTACTACAGAAATTGATGTAGACAAACTTTACCAAGAAATTACACCAGGTGATGGTAATAATTTCTCTATAAGATACTCAGGAGACATTAATATATATGAAGCTAACACCTATACATTCTACATAAGTTCAGATGATGGTAGTAGATTATATATAGATGGAATACAAATAATTAACAATGATGGTTTACATGGTCTAGTAGAAAAATCGGGTTCTTTAGAATTAACAGAAGGACTTCATTCTTTTGAGATTCTATTTTTTGAAAAAGGTGGTGGGGAATATTTAGGATTTAAATATCAATCCAGTACTATATCAAAACAGTCTGTTCCTATGAGTGTTTTATATGCAGTCAACTGCATGGACTCTGAAGGCGATACCGATGATGATGGTATAATAAACAGGTTAGATTTAGATAGTGATAATGATGGATGCCCTGATGCCCTAGAAGGCGGTGCTTCTAGTAGTGAGATATCATATGCAAATTTAAATGCTAATTTTAGAATTACAGGCGGTATTGATGATAATGGCGTGCCTTTACTTGCCAATGGAGGTCAATATATAGGAACAACTGTTGACGAATCTTTACAAGTTGATGAATGTAGCCCTTGTATTGATGTAAACAACCCCAATTATGTAGATAGTGATGGTGATTTAATTGGAGATATATGTGATTTAGATGATGATAACGATGGTATTTTAGATGAAGATGAGCAAGACATAAGTTCAGGTATAGTGTCATATGAATTTTATAATGCAGTTCCATCAGGTTATACAGTAAGTAACATCCCCACTACAGGTTGGACCTCTGCAGGAACCACAGATGAAATTGATGTAGATAAACTTTACCAAGAGATTACACCAGGAGATAGTGATCGCTTTTCAATAAGATACACTGGACAGATAAAAATTGATGTATCTGATACGTATACATTTTATATAAGTTCAGACGATGGTAGTAGATTATATATAGATGGCGTAGAGATAGTTGATAACGATGGCTTACATGGCATAAGAGAATTAGGGGGATCAGTACAATTAACTCAAGGGTTTCACATGTTTGAGCTACTCTTTTTTGAAAATACAGGAGATGAATATTTAGGCTTTAAATATGAATCTGCTACTATTTCAAAAAATGGGGTGCCTATGAACATATTGTATAGTGCAAATCGTAAAAACTTAGACACTGATCTAGATGGTATAAGTAATAGACTTGATTTAGATAGCGATAATGATGGTATTTTTGATGCGGACGAAGCAGGTCATGGACAAAGTCACACAAATGGAGTGGTAAGTAATAGTGTTGGTACAGATGGTATTCCTGACGCAGTACAGGATTCACCCAATATAGGAACGGTAAATTATGTTGTAGCGGAAAGTTCTGAGGATTCGGATTATATTTCTAATTATTTAGATATAGATAGTGACGACGACGGAATACCAGATAATATAGAGGCACAACCAACAAATAGTTATACCGCACCAAGTGGAAGCGGTATATCAATGATAGATGCCAATAATGATGGATTTGATGATAATTATGGTTCTGGATTAGCAACTCTTGAAGATACTGATGGTGATGGAACACCAGATTATTTAGATACAGATTCAGATAATGATGGAACTCCAGATAGTGAAGAGAATGGAATGCCTCAAGGTAATTCAACCAGTGATACTGATAATGATGGGTTACTTGATGCTTTTGAAACCAATGGGGTTAATGATGCATCTTGGGATGTTAATGAAGCTATTGAAGATCCAACAGATTTATCAATTTTACCTGATACCGATGGCGATTTGAACTCGGGTGGCGATCTAGATTATAGAGATTTATATAGTATAGACCCACCAACTGTAGCATCTGTAAATTTTGATGGAGTAGATGATTATTTACATAGAGCATCTTTTATTAAAGGATTAAATGAAGTTGCTATTATGGCTTGGGCAAAGTCTGATACTGGTAACTCTACTCATATGGTTATTGCAGGCGAGGATATTGGCGTTAAATTGTGGTTAAAAAATGGAAATAGACCAAGGCTCACAATAAAATCTGTTGGAAACGCACAGCAAACCATAGGGAGTAATGCCACGCGTATTAATTTAAATGAGTGGCATCATTTAGCAGGCACATATACAAGTACAACTGGAGAGCTGAAGCTTTATGTTGATGGAGAACTAGTAGATTCTGGAAATGTAGGTGGCACAGGTGCGGTTATTAAAAACACAGGAAAATCTAATGGAAATTTTGAAATAGGGAGACTATCAAGAGCCGTTGACAATAAACAGTATTTTAAAGGTGATATTGATGAAGTAAGGGTATTCAATACTTTGCTTTCCCAAAATCAAATACAACAAATGGTTTATCAAGAGGTTGAAGACAATTCAGGAAATATTAAAGGCAGTATCGTACCTAAGGATATTGAAGATATACCCACAAGTACTAAAATACGATGGTCCAACCTAATTGCGTATTATCCGATGAAGGATATTAAGAATGTAAAAATTTTAGATCATTCAGGAAATAGCAGAGATATATTTTTGGCTGATGGGCTAGTTCAGGAACAAACGGCACCACTACCTTACTTAACAACAGCTGATGGCGTATGGGGAACTGAGTCTACATGGTTACATGGAGATGTTTGGGATATTGAAAATATGAGTAGTAATAAAGATTGGAGTATTGTAAAAATTTCAAATGATATTACTGCTAGCCAAACCATTAAGACATCAGCACTAATTATCGACGCTAATAAGAACTTAACAATTGAAGGCGATAACCTGATAGAAAATAGTTGGTATTTAGAGTTAAACGGAACATTGGATTTACAAGATGATTCCCAATTAATTCAAACCAAAGATAGTGATTTAGTAACATCAGATGAGGGAAAACTTTTAAGACGACAAGAAGGCACAGCAAGTGCTTATTGGTACAACTATTGGGCCTCACCAGTAGGGGAAAAAGGGGTAACATCTTTAATAAATAATAATGCAGCTACAAACAACCCAAATAATTCGCCTTTTAGTTTAAACCTACTGAAGGATGATACAGGGTTTAATGCTCAGTTTACATCCGGTTACACAGGAAATGGAAATATAAGTACATATTGGCTATACACCTTTATAAATGGAGTAACGTATTGGGATTGGGTACAATTAACTACAAGCACAAACATAAAACCAGGAGTTGGTTACACGCAAAAAGGAACAGGAATTCCGGCTTCAGAGCAACAATATATTTTTGAAGGAAAACCTAATAACGGAACTATTTTAATAGATGTTACTGATGTTGGTGGTCCAGGGTCAGTACCTTCAGTTTCAAGAACGGAGTATTTATTAGGAAACCCATATCCTTCTGCATTGGATATCAACAAGTTTATTGACGACAATGCTGGGGTTATTGATGGCGTCATACAATTATGGCAACAATGGAGTGGTAACTCCCATAACCTTAATGATTATAACGGCGGTTATGCACAGGTAAATAAATTGGGTTCTATAAGGGCATCTCAGTTTATAGGTATTTCCGGAGCAACAACAGGAGGCGGGGAAGGAACCATAATACCATCAAGATATCTTCCTGTAGGCCAAGGATTTATTACTGAGATTATTGCTGATGGAACCGTAGAGTTTAATAATACACAACGCGTTTTTATAAAAGAAGCCGATGCCGATGGGACTTATGAAAATGGATCTGTGTTTTCAAAGAGCAGTAATAACAAATCAAATAAGAGTATTTCTGAAGAGCAGGATTCCAATGCGATGAAAAAATTTCGTTTAGAATTTAATTCTGTTTCAGGACCTGCTACTAGAAGAGAATTATTATTGGGCTTTAGCCCGCTAACAAGTGATGCCTATAATTATGGTTACGATGCAGAAAATGTAAATATAAATAATAATGATTTACATTTAAGTTTAGAAGGAAAAGATATGAATATACAAGCTTACAGCGATATTGTTGCTGATAAAGTGGTGCCATTAAATTTTAAATCGTCTGGAAACAACACGTTTGAAATTAAGATTACTGAAATGGAAAATATTGATGACTCCCAAGCTATTTATTTAAAAGATAATTTTACGGATACGTACTTTGATTTAACAAAAAATACAGCATATCAGTTTGCTTCAAATCAAGGAAAGTTTAATGAAAGATTTGAAATTGTGTTCCAAAGTCAGGCTCAAACATTAAGTATTGAAGAATCCCAAGCTACGGAAAACTTTATTTACTATAAGAATAGTGATCATAAACTGATTGCAAAAAAATTAAATGCCTCAGTAAGTCGAATTGCTCTTGTAAATATGTTGGGGCAAACGGTGCTAGAGTTTAATGATGTGTCGCAGGAAGAGTTAAGAAACGGATTAAGTCTTTCAAACTTATCAACTGGTCCATACGTTGTTTATTTAAGAACAGATGCCAATGAAGTATTAACCAAAAAAATCATAGTGAATTAGTTTTATAGTTTAATTGAGTGAGTTGGAAAAAGCCAAAACAAATTTTTGTTTTGGCTTTTTTATTTTAATTAACGCCATAGTTTAAACCAGTTTAATTTATAATCGTACCATCAGCCTTAAATTCTACATCTTTATTTTTGCCTTTTTGCTTAAATTCAACATCGTAAAATAGGCCTTTGAAGTGGTGATCTACCTTTTCGATTTCAGAAATTTCTCCATCAAAATCATTTTCAATTTTATTTCTAATGGCATCGGGTAAGTCTTTTTTATCAATGCTGGTTTCTGTTTCAATCCAGCTTCCGTCTGGTTTAAAATCTGCTCTATACTTTACGCCATCTATTTTAAAATGTGATTCATAATTTCCGTTAGAATCCTTCTCCCAATCCGGGTCATCTTCTCCAGGGTATTTTGATTGAAACGTCTTTTTTACAGCATCAGGAGTTTGACTTTTAACAGTTTCATTACAGCTAAAAGCAAGTAATAAGCTAAATACGACTAGGAGTGTTGATATGTTTTTCATTTTCATTTGTTTTAATATTACTGATAATGCTAAGATTAGATTATTATCTAGATTTGGTTAACAGGATTCCTATTATTTTTAACTCGTATAACTAAGTACATGATAAAAATCGAAACATACATTTTATGTTGCTAATTATCAATAGTTTTATGTTTTTGGATGTTTCCAGACCTATCAGGTTTTTAAAACCTGACAGGTCTTAATTTCAGTAACATTACTATTATTTTTTAATGAAGGCTAAACTAATTTTTGTCATGTACTTGGAAAATGTTTAGTCAAATAGCTCTAATTTCCTTAAATTCGCGAACTTAAAAGATTTACCAGTAAATGAGCGCTAAATTTCCTGAATATAAAGGACTTGACTTACCAAAAGTAGCAGAAGACATTATAAACTATTGGGAAGAAAACAACATTTTTGAGAAAAGTGTTTCTACACGTGAGGGAAACGAACCCTTCGTATTTTTTGAGGGACCACCTTCTGCAAATGGGCTACCTGGTGTACACCATGTTTTAGCGCGCGCTATTAAAGATATTTTTCCGCGCTACAAAACCATGAAAGGCTATCAAGTTAAGCGTAAAGCAGGTTGGGATACTCATGGTTTACCTATTGAATTGGGTGTAGAAAAGGAATTAGGCATCACCAAAGAAGATATTGGTAAAACTATTTCGGTTGAAGATTACAACACAGCTTGCCGAAAAGCAGTGATGCGTTACACAGATGTTTGGAACGACCTCACCCAAAAAATGGGGTATTGGGTAGATATGGATGACCCATATATTACTTACGAACCTAAATACATGGAATCGGTTTGGTGGTTACTAAAACAGATTTATAATAAAAGCTTAATTTATAAAGGGTATACTATTCAACCGTATTCGCCAAAAGCGGGAACCGGTTTAAGTTCGCACGAGTTAAACCAACCCGGAACCTATCAAGATGTAACTGATACTACTGTGGTGGCTCAGTTCCCCCTATCCCCCAAAGGGGGAAATATGGATGCTTTTTATAAGGTGTTTAAATTTGGGGAAGCGCAGCAAACTCCCCCTTCGGGGGCTGGGGGGATTTTTTTCCTAGCTTGGACAACCACACCTTGGACATTACCGAGTAACACCGCTTTAACAGTAGGGCCAAAAATTGAATATGTTTTAGTTGAAACGTATAATCAATATACTTTTGAGCCAATAAAGGTAATTCTTGCTAAAAAATTAGTAAGTGATCAGTTTTCAGGAAAGTTTAATAAAGTTGAAGATAAATCAGAATTATTGGCTTATAAATCTGAGGATAAGAAAATTCCATATAGAATTATTGGAGAATGTATTGGAAAGGATTTAGTCGGTATAAAATACGAACAATTATTGCAATATGCACTTCCAAACGATAACCCAGAAAATGCTTTTAGAGTGATTTCTGGAGATTTTGTAACCACTGAAGATGGTACAGGAATAGTACACACCGCACCAACTTTTGGAGCAGATGATGCATTGGTTGCAAAACAGGCAACACCGGAAGTGCCACCATTATTGGTAAAAGACGACAATGGAAACTTGGTTCCATTAGTAGATTTACAAGGTAAATTCAGACCAGAAATGGGAGAGTTTGCAGGTAAATATGTTAAGAATGAATATTACAACGATGGTGAAGCACCAGAACGTTCAATAGATGTTGAGCTTGCCATTAAATTAAAGGAGGAAAACAAAGCCTTTAAGGTTGAAAAATATAAACACAGTTACCCAAACTGCTGGCGTACCGATAAACCAATTCTATATTATCCATTAGATTCTTGGTTTATTAAAATAACTGACGTTAAGGACAGAATGTACGAACTTAACGAAACTATCAACTGGAAGCCAAAATCTACAGGAACTGGTCGTTTTGGTAATTGGTTAGCAAATGCTAATGATTGGAACTTATCACGTTCACGTTATTGGGGCGTCCCATTGCCAATTTGGAGAACCGAAGATGGTAAAGAAGAAATTTGTATTGGTTCAGTTGAAGAATTAAAATCTGAAATGAAAAAATCCGTAGAGATGGCATTCATGCCGTCTGACATTTTCGAGGATTTTGAAATCGGAAACAATTCAGAAGAAAACTATGCTAAAATCGATTTGCATAAAAATATAGTTGATAAGATTGTATTGGTATCACCAACAGGTCAAAAAATGTTCCGCGAAAGCGATTTAATTGATGTTTGGTTCGATTCAGGTTCAATGCCTTATGCACAATGGCATTACCCATTTGAAGAAGTCCCCTCTAACTCCCCCAAAGGGGGAGAACCCAAACGCTCCTACGGATATGAAACTGCGAGAAAATCTTCTTATCATTTAATTAATCAATTAAAACAAGAACGAATTAAAAACCCAACTGAAGCAGAAAAAGCACTTTGGGAGTCTTTAAAGACCAAACAATTAGATGGTTATAAGTTTATAAGAGAACATATTATAGACGAGTATATCGTTGATTTTGTATGTTTAGCTAAAAACCTGGTTATTGAAGTTGATGGAGGTTATCATAACAATCAAGAAATACAAGAAGCTGATACATTTAGAACAGAAAACTTAGAAAATTTAGGTTTTAGGGTTATCAGATTTACAAATGAGGAGGTTATAGGAAACATTGATCGTGTTTTAGAAAAGATAGCGTACGAGTTGCGCATGGGTTTTTCCCCTTTGGGGAAATTAAAAGGGGCTTTTCCAGCAGACTTCATCGCAGAAGGTGTCGATCAAACACGTGGTTGGTTCTATACGCTTCATGCTATTGCAACCATGGTTTTCGATTCTGTGGCCTATAAAAATGTGGTGTCTAACGGATTGGTGTTAGATAAAAACGGACAAAAAATGTCCAAACGTTTAGGAAATGCTGTCGATCCATTTGAAACTTTAGGTAATTATGGTGCTGATGCAACGCGCTGGTATATGATTTCTAATGCAAATCCTTGGGATAATTTAAAATTCGATTTAGAAGGGATTGAGGAGGTAAAACGCAAATTTTTCGGAACACTTTACAACACCTATTCGTTCTTTCAGTTATATACTAATTTAGATAAGTTTAGTTATGCCGAAGCAGATATTCCTCTGGCAGAACGACCTGAATTAGACCGTTGGATACTTTCAGAATTGCACACCTTAATTCAAAAAGTAGATGCATATTACGATGAATATGAACCTACAAAAGCAGCCCGTGCCATTTCGGATTTTACGCAAGATTATGTAAGTAACTGGTACGTGCGTTTAAGTAGAAGACGTTTCTGGAAAGGCGATTATCAACAAGATAAAATTTCGGCTTACCAAACACTTTATACGTGTATGGTAACTATTGCAAAATTAGGTGCGCCAATTGCACCGTTTTTTATGGATAGGTTATATTTAGATTTAAATGCAGTAACGAAAAAAGAAACTTTTGAAAGTGTGCATTTATCAAATTTCCCTGTGTTTGATAAAAGTTTTGTCGATAAAAGTTTAGAGCGTAAAATGGAAAGTGCGCAAACAATATCATCATTAGTATTATCGTTAAGAGCTAAAGAAAAGATTAAAGTGCGTCAGCCGCTTCAAAAAATCATGATTCCAGTTGATAGCGCACAACAAAGGGAAGAGATATTAGCGGTTTCTGATTTAATAAAGCATGAGGTAAACGTAAAAGAGATAGAACTTTTAGATGATGCTTCGGATATTTTGGTAAAGCAAATAAAGCCAAATTTTAAAGCGCTCGGACCCCGTTTTGGAAAAGATATGAAAGCCATTGCCAATGCTGTAATCAACTTTACAGCAGAAGATATTAACAAAATAGAACAAAAAGGTAGTTTGGAAGTTGGTATTAATGGAAAAAACATTATTTTAGAACGCGAAGATGTAGAAATCACCTCTCAAGATATTGAAGGTTGGTTGGTAGCGAATGAAGGTGCGCTTACAGTAGCTTTAGATGTCACCATTTCAGATGATTTACGACAAGAAGGTATTGCAAGGGAGCTGGTAAACCGTATTCAAAATTTACGTAAAGATTCTGGTTTTGAGGTCACAGATAGAATAGATGTGACGCTTCAAAAAGATGAGCATATTGTAAATGCGGTTGATGCTAATATGTCTTATATAAAATCGGAAACATTAACAACCGAACTTGAAATTATTGATAACCTAAACGATGGTATAGAAATTGCTTTTGATGATGTAAATACCAAACTGTTTATTAAAAAACATTAAAATTATGGAAGACAATACCGTAAGATATTCAGACAAAGATTTAGCGGAGTTTAAAGTGCTAATCCAAGAAAAAATTAAAAAAGCACAACATGATTTAGAGCTTATTAAAAGTGCTTACATGAACAACCACAATAATGGTACAGATGATACATCACCAACGTTTAAAGCGTTTGATGAAGGTAGTGAGGTTATGAGTAAAGAATCGAATTCAGCACTAGCTATTCGTCAAGAAAAGTTTATTCGCGATTTAAAGAATGCTTTAATTCGTATTGAAAACAAAACCTATGGCGTTTGTCGTGTTACAAAAAAATTGATAAACAAAAAACGTTTAGAGCTTGTGCCACATGCCACATTAAGCATTGAAGCAAAAAACATGCAATAATAGTATTTAATATTTTATTTAAACGTCTCTCCCGATAGCTATCGGGATTGAGGCGTTTTTTATTTGTTATTCCTGCGAAATCGAAGATTCATGAATACTGTATTATAAAACAGGAATCAATGGGTAAAGTAGGAATCCATTTTAATAACTGATTTCAAAAGATGTCACTAAAAAAATCCATAACCCTAATCATCATCATTTTACTTATCGACCAAATAAGTAAAATATATATAAAAACGCATTTTGCGCTTTATGAAAATGTTGAAGTTTTTACCTGGTTCAAGATCTATTTTATTGAGAACGATGGTATGGCCTGGGGGACTAAAATCAGTGATTTTGTGTCTTTTATAAGTGATAGAACAGCTAAAGTAGTCCTTACTTTATTCCGGGTTGTCGCTATTTTTGGAATCGGCTATTGGTTGTATGATGCTACTAAAAAGCAAAGTTCTAAAATTTTAATACTTGCTATAGCGTTAATATTTGCGGGTGCTTTGGGGAATATTATCGACTCGGTTTTTTACGGTGTTTTGTTTGATAATAGTTATAATCAAGTTTCAAATTTCATGCCCGAAGCTGGAGGTTACGACACGTTATTACATGGGCGAGTAGTTGATATGCTTTACTTCCCATTGTTTGAAATAGACTTGCCACAATGGTTTCCTGTGTATGGAGGTAAGCGTTTTAACTTTTTTGAACCCGTTTTTAATATTGCCGATATGGCAATAAGTACTGGTTTTATAATGCTCATAGTTTTTAATAAAAGGGCATTTTCAAAAAAGAGTATTTAATAATAAGCGATTTTAGTAAGTGTTTTCTACCTTTTTCAAGTTTATTTACTATTTTTAGATATTGTTTAAACATAATTTAATCTCTCAATTAATGAAAGATAAATATATCTTCTCTATTCTATGCATGTTTCTGTTTCTGAATATTGCATTCTCTCAAAATACTTATGATATTGTTTTCCCAGGAAAGGACGCTGAAAAAAAATGCGAAACCTGTGTTCAAATTTTTAATCTAAAGCCTGAAGACGTTTGGTTTTCTATCGTCAGGGAGAAAAACAACCTTTATTTTCAAGTTAATAATTATGATTGGTTTAACCGGTTGTTCTACAATCCTGGTGATGGTATTGCGGTCGATATTGTTAGAAAGGAGAAATATGATTGTGATGAAAAGAAAATTTCAAATGAACAAATAAGAGGTCTTTTATTAAAACCAATTTATTCCAAAGAGTTAAAAAAAGGACTAAAAAAGGGTAGTGGTGATATTTTTCAGGTAAAAGTTGGAGAAATTCCTAATATTTTGCTCGATGATAATCTAGAATTCAATATTCTATTTTTAAGTAAAAAGAATCTATGCCGGTATTATGTAATTTACGATTTAGAATCTTACTCTTGGGATTTGTTAGATATGGGCATGTATTTGAATACCTTAACTTATGAGACAAAACAAATTGAAGCCATAGGTGAAGAAGGCGATGTTATTCTCAATAAAACATTAAAATTTATAGTGCCTTTTAAGAAGAATAAATCTATTTATTCACAAGCTGATATAAAGCCAATTTACGATTCATTGCGGTTAACCGATTTTAATATAAAGTCTATAAAAATAAAGGCATATGCATCAATTGAAGGAATTTCACAAAGAAATAAAGAACTACAAGAGGAACGTGCCCAAGGTGTTTTGGATGCATTACAATCATTTCAGAAACCAACTATTGAAACTACAGTTTCATCATCTGAAAATTGGGTTGAATTTTTTAATGATATCGAGGGCACTAAATATGAGTATCTCAAATCTTTAACTAAAGATGAAGTGCGAAAAGCTATAGCTGGTAAAATAAGGAAGGAAATGGAGCCTATTTTTAGTGACCATAGAAAAGCGGTTTTACAGTTGGAGTTGGAAAAGAAGGACAGATTTGCAGCAAATTCCATAGGCGATCTTTTAACAAAGTTTAATATACTTATTGCCCAAAAGGATTTTGAAAAATCTGATATTACCTATGACGAGGCTAAAGAAATTCAAAATTCAATTTTCGAAAAACTTAGAGGAAAAGAAGATGCCCTGGATTTTTTAAAGAAAATGTCTCTTCCCAGACAATTAAAGTTTATTCAATTATTAATAAACAATGCGGCTTTTATGTATATGGAAGACTTTAAGTACGCCACCATGGTTTATAATGAACTGCTAGATTTGGAGAAAATGGATCCAAATAATGGCGAGATTAAGTATAATTTAGTAGCTATTAAATTAAAGTTATGGTTTTATAATGCGCTTGTTGTTGATGAAACAAATCTTAATAATGAAATTTATGCGTTAAGGAAATATGACATACCAAAACAGCTTATTGAAAAAATGCTAGTCAATTTTCATATTGTAATTACTAGAAAATTTATAGAACAGGGAGATTATACTAGTAAAGACAGGTCCGTGGAATATGTAAATAAGAACATTAAAAAGTTTGATTTATTAAATAGTGATTATTTAAATTTAGCCCAGTTTTTTAATGACTTTGGTGATGTAAATATGGCCATTGAATTATTGGAAAAGAAAGTAAGAAGAATTGATGTTGATGAGAATTTATTGTTTTATTATTTAAATTTTACGCTTATCAATAAAGATTTAACAAGCACAAAAGCGTACAGAACTGTTATGTTAAATGCTATTAACATGAATAAAACACGTTTTTGTAAATTGTTTAATTCAGTAGAAAAAGGCGGGGTTACATTTCAAATATTGGAAGATGAATTTTTAAGAAAAACATATTGTGAAAATTGTGATGATTAAAATTTCTTAGTACATGACAAAAATTAAATAGTGTCACATTGAGCGCTCCCGATAGCTCGGGTCGAAATGCTTTAAAAACGATATTTCCAATGTCTTCGACTGCGCTCAGACTGACATCTGGGATATTAACAATTTTTGTCATGTACCAAATTAAAATTTATAAATTTTTGCTGGCGTCACACAATAATCCAACCTTATATCACTTTCAAAAATACCGCTAATTTCAGCTTCAGCTTCAAAAAAAGACAATCCTATTTTAATGGTTTCTGGTTTGCAGTTGGCTAAAAACCGATCGTAAAAACCTTTACCATAACCCACTCTATTTCCTTGTGTGTCAAACGCTAAAAGCGGAATAAAAACAACGTCAATTTTATTATTTGAAATTTCTATACCGTCAACAGGTTCAGGAATATTGTATGCATTCTTTTTAATTATCGTGTTGTCAGTTAACAAATAGTTTGTCATCCCTCCCGTTTCAAAATCACTTTTTGAGATAAGGATGTTTTTATCTTTTCCTGATAAGATATTCAAAATATAATCGGTGTTGACTTCTTTTTGTTCTTCAATAGAAAGGAAAATATGATAAAATAAAAACTCCCAAATAGGTAATTTTAAAAGGGTATTTGCAATAGCCAAACTAAATGCATCAATAGCATCTTCAGATAAATTATCACGACGTTTTTTGTATGTTTTACGCAGTTCAGCTTTAGTCATAATTAACGTTTCAATTTAGTGGTTATATGAAACAACGCATCCCCTTGATACACAATAGGCGATTCATTCACATTAATAATATAACCCGAATTTGATGCCTTTACAAGAAAATTAAACTTGCCATAAGGATCGGTTATATGTCCCAAAATATCATTTTTTTTAACTTGTGAGCCAATGAGAACAGAGGCCTTAAACATACCAGAATATTTAGCACGCAACCACTTGCTT
>TARA_R110002033_G_scaffold65101_25_pt1 | contig 24335 bp, 19 predicted proteins | sample TARA_R110002033 | Tara Oceans TARA_R110002033 (sample SAMEA4397051) | marine metagenome | biome: Polar Biome; feature: [SRF] surface water layer (ENVO:00010504); material: water (ENVO:00002006), including particulate matter (ENVO:01000060) such as... | depth 5 m
AAAGATTGCCAAGTATTTTGCCACCCATGACTTTGCGTGAAGCACTGGAAACTACTAAAATTCATAGTGTTGCAGGAAAATTAAAAGAAGTGGGATTAATGAATCAGCGACCGTTTAGGAGTCCCCATCATACCATTTCAAACGTAGCACTTGTAGGAGGAGGAAGTTATCCTCAGCCTGGTGAAATATCAATGGCACACAATGGCGTACTATTCTTAGATGAATTACCAGAGTTTAAAAGAGATGTTTTAGAGGTGATGCGTCAACCGTTAGAAGATCGCGAAGTAACTATTTCGAGAGCTAAGTTTACGGTAACGTATCCATCTTCGTTCATGCTTGTTGCGAGTATGAACCCGAGTCCGAGTGGTTTTTTTAATGATCCAGACGCACCACAAACCTCGTCTCCACATGAAATGCAACGTTATTTAAGCAAAGTTTCTGGTCCATTATTGGATCGAATAGACATACATATCGAAGTGACGCCTGTACCTTTTGATAAATTATCTGATGATCGAAAAGCAGAGAGTAGCGTCAGTATTAGAAAGCGCGTTACAGCAGCCAGAGCCTTTCAAACTGTTCGATTTGAGAATTTTGATCATATTCATTACAATGCACAAATGAATACCAAACAAATCAGGGAATTTTGTGCCTTAGATGAAGCGTCAAAATCTTTATTAAAGACAGCAATGGAGCGACTCAATTTATCAGCGAGAGCGTATGATCGCATACTCAAGGTTTCGCGCACCATCGCAGATCTTGAGGGAGCATCGACTGTCGTTTCTTCTCACATAGCCGAAGCCATACAATATCGTAGTTTGGACCGTGATGGCTGGCTAGGATAAAAAAAAGCTTGAGATTTTTCTCAAGCTTAAATTTAAATTATTTTATTTCTGCAAAGGTATCTCCCTGTTTAATATCTCCAGATTTATAGCCTTTCATGAACCAATATTTTCTCTGTGCAGAAGTTCCATGTGTGAAAGACTCAGGAACGATATGTCCTTGCATCTTACTTTGTATGGCATCGTCTCCTACGGCATGAGCAGCACTAAGAGCCTCTTCAATATCACCGTCTTCAAGAAAACTGGTCATTCTTTGATTGTAGTGTGTCCATAAGCCTGCATAAAAATCTGCTTGCAACTCTAAAGCAACAGATAATTTATTGGCCTCGGCTTGTGATTTACCTTGTTGCATTTGGCGCATTTTAGCTGAAGTTCCTAGCAAAGTTTGTACGTGATGCCCAATTTCATGAGCGAGTACATAAGCTGTTGCAAAATCTCCTCCTTCGGCACCAAAACGAGTTTTTAATTCCTTAAAGAAACCTAAGTCCATATACACTTGTTGGTCTGCAGGACAGTAAAAAGGTCCTGAAGCAGATGTTGCACTTCCACACTTTGTATTTACAGCATCAGTAAACAAAACTACTGTAGGCTCTTTATAAGTCATGCCGTTTTCTTGAAAAATCTTTGTCCACACATCTTCATTGTTTGAAATAAGTGCATCGATGAATTCACCATCTTCTATTTCCTTTGCAGTTAAATCTCTTTGCTCAGTGGGAGCGCTTTGACCTTGATTCATTTGCTCTAATATAGGCGTAATCATTTGGCCATTTTCTCCACCAAAAGCATTAAGTAGCAAAATTACAATACCTATTATTCCTCCTCCAACTACAGTTTTTCCTCCTGATGACATTCCTCTTCGGTCGTCTAGATTTCCACTTTTACGGGTGCCTTTCCATTTCATATTTAGATGCTTAAATTTATTTCAAAACGAATTTATATTTTTTTTGGATATAATTGCCTTTTTTTGATGATTATTAGGATAAATCGACCCATTTTACAATAGTTTTTTCCACTGTTTGCTTCAAGATAGGTTTTGATACAAAGTCGTTCATACCTGCCAATTTGCACTGTTGTTTTATTTCTAGCTCAGCGCTAGCAGTAATTGCAATGATAGGAACAGTTTTACCTCCTACTAACTCTCTAATTAATTTTGTAGCTTGAAATCCGTTCATAACAGGCATTTGTATGTCCATGAAAACAATATTAGGTGCAACCGCTTCAAACTGTGCCACTGCATCTAAACCATTGTAAAATTGATGGATCTCGGCATCAGGTAAAATGTTTTTAATGATAGTTTTGAGTAAAAGCATGTTGATTTTATTGTCCTCAACTAGCATTACTTTCAAATTTTTCAGATAATTTTTGTCTTCAAATAGCACATTAGCAGCAGTAGCTAAGTCATCGCTATCTTTAATTTTAGTACTTGTGTCTTTATTACTAGTTTTTAAATTTAGATCGAAAGAAAAAGTGCTTCCTACACCTACAGTGCTTTCTAATTCTAATTTACTGTCCATAAGCCCCAATAACTTATTTGATATCGTAAGTCCGAGACCTGTGCCTCCAAATTTTTTAGTTGTAGAGCTGTCTTCCTGAGAAAATGCTTTAAATATTTTACTTTTATTTTCTTGTAAAATTCCAATACCAGAGTCAATCACGGCAAATCGAATAATGTTGTGGTTATTGTTTATTTTTTCGACAAGAGAAACTTTTAATTCGATAGAACCCTTGTTAGTAAACTTGACAGAATTAGCTAGCAAGTTTATTAAAATTTGTTTTAATCGAATGCTGTCTACATAAAAAAATCGGCTAATTTCTGACGATATAGATAGTTTCAAAGAAATATTTTTTTGACTAGACTCATAAAAAATTAAATCAATAACTTGCTCCAATAGTTCTTTTATATCGTGCTTTTCTATCAATAGTTCCAATTTACCTGCTTCAATTTTTGAAAAGTCTAGGATATCATTAACAATACCTAAAAGCGAATGGGCAGATTGATTAACGGTTAACATGTGTTTTTGCTGTGTTTTCTCTAGCTTGGTTTTCATCAGTAAATCGGTGAAACCTATGATACCATTTAAAGGTGTTCGTATTTCATGACTCATATTTGCAAGAAATTCTGACTTAGCTTTATTGGCAGCTTCAGCTAGATCTTTGGCCTTTATCACCGTTTCATTCAATTTCCTCTCAGTGATGTCTAACATGATTCCTTCGATATAGGTAATTTTTCCGTCTTTCATTACCGCATCTCCAAACTCCTCTACCCACACAATTTCACCTGTTTTTTTAATAATTCGATAAATAAAATGAAACGGCTCCTCCTTTTTTAGTCTTTCATACGATTCTTTTCTTACATATTCTTGGTCATCTGGGTGTACAATATCAACATAGTTCAAACGTTTTTCTAAAAAATCGGACTTGTTGTACCCAGTTAATTTTTCAACCTCATCATTGAGATAAATTTTAGTAAAATTATCATCATTTTGCGATAGGTATATCGTTCCAGGAATATTATTTGCTAATAATCTGAATTTCTCTTCACTTTCATAGATAGCAGTTTCAGTTGCAATACGATCGATGCTGGTTGCGATATTACGTGCTAAAGTTTGCAAAACGTTCACCTCATCGTCTGACCATACGCGTTCACGGTCAGTATCATCAAAACCTAAGAAGCCATGAAACTTATTTTTAACAAAAATGGGAAAAAGTATTAAAGACAATACGCCAACATTTTTAAGTTTCGTTCGAAGGCTTTCGTTCTCAATATTAGAGATGCTCTCGATGTAAATTTTATTTTCTAAAAGAGGATCCAGTAATTCTTCGAAGTAATGATATGGGATGTTTTGCAGTGCAGGATTATTATCTGCTAGATAGTCGCTGTCGTTGATCCAGCGATATTTTTGACTTATTGTTTTGTCATTTGCATTATTCTCATAATAATAAGATCGATGTGACTTAGTGGCTTTTCCCATGATGATGAGAATAGTAGCAAAAATCGCATCGAGATCTTTACTATTTAAAAACTTTTCAGCGCACAATGTCATTGCAGCGAGTAATTCGCTTTTATATTTCAAGCGATTCTCTGCGTTCAGGCGATTTTGAGATTCAAAAGCTATAGTAAGAATGTCTGATATTGAGCGAGCAAAATTAATGTCTTCGCTGTCCCAGTTTTTAACTTTTTGAGTCGCTTCAAAGCATAAAATACCTTTTAATTCTCCCTCAATAAAAACGGGAGTATCGAGTAGAGAAAAAATTGAATTTGCTGGAAAAAACTCTTTTTGTAGGTCAACTAACAGCTCACTTTGATAGACGTCAGGGATAATTATTTGTGATTTACTTGTTATAGCCTCAAAGTAATTGGGGAATTCTTCTTTGAGTAAAATACTTCCCTTGCTAAATTGTTTAGTGATATCATCATACTGCATTTCGCATGTGACGTTATCTGAGTTATATTTCCAATAACTCGCTCTACATACACCAATTATTTCTGTAGTATTTAGTAGGATATTTTTAATAATGCTGTCAGTTGTTTGACTACTAAAATAGCTTTCTGATGTAAACTTATTTAGAGCTTCGCTATACTTTTGATTTTTAAGTGCGCGTTGTGCATTCTCAATTTGACTATTCCTAAAAAAGGTAATGTCTCTAGAAATACCATAGTAACCATTGATTAAATTGTTTTTGTCTCTATTAATTGCGACTTTTTGGGAGAGCCAAACTTCTTCGCCGTTCTTCTTAATTATTGGGAATTCCATCACTTTAAAGTTCGTCGAATCAATATCTGCTTTTGCATAAAAATCAAGTACTTTTTGTACGTAATCAGGTCTGATTAACGCTCTAAAATTAGAATTTGAAAGTTCTTCTATAGAATAGCCAGTGGTGTTCTCAGAATTTTGATTTAAGAAAATGTAATTGCCCTTATAATCCAATTCAAAAATAATATCATTTGCAGATTCTACTAAATTTTTATAGGATTTTTGAGTATTGATTTGGTCAGTAACATCTTGACCTATTCCGATGATTAAATCTTCAGAGTATTTTTTATCGTTCCACTGAATGTATTTATAGCTGCCGTCCTTGCATTTTAATTTTCGAGTAAAAATTCTTGTTTTAATGTCTTCTTGATGAAATTTCTCTCCGGTAAACTCTGGATCTTCGGTTAACTTCCAGAAACCCATACCCATCACTTCACGACTATTGTATCCTAAAATTGGAGTAACGGTGTCGCTGCAAAATTTAATTTCACCTTTTTTATTAGCAGCTATTATGAGAGAATTTCCATTATTTACGATTTCGTTTGCAAACTTAAATTTATCTTGAATATTCAGCTGACTAATGTGACGAATGTAGTTTATAACAAAAATTAGAAGAGAATAATTTATTAAGATAACAATTTTAACAACTGCTAATAGTTCAAAAAACAAGCATGCCGTTAAGAATAAAAAGATGAAAGCATTGAGTATCCAATATATTTTTATTGGCCTGATAATCGTGTAGGAAAATAAAAATAAAACGCAGAATCCCACTAACGGAATGACATCATTTTCTAAGGTTACTAAATTAAAGCAAACTAATACAAAATAGCAGAGATAAGTGTAACTATATATTGTACTAATGTTATTAAAAACAACGGTAGATTTTTTACTTATGGAGTATAGGAGTAAAAGAAACAAACCTATTAGAACATTCAAAAGTAGTAAACCCTTTGGGCGAGCAGCGAACAGTTCATAATTGAATTCGATAACAGGAGTTAGAATTCCAAAGAATAAAATATAGGTTTGGTATTCTTTGTTTTTATAATAATCATTAGCTGAGACATCAGCAAAAGGGACGACTAATTTCTTTTTAATTTGGTAAAAATGGAAGAAAAATAAAAAAATGAAGAACAGCAACATAGGAATAATGATCCAAATAATATTTTGATCAATGAAAGTATCACTGATTATGTCCTGATAAAAAATAGTTTGTTTTGTTACCATCCTTAAAAAATAGTTACTCGTGCTTACTATAAATAAAAAAAGAAAGAGTTAATAGGTTAATATTTTTCAAATTATTGCTGTATGCAATGTGATACAAGTTAGTGAAATTAAATAATAAAACTGCAATAAGACTTTAAAATCTAATTGCAGTTTTTTATAATTGTATCCCTGAAATGGGCTATCTATATATTTATTCTTTTTCGAAAATTGCTTCGTATAAACAATAATTAATTGAATAGACAATTGGGATTGTAAAAAACACTCCAATTATACAACCTACGAACCCAACTAACGCACCTATGCGTCCCACAACTAGTAGCGCAAATATAACTAGCGGATTTTTTGCAACTACTGCTATACTTGTTTTTATAGCTTCAATTGCAGTAAGATTTTGAAACACAATTAAAGGTAGTGTAAGCAACGTAAAAAGCGTAATTGCAATTTTAAATAGGGAACCTACAAATGCTACTCCTACTGAAACTGCAGCAGTCGATATGGCTGTATCTAAAAGAGTAAGAATTATAGTTGCTAAAATGATTTCTTTAACATAGGGCCATTTATAGAAGCTGAACATATCTGAGGTTTTAAACTCTTCATCTCTAGCAGCAGATTGTGCCATTTTTAAAAAAGCAGTTGAAAATGGAGCAATCAAGACTGTAAGAATCACAGAGATGATCTGAATATATACAAAATAGATATTGTTTGGATCTTTAAAGATGGCAAAATCATTATCCTTCATGCTTTTTAACTCTTCAATACCTATTATTTTGACCATTCCAAACATTGCTATTATTAGCAGTAAGAACGAACAAAGTAATAGCACTGAACCTGCAAAAATTGCTATCTTTTTATAATTTTCAAAAGCGTTATTAAAAACTTCTCCAAAATCTAGTGGATAACCTTCTCTCTTTATTTGTTCAATTCTTTCTGAAATCTTGTTCATTAATCTTAGGTTTAATTGGTTTTTTAAATGTGAATAGTCCTTTTATAAGTTGGCACAATTACAAAATTGTTACAGCCATTTTAAAAATTTTCTGATAGTTTTTAGTTTGTCGCCATAAGGAGCGTATCGCATTGGTAAATCCAACCAATTGGCTTTTTTTACTATTCCTTTACTGTGTGAAAAAACATCAAAGCTTAAGCTACCATGATACGCACCTATACCACTATGTCCTACTCCTCCAAAAGGCAATCTCTTGTTTGAAAAATGCACAACAGTATCGTTGATGCAACCACCTCCAAAAGAGTAATTGGTTATCATTTGTGAGGCAAAAGCTTTGTTCTCGGTGAAAATGTACATAGATAAAGGCTTTTCATAACGAGAAATGATAGTGTGTAAATCTGCATTACTAGCGTAAGTTAAAATAGGTAAAAGGGGTCCAAAAATTTCGTCTTTCATGATCAAACTATCTAAGTTGCTCTCAGCGATAAGTGTGGGTGCAATGTAACAATCTGACTCATCTGTTTGTCCGCCAAAAATAACTTTATCAGGCTCAATTAATTCGGTTAGACGGCTCCAATTTTTCAAGTTTATTATTCGAGAATAATCTGGAGAGGTTTTTGGCGTTAAGCCATAAGCTGCTGTAATTTCTTCTTTTAGGTGTTTGATGAATTGCTCCTTCATATCTTTCTGAACCAATATATAATCAGGTGCAATGCAGGTTTGTCCAGCATTGATAAATTTTCCCCAAACTATGCGCTTGGCTGCTAGTTTTAGATTTGCTGTTTCATCAACAATGCAAGGGTTTTTTCCTCCTAGTTCTAAAGTAACCGGTGTCAAATGTACAGCTGCTACAGCGGCTACTATTTTACCTACAGGAACACTACCTGTAAAAAAGATGTAATCCCATCGTTGTGCCAGTAATTCCTTAGAGACATCAACCCCACCTTGTACTACAGAAACATGTTCAGGTCTAAAAGTAAGTGCAATGATTTTTGCTAAAACTTCAGATGTTTTTGGTGTTAACTCTGAGGGTTTTAAAACCAGCTGATTCCCTGCTGCTATTGCAGAAATAAGTGGACACATCGCTAACTGATATGGATAATTCCAAGGGGCGATAATTAAGACCTTTCCGTAGGGTTCTTTATAAATAAAATCTCGAGAAGGAAAATTTAAAATCGAAGGCAAAACAGCCTTAGGTTTAGACCATTTCTTAATATTTTTAATCGTATCCTTTAATTCCGAAACGACATAACTTGTCTCGGTAAGAACGGCTTCGAATGCAGGTTTTTTAAAGTCTTGGTACAAAGCATCAATAATCTCATTTTCATGCAAGAGCACGTTGTTGAGTAGCTTGATTAACATTTCTTTTCGGTAAGCTATATTTGTTTTAAAGTCCATGGTATCATTATTTATGGTAGTGTAGCTACCGGATTTATTTCACGGCATTCCAAATCACTTCGTTAGGAACTGGAGCAACAATACACAATTCTATTTTACTAACGGGATGTGTAAAAACTAATTGTCTTGCATGCAAATGAATCCCTCCATCTGCGTTGCTGCGGTCAAAACCGTATTTTAAATCTCCTTTTATTGGAGATCCTATTGCAGCGAGTTGTGCTCGTATTTGATGGTGTCTACCCGTATGTAAGTTTATTTCTAAAGCAAAATAGTTGTTTAATTCCTTAAATATAGTGTAATCTAAGCTTGCTTGTTTGCTATCAGGAACTTCTTTTATATGCGCTTTTGAACTGTTATTTTTTTCGTTTCTTTTTAGAAAATGAATTAATGTATCGGCTGGTTTTGCCGGTTTGTTTTTAACAACTGCCCAATAGGTTTTTTTGGTCTCTCTATTCTTAAACAGTTCGTTCATTCGCGTAAGCGCTTTACTAGTTTTTGCAAAAGCAACAATTCCAGAAGTCGGTCTATCTAATCGATGCACAACACCTAGGAAGACTTCACCAGGTTTATCATACTTTACTTTAATATATTCCTTGACAACATCAGATAAGGGTTTGTCTCCTGTTTTATCGCCTTGCACAATATCTCCTACACGTTTATTGATTACAATTATGTGGTTGTCCTCGTGTAAAACATCAAGATTGTCTTTTGTCGAAATTATTTTCAAAACAGTAATTTTAGATTATAGGAAATAAAAAATCCCTTAAATAGTAAGCTTGCACAGTAAAACTGCAGCGGAATATTCAAGGGATAGGGGGATATTAATATTGTTCTTTCTCGTTAGGGAAGTCGCTAGATTTTACATCGGCAACATACTGGCCAATTGCTTTAGTCATTCCTTCATACAAATCCATATAACGACGCAAGAAGCGCGGACTAAACTCATTGTTCATTCCTAACATATCGTGAATTACAAGTACTTGACCGTCGACACCACCACCAGCACCAATTCCTATAACAGGAATAGCGATGCTCTTAGCTACTTTTTCAGCAAGGTGAGCAGGTATTTTTTCAAGAACTAAGGCAAAACAACCCAGACGCTCTAATAATTTTGCGTCTTCTATTAATTTATCAGCCTCTTCATCTTCTTTTGCACGTACAGTGTAAGTACCAAATTTATAAATGGACTGTGGAGTTAAACCCAAATGTCCCATAACTGGAATACCTGCGTTTAGTATTTTTTTAATTGATTCTTTAATTTCTTTTCCACCTTCTAATTTTACTGCATGACCACCACTTTCTTTCATTATTCGAATAGCAGAGCGCAAGGCTTCTTTAGGGTCAGACTGGTAGCTACCAAAGGGTAAATCTACTACAACTAGTGATCGTTCTATCGCACGCACTACAGATGATGCATGGTAGATCATTTGATCTAATGTAATAGGTAGTGTCGTTTCGTGACCAGCCATGACATTTGATGCAGAATCCCCAACAAGGATAACATCAATTCCAGCAGTATCAACAATTTTTGCCATTGTAAAATCGTAAGCAGTAAGCATAGAGATTTTTTCTCCATTAGCTTTCATCTCAATCAGTGACTTTGTTGTAATTCTTTTATAATCTTTTTTTGCTACAGACATAGTTGTATTTTTTGGAAACGTAAAAGTACTAAAACAAATTCTTATCAAACCTAAAAAAAGTACCGACTTTATTCATTTCCTTCTTATACCAACATTTAGTTTGCAGTTTTTTTCTTTTTCGAAATGGCATCTTCTATTAATGTCACCGCTTCTTCGATTGTTGTAGTATTTGTGTTGATAGCAAAACTACCATTTCCATAAGGAGTGTACATTTTTTCATTGGTCACACAAAAAAGACCTACAGTAGTAGATAATGAAGCACTAGCGAGGTGCATCATGCCGCTATCTGCACCTACAAATAGTTCAGTATTAGCTATAAAAGCCGCGATTTCTCTAATGTCCTTACTGTAAAAAGAAGGGGCTTCAAAGTTAATTTGAGAAACGTTTTCGACAGGTAAAACTTCCACTATATTGTATTCAGGAAAGCGCTCTTTTAATTGGTTATAAAATGGCTGCCACCAATTATTTTTATAGCACTTATCCCCAGTCGCAAAGGTGAAAATACAGAGTGTTTTTTTATCATTCTTTACAATTTCTTGCAAAGTATTTTTGGCATTTACTAATTCATCAGTTGACAGCTTGAGATTTAATGAAGGAACAGGTTTGTTGTTTTCAGGAAATCCTAAAACTTGTAAATAATGTCTAAAATTATAAACTGGGTATTTAGCAATATGGTCATAATCGGTATGCTTTGCAGCGAGATTATCAACATCATCCCCAAAGAATTTAAAATCAGCATTGGCAAATTGAGCAGACAAACGACCTGAAGAAGAATTTTTTACCACATTAATAACAATATCGTAGTTGTACGCCTTAATTGCCATCCAGCCTTTTACATACTTTATCAATTCTTTAAACGGTTTTCTAGGCAGTCGAATGATTTTATTGATATGTTCGTAACCTTGAAAAATACTAGGCGCTGCATTTCCATTAACAAATAAGTCAATCTTACAATTTGGAAACGTAGCGACTACTTCTTGCAACAGGGGAGTCATAAGCAATTGATTGCCTAATCTAGGATTGGGTCTACTTATAAGAATACGAGTAACGTTGACTTTAGTAATATCGCCACCTTTAGAAAAATGGGCAGAACCTATATTCCTAGTAATGTTTTGCATTAGCCTCCTACGTATACTGTTTACCTTGCTTTTTATGCTCATGTTTTAAAATTTATCTCTTATTAAATGAAGCACAAATTGAATTATTTGTACAAGTGCTTCTAACGATTGTACCAACTGTCTCTAAAATGATCTCGATTGTAAGGCCAAAGAAACAATTAAAAAATTAAATTATGTTTATAAGTTTAGCATCACAAGATAAATTTTAAGCCTCTATTAAGAAATTTAATGATTTCTTAATAGTTTCAACTAATAAAGTGATTTTTTTATTACAATTGTAGTTTTGAAAAATACTAGGACGTTAACCTATTGCGTCAAACTGTTGAATTATTGTACACAGTAGTGCTGTTTTGCCATTTTATCGACAAACTTAACGTGTAAATAATCGTTTAATTAATCGAATTAATAAAAAATAAAGGCTTTAATAAAATATTAACACAATAGTATACTTTTGGGGAATAATTTATGAAACCACTTAAGTATAATTTATGAAGCAAATAAACCACCTTTATTACGCCGTACTGTTGTTATTACTGCCTTTTTGCATGAACGCACAATCAGTTAAAGGTACCATTCTCGACGAGAACGGACAACCTATGGCATATTCTAATGTTGTAAACAAAGCAACGGCAACTGGAGTAACTGCAGATGCAAACGGAAAATTCGAAATCAAAGTAAAAGGGTTTCCTGTAACACTTATTGCAAAATATGTAGGATACCAAAACAAAACAATTGAAGTAACCAGTGAGAGTGAAGATGTTATATTTCAGCTTGATCCTAACAATAGCTTAGACGAAGTCGTGGTGACGGGAAACAGAGCAAAAACGCGAACAGTATTAAGTTCTGCAGTGCCTATTGACAAGCTGTATGCCGAAGATTTAAAATCAAGCGGGCAAGTTACATTCGATAAAATGCTAGCTTATAAAATTCCTTCTTTTAATTCTAGTACGCAAGCGGTTTCTGACGCAACAGCACATTTTGATCCAGCAGATTTACGTGGATTAGGACCTAGCCGTACCTTAGTGTTAGTAAACGGAAAAAGAAAAAATCAAAGTGCACTTGTTTATATTAATGATACCCCTGGAAAAGGAGAAGTAGGTACCGATATGAAAAGTATTCCTTTTTCTGCTATCGAAAGGGTAGAAGTTTTACGTGATGGTGCATCGTCACAATATGGTTCTGATGCTATTGCGGGTGTAGTCAATATCATTCTTAAAAAGCAAACTAATTTTACTGAAGTTAGTTTGACGTCAGGAGTAACATCTCAAGGTGATGGATTCAATTTTGGTGCTGATTTAAATTCAGGATTTAAAATTGCTCAAAAAGGTTTTGTAAATTTTAACCTTTCGTACCTAGACCAAAATAAAACAAATAGAGCAGGAAAGCCTGGAAGAGATGGTTTATTTGGAGTTGAAGCAAACGACCCACAATGGGGAGATTATCTAAAAAATAATCCAGATTTAGGAATGAACATTGGTCAGCCAGATACTAAGATGGGAGCTTTAGTTGTTAATGCAGAGTATCCACTTTCTGATAATACTACTATTTATGCCTTTGGAGATATTAATATTCGAAAAGGAACAAGTTTTGCATTAAACAGAACGCCTTACTGGGCATCAGATCCTTTTAATTTATTACATGATGCAGGAACAACTTATACTGGTTACCAACCTACTTTTAATACAGATATTTTTGACAATTTGGGATCTGTTGGTTTAAGGACTTCAATCTTAGGATTTAGTTCTGATTTCAGTTTGACAACAGGATCAAATAAAGTGGATTACACTGTAGGTAGCACTTGGAATCCTATATTGGGTGCAAACAGTCCTACAGAATTCAATGTAGGTGGCTATACCTTTAGTCAATTTGTGGGTAATGCTGACTTTTCTAGAACTTTTGATAAAGTTACTTTCGGTTTTGGTACTGAGCTTAGAAAAGAAACATACGAAGGTAGAGCTGGTCAAGAAGAATCATATGTAGGTGAGGGATCAATCTCTTTTCCTGGTCTAAGACCTTCTAATGCGTTCGTAGAAAGCCGCAATAACGTAGGTGTTTATTCAACTTTAGATTATGATGTTACCGATGCTTTTTTAATTGGAGGTTCACTACGTTATGAGAATTACTCTGATTTTGGAAATAATTTCTCTTGGAAAGTGAACTCACGTTATAAATTAAATAACGATATTACAGTGAGAGCATCGTTTAGTACAGGATTTAGAGCTCCGGCCTTGCACCAAATTTATTTGAGTAACATTCAAACGATTGTTACTGGAGATACAGTTGCAAACGAAGTTACCTTTAATAACCAAGACCCAATAATTGTAGGTTTGGGTGTACCCAAATTACATGCTGAGAAATCTCAAAATATCTCAACAGGAATTACTTTTAGAGCTGGTTCAAATTTTACAGCTTCTTTAGATTTCTACCATATTAGAGTAAACGATCGTGTGCTTTTTACAGGAAAAATAGAGAAGGATGATGATGATACTACGACGAATCCTATCGAAGAAATTCTTGATGCTAATAATGTTAAGAGTATGAAGTTTTTTATAAATGCAGTGAACACTACTACAAAAGGAGTTGACATTGTATTAAACTATAAAAACTTACAAATAGGAGACGGAAAATTAGGTTTAAGTTTGGCTTCAAATATTGCTAACATTAAAATAAACGGACAAATTGCTACACCTGCAATTTTAAAAGACAACGGTTATGACATCTTTGATCGCAAGGAGCAATCTAGAATTTTAAGTGCGAGACCTAATACAAAAGTGCTATTAGGAGCTAATTATGACTTTAAGAAAGCGACATTTATTTTGAACAATACTTATTTTGGTGAAGTGACTTGGCAACATGCTAAAGACCCAGCAAAAGATCAAACATTCTCAGGAAAAGTACTTACTGATTTTGGAGTGGCTTACAAAATCACCAACACAATATCAGCAAATGTTATGGTAAACAACTTATTCAATATTTATCCAGATGTCATCGATACAAAGGGTGATGTGGTTACTGACTTAGGAGGTCGCTTCAAGTATCCGTGGGAAGTAAACCAGTTTGGGTTTAACGGAACTACTTTTACAGCAGGATTAAATTTCAAATTCTAAATTAAAATTAAAGCATAAAAAAAACGGGATTTATCCCGTTTTTTTTATGCTTTATATTTCGATGTAAACTCTTTATACTGGTAACTTTTCGATAATTATTGCTTCGCCATCAGCAGAGAAATAAGTACAAGTCATGCTTATTATATCGATACGCCATTTAGCAATACCACACTGCGCTGCTTGTTCACAAAAAGTAATATAATCCGTTTGTCCGCCTTGATGCATCACTAGATACTCGATAAAACGTTCTTTATTTACAGTGCTAGCGACTGGAAAATCAGTGTGTTTTCGATCTGTACTAGCATCGTCATTATTAGCCCCAAAATAAACTACGCGGCTGTCAGCAGTATAGGTGTCATATCCTTCAATCCCCATGTCAATTAATTCCTGAATATAATTAGGAAAATCAGCACCTGTCTTTACTTTTTCGTACGCTACTTTTATAAGTTCTAGTGTAAACATAAATGTTGTTATTTTTAATTAAGAAAGAACGCAAACCTGACTATTTTATCTAGTTGAGATTTGGCACTAAAATACTATTTATTTTTAATTAAGCAATTTTTACTACCATTCCTGGTTTTAAAAAATAATAAGTTGCTGTATAATAAATAATTACCAATCTTTAAATTTAGCTATGCTGCTTAATCAATAACGGCTGACTTTACTGCAAAAACTAAATCGCTTCATGATGAGGTTCTGGTAGATGCATAAAAAAAGAGCGCTAATTAGCGCCCTTCTTGAATTACAGCTGTGATATCAATTATCTTCTGTTATCATGTTTGTCGTATTTTTTATCATACTTTTTGTCGTACTTTTTATCGTTATATTTTTTTGCATAATAACGATCATTTCTAGAATCGTTTCTATCATTATAAACTACCGTTCTATTAGTAGTGCGGTTGATCACTACTTTATCACTGGCACCTCTATATCCAACTTTATATTTTGTTCTATCATTATTAAAGTTTCTATAAGGAGTGCTTCCGTGGTAATCGTTCAAAACTACTTTGTATCCTGTGTTTACATTGTAATTAATATAATGACGAGGTAACGATCTAGATCGAACCCAGCTTCCTCCATTCAGGTAAATGTATTGCTCATTACGAACATCATAGTATGACTGAATATCGGGAATGTAATAGTAGCTTGCGGCTACTCGCGCATTGTTATGATATACTGGTGCAGTACCAATATTCAAATTAACTGATATTTGTGCAGTTGCTGCAGTTGTAGTTCCAAGTAAAATTATTCCAGCGGCTATAAGTTTTAGAGTTTTCATATTTTCTATATTTTAAATTGTAATGTTCTTTTTAATTAATGCGTATATACATTTGGTGTATTTCCAACAACTGTGCCACTGCAGTATATTAACGTTTTTTTAGCATAGGTTCTAAGAGATTAATTTTCTTTTTTTTACAAATTAAATTATTGAAATTTAATCAGTTATACGTTTTAAATTTTCGAATAAAAAAATGCAGCTACAATTGCTTTCCTAAAAAATGTAGCGTAAAAGCATAGTTTCCATGTTTTCAAAACAGTAATTTTGAATTTATTCATATTGTTATTTCCTCGCTAATAAAAAAATCAGATTAGTCAAATTTGCAGTTTTTAGAATAACTTATTTCGGTTACTTCCAAAAGCAAAAATATGATCCAACAATAATTTGACTTATTTGACGTTTTACACCAATACCATTTTTCGAAAAGTAATTATCTACAATTTTTTGAAATTGGTAATTATCACCTTCTTTGAAAAAACTTGTAAAGGGAATATCTTTTTTATACCTAATGTAAGAGATAGCATTCGAACATTTCACAGCTAACAATGTGCCCATTTACCCAGTATTTGTGGGTATTGAGTAACAAGTGAGTAATTATTATACAAACTTAAAAAGTGGCATATTGCGTAAGTCATTGAAAAATAAGGGATAGCCGTTTTGGAGCGTAGTTTGCTTAGTATTTTGTCGAAAACAATTACACATCAAACTAAGTTTTGCAATATGAAAACACAAACCATACAACCTACAAACGCTTTTTTTGTCGATACAGACAATACTAGCACTCAAAAAGAAAGTATCTCTAAAAGTACAATCTCAAACCGAATTGTTCTAACAGCTACCATGCTACTTTTATTAAGTGGTGCTGCATTAGTTTACTTTTTACAGCCTGATTTTTATAACTTCAATCAAAGCAGAATCAATTCTCCTTTAGGACTTGCATTTCTTGCTGTTACAATTTCATTACTATTGTTCAAAATTTCTTTTTTACTTTACAATGTATATTTGTATTTTCAGTACAAACCTATTGAGTCTGTAAGTGACGAATTGTTACCTACGTGTACAGTGATTGTTCCAGCTTATAACGAAGGAAAATTAGTGTATCAAACATTACACAGTATTGCAAATAGTGACTTTCCAGCTCACAAAATTCAAATCCTTGCCATTGACGATGGTAGTAAAGATGATACTTGGTACTGGATGAACAAAGCCAAAGAAGAACTTGGTGACCGTGTAGTTACATTCCAACAACCAGAAAACAAAGGGAAAAGACACGCTTTATACCGTGGATTTAATCTAGGAACAGGAGAAATCTTCGTAACTATTGATAGTGATTCGATCATAAAAACAGACACTTTAAGAAACTTAGTAAGTCCGTTTATAGTTGATCAAAACTGTGGAGCAGTAGCAGGAAATGTACGTGTACTTAATAATAAAAGTGCCATTTTACCTAAAATGCTAAACGTGAGTTTTGTAATGAGTTTTGAATTTGTACGTTCTGCAGAGAGCCAATTAGGTAGTGTTTTATGCACACCAGGAGCATTAGCAGCCTACAAAGCATCAGCCGTATTCAAATGTTTACCAGAGTGGATTGATCAAAAATTCATGGGAGTGGCATCTGACATTGGAGAAGATAGAGCCATGACAAACATGATCTTAAAACAAGGTAAAAAAGTATTATTCCAACGTAATGCAATTGTCTTAACTGACGTGCCTGAAAGATACAAAGGACTCTACAAAATGTTCATCAGATGGGGTAGAAGCAATGTGCGTGAAAACCTAGTAATGTCAAAATTTGTATTCACTAACTTTAGAAAAGAATCAAAAGTAGGAGCAAGATTGTTGTTTACAAATCAGTTTTTAACAATCATCATGACATACCCATTTTTCTTATTCATGTTGTATTTCATCGTAATGCACCCATTATTATTCATAAGTTCGACATTGTTAGGAATCTTAATTGTATCAAGTTTTCCAGTATTGTTCTACGCAAAAAAATACAGCGCAAAAGAGTCATTATGGGCTTATGCATATAGTGTTTTATACACATTCGGTTTATTCTGGATTGCACCTTACGCCATTGCAACTGCAGGACGTAGCGGATGGTTGACTAGAGAAATCGTTGCAAAATAATTAAAATTACACTTATCGTAATTTATAAAAAACCACTTTTCTAAGTGGTTTTTTTATGCCTTATAATCACCTAATTAAATTTATAAACATATTTTGGGCGTGCCAGCAATAAAGCAAGGGGATTACATTAGATTGCAGTTATTCATCCCCTTGCTTCATTGCTGTCGGGCTATACGCGCTACTTCGGTAGCTAGCTGCTATCCCTCACGCAAATACAAAACAGCTACCAAGTAGACATAAAAAAATCGACAGCTATTAAACTATCGATTTTATGTTTTTAGTGTGTTTTAATACGCTCTCTAAATTTATTTATTTGTGAACCATAAATAAAAAGTGAAGCCTAGAATAACGATTGTTTTTATATTACAGTACGTCAGTTTGAATCGTGACGTCACACGTTGGCAACTTTCTTCTTTACATTCCATAGTGCTATTATTTAGTATCTGACTTTCCTGTGCAAAAAGCATTCCCAACCACTTTTGCTACAGCCATCCCAAAGATGATGTGTCCCATTAAACTTCCCATTGCTAACAATAATTTCGGACCTTCCATTGCGGACATTCCCATCATGGCACCCATAACTTTCATCATAATTTGAGCAACCACAAAGGCTACAATCCCAAAAAGCGCTCCTTTAAGTAATGGTTATCGGCTTTAATTTTTGATGCGACAAAAAAGGTGTAAATCAAAGCAAACACAATTCCTATTACAAAATGCATCATCCAGCCCACAAAAATAGGCATTCCCATCATTCCCGAAACCATTTCTGGTGGTGACATTTTGGGCATCCCCATCATTTGACTAATCATCATTACTACTGTCATTACCACCGTACCTATAATACCTGCTAAAACTGATTTTTGGATCTTGTTACTCATAATTTTTAATTTTAAGTTAGTTTAAATAATTGCTGCGATTATCGCTCGCTTACTACTTAATACCAATTATCATTAAAAATCACCCATCCGCTCAAAGTTTTTTTAATTATTTTCTTTTTCGGCAGCTTCTTTCATCTTTTTGATCTGTTGCACGCACTTGTATTTTTGGTTTTGTAAGTTGTGTTTGGTAGCGTAACCGTACTCTTTCTGGATCTCTTCGACGGCTTTTTCTTTAAAAAACATATCGTGAATCAATCCTTGACAGTGCTTAGTGATTTTGTGTAAGTACGATTGTAGTTTGTCGACATAGGTTTTTTCATTTTCTATCGCCAGTTCAATTTCTTCATAAAATTTATTATCGTGAACAGTAGTAAATTCAGTTTCACGGTGGGCGTATCGCAATCTTTTAAACCATAAATTTTTGGCGATTGCCATGATGTAGGTTTTTATCGAAGCTGTCAACATAAAGTCGTCTTGACGTAGCTTTTCTAAAAGAACAATCATCGTATCCTGAAAAATATCTTCGGCATCATCTGTTCGGCCGTTGTTATTAAGAATAAAGTATTCTACCATACCAAAATAGGCTTTGTAAAGTTCGCCGTAAGCCTGATTGTTTTCTCCTTTGAGATCTTCTATTATTGCTGTAGTCATGTAGTTGATTTGCTGCCAAATTGATATTAGCAAGATATATGCTAGTCACGTTGTTATTAGACCGTAATATGGTCACCGAAACGAAAATACAAATTTAAACGGTAAATCTTTGGTAACTACACGTTGGCCTTGAATTATATTACAAAAGCTATTTTAATACTATATCCTCAAGGCCTTATGCGGAGCTGCTTTAAAGTAATTTTCAAAAAAAATATAGTACAACATTTCGGATTAAGTATGAAATTAAATCGCTAGTAAAATATAACTATTTAATCGATTGCAATTTTTTCAACCACAGCTGTTCCCGTCGTAAAATCTCTCCCGTAAAGTAATACAAAATCGGCCTTAGGGCGTAAACCTAGAAAACCAGTTGTAAGTTGCACAAACATTTTGTCTAAAAGCATTTTTCTATTATTGACAGTAATGCAGACTCTAGAACCATGTTTTTGACTGTGCTCTAAGTAAAAAGAAATCTTATCAGAGGCTGCGAGACGTAGTTTATATTTGTCTGGAGTAGAGTCCAAAACAATGATTCCGTATGCCATTCTCCTTTGTAATCCTGACAAAGGTCTTTTTTGGCCTTTATCAGTGTAAACAATTTCATACTCAGTAACCGGCTCGGTAGTGTTTAGTACGCCATTACTGAGATTGGCATCATATACATAGGTATTGTGGTTTTTACTGTGCTGGATGTAGAACAAGCGGTTAGTGGTTTTTTCAGGTTCAGGATAACCTTCCTGAGCAAAACAACTTGCCGAAAATAGTAGGAAACAGAAGCCCGTTAAAAGTGTTTTTAAAAGTGTTGGTATTTTAAAATAGCTCATGGTTACTAATTATTTTTAGTTCTCTAAAGTCAAAGTGAATGAAAGAGGTATTTTCGAAATAGAAGCTGTTAGTAGCGATATACGCTATCACTACCGTTACATTTTCGGAATTTACTAAAGGTAAACAATCCAATTTTTAAAACGAAATTATCGAAACATTATTCGGTAAGCGAGTTGAATTAGGCCGCAAATAGAGACACTTGGGCTGCGTTATAAATGGTTAAAAGGAATGGATTTTTTAAAAGAAAAACAGCCTTAAAATAATTGCTTTCGACTTTTAATTTAGCAGTTTTGATTGATAATGGCATGGAGTTTTTCAGCATCTTCTCTTTCAAAATCACTTAAATCAAATTCATATCGCACAGCATCGCCATTGAATATTTTTAAATTTTTATGCTCTAAGGTGGCATGGCTCAATTCGTCAAATTTTATGTTTTCTCCCCAGAAAGACTTGATGCGAACTAAGGCGCCTTTCTTATTCCATTGAACATAGTTTCTAAACCAAAACATTCTCGAAAAGTATAAAGCTTGCCCTAGAAATCCGATACCTCTGAGCCAGTTATTTATTTTAGGGTTGGTAAATTCAATTATATCAAAAGCACCAAAGATCAAACATAGAATACTAAGTACTAACAAAGTAATTAGGAACCAGTTTTTTGCTACATTGTCAAATTTAATTCTTTTCATATTTTCTCAATTTAATTACTATTTTAACGATGAAAAACAACGCCACAGCTAAGAACACCCCAGCAGCTACAAAGTCTTTTTGATTGTAATACACTATCCCAGAAAAGATTCCGATAATGATCCACAAGATATCAGTAATAAATTGTATTTTTTTTGGTTTCATAGTGGTTGCGGTTATAGAATATTTTTGTTGGTATAATTAGTGCACCAACTAGATTAAAAATCTTTAATTGTCAGATAACTATTGCGAACTTAAAGATAGAATTTATTGTGAGAAATAAACATCATCTTAGCTAAAATTTTAAAGTGTAACTATCGTTCCTCCTGAAATGTCTTTCTCATCGTTGCTTTCGCGTCATCTGTTATATCAGTGGGATAATCATATAATTCAAGAATTTTAATTGCGTTGCGAGTTTTTAATTTTCCTTTCTTTAATTTGTGATCAAAAGTTAGTATGTCAGTATCAATCTTTTCACTAAAGTGATATAAGGCAAAGTTTTCTTCACTTAAAATTTCTGTTAATTCCATATCATGAGTAGATACTAGAACAATGTTATTAGCTCTATTTAAGAATGATAAAATAGCTTTTCCACCTGAAATTCTCTCTACTGTATTTGTGCCTTTGAAAATTTCATCTAAGACAAATAAGCACGGACTATCAAGCATGGAGGCATCTACCAATTTTTTCATCGTCAGCACTTCATCAAGATAGTAGCTGGTATTCTCCAGTAAATCATCTGTAATTCTTATTGAAGAATATATTTTAAAATAGGGTGCAATATATTCTTTTGCAAAGCAGGTGTTTATTGTTTGTGCCAAAATACTATTTATTGCAACGCTTCTAATAAAAGTAGTTTTTCCAGACATATTAGAACCCGTTAATAAAAGACTCTCATTATTTAGACTTAAATCATTATCTATACAACTACTAATCAAAGGGTGCGAAATTGCTACCGTTTTAATTTTTTTGTCCTTTACAAATTGTGGAATGCAAAGTTCGTAGTCACTAGCTCTTAAGGATGCCGTGGCTATGGCCGAATCAATTTCACCAATAAATTGGAAAAGTAAATCAAGTTCCCGTTTTTTACTTGTTACGGAATCTATAAAACTATGAAATATTATATATTCTAAATTAAAAAGTACTTTTATAATCTCTGATACCAACCAAAATACTGTTGCAAATTCGTTATTAATATTTTTTTCAAACCCAATAAAGGCAATTTTTACTTTTAATTTTTCTATTTCTTTGATAAAATCTGGATTAGGAAATAATTGCTTTATTGCTTGAAAACCGGCAATTTTTTTGGAAACTACTAAGGTTTTAGCGAGTTGGTTTACTCCATCAATATAGTTGGAAACAAGCCATTTGTTTCTATAATGAAACACCATATTCACTGCAAATATGGGAATTAGCAGTATATAAAATACGGGGTAGAAGGTGCCTATCAAAATGAAAGTAAAGGAGAGTGCTGTTAAAATATACAGTAAAGGAAGTATTTTTGACTTTTCAATAGCATTCGAATGTACTAATTCCTCTAAGTAATAAGAATCATCTGAATTTAATGTACTTAGCTCTATTTGAGTTTGCAATCTTAAAATTTCATCGTTTTCAAACAACAAAACAAGCTTATTGAAAGTAGCTAATTTGTCCTGTTCCTGAATTGTTCTTAATTTATGGTAAAGATATTGTTGTCCTATTTTTGAAGAAGTTCAATCAATTATCTTAAAAGTGGCATTAAAATCTAAATCAGCTGCAGATCGATCAGATATAATATGAAATGCTTCTTCTTTGTGGTTGTTGTTATGAAAGTATTTCTCAATTGCAACAAAATTAAAATAGTTGTCGCTATTACTTTTACCCCAACTGCTTTTTAAATCATCTATTGACTTTTGCTTTGTTTTACTCTTTTTATACCTCGCTATTAAATAGAAAAATATCAAGATAATAAGCGCTGTAGAAATCCAATACATATAAATTTTATTTGGTTTGTTTTAAAGCTAGACCATTTATTATGTTAATAGACCTTATAGTAAGATGATAAAGGTAATTACCCGTAAAAAAAATAAAATTCTTACCATTCTATAAGATTGATCATTAGAAGATTCTATTTAACAATTTCTCCATTTTTGTAAATCAGTTCTTGGAACGGTTTACCATCAATATCGTATGTTTTCATTACACCGTTGCCATTTGTGACAGTGCCTTTATCTAGCATATTTCCTTGACCGTCGTAGTAATTAATTATTTCGACTAGCTTTCCGTTATTCCATGTTCTTTCGGTTTGCAATTGTCCATTGTCGAAGTACCATTTCCATACTCCAATTCTCTTGCCTTCATCCAAAGTACCAATTCCTTGCTGCACTCCATTAGGGTGAATAAAATGCCACTCTCCATCTTGTTTGCCATTTTTAAATGCACCATATTGATGTAGTTCTCCATTTTCATGATAATATTTCCATGGACCATTTTTTTGGTTGTTCGAAATCTTTCCTCTAGATTCTAATGCACCGTTATCGGTATAATTTTTCTGTACGGTACAAGAGGTGAATAGGAGAACGGAAATAAGAATCAATATTGTTTTATTCATGAAATGTTTTTAGATGTTAGGACTATGTTAATATTACGCTACTGTTTTAAAGTGGCTGAATATTCGTAGATGTAAATTTTATTGTTCACGTAAACGAATCGTTCTGATTTTCATTTCGTTATAATATTTTTTAGGCTATGTTATATCCTTTTATGATTAACCCTCAAGCCAAACAAACCCTCAGAAAAACTTGAAATGTATTCTTCTTGTTCCAAATTAATTAATAATTCTCTATTGTCAGGATTATCTTGAATTTTTGCCTTTCTATCTCTATTTGAAATTTTTTCATAATTGCTATCTAAATTTTTCAAGAATTCCCCTATAAAAGTTTGATCCACAGTAAAAAGATTCTTATTGAATAATTTAATTCTATTAGCAACAGGTACACTTTTGTCTATGATTAAATTTTTTAAGAGCAACTCATTAATACGAAATGAACTATCATTTAATATAAGTTGACCTATTAATTTCAAATTCTCCGAGTTTGATGAAATGGTCTCATTTGAACAAGTTTCTAAAAACTTAAGTTTTTCTAAGTTGTTTAGTACTGCTGATTTTAAAATTAATTCTACATCATTTACATCTAAAACTAGTTCGCCAATCAATTCAATAAATTTAGCTTTGTGTTTTTCTAATAATATAATATTTAACTTATCGTAGTTTTCCTTTAAGCTTTCAAAACTTTTAATCGTTGGACTAATTACTCTATTATTTATTAATGAATGAACTTTTTCTTCATCAAGATTTGCAATATCTAAGTCGCTATAACAGAAAGGTATTGAATTTGTAATTAAATCAAATGACTCATTATTAATTTTGTTTGTTTGCATTAATGTTTTGCAGAAATCACCATAAATATTTTCCTCATCAACTTCTGTTGGCATTTTTACTTTAGCTAATTTGTTAGCATTTTCAAGATTATTAATAAAGCCAATAGTTGGGTCTAATATTTTATCTTCAGATTCTTTGAAAAAGAACAATAAATTTTTCCATTTAGGTTCTATCTTATTATTTTCGATAAAATATGGCAACAAATTAGCTTTCTCAATAATTGAAATATCAGATATTTTTGTAGCTACTTTTTTAATAACATCTAATTTAAGTTTTAAACTTAAATTAGAGTGGTTTAATAGTTCTATATACGATTTTTGTTCCTCATTAATATTCGTATCAAGCTTTAGGTAGATATTCCTTACATAGTCATCTATGTTGGTTTCTATGTAACTAATTAAACTATTAGATTTGGAGCCTTTTATAGATGAATAATTAGAGTT
>TARA_R110002033_G_scaffold9973_3_pt1 | contig 24313 bp, 28 predicted proteins | sample TARA_R110002033 | Tara Oceans TARA_R110002033 (sample SAMEA4397051) | marine metagenome | biome: Polar Biome; feature: [SRF] surface water layer (ENVO:00010504); material: water (ENVO:00002006), including particulate matter (ENVO:01000060) such as... | depth 5 m
AAATAACCTTTGGCATTATATAACTCTTTTAATACCTCATTACTATCAACTTTATCAAAATCTATATCATTAAAATCTAAGTACCAAAGCAAATCAATAATTTTTGTTAAATCAAACTTATCTATGTTTTGCCAAAAGAACTCTTTATTAAACTGTAATAAATACTCTAAAAACATTCTTTCAATAATTTTATTAAATTTAAAAAAGCTATAAAGTTTTTCTGTTTTTTTATCAAATGATATAATTGGGTCATTTAGTATGATTAGTGTTTCTATATAAATTCTATCCCTTACTGTATCTACATCTATCTCTTCTAGTGAATTTAAAACATCAATAGCTTTGTCATACTCTTTTAGCCTTTCGTTGATTAAGAGTAAATATTTTAGTGCTTCATTATTTCTTGGAGAAAATTTTAAAATCTTTAAAAATATTTCCCTTGATCTTTGTAAAAAGCCACCTTTAAAGTATGTAGATCCCAAAAGCTCAAGAAGTTCTTCTTTTTTTACTCTATCTTTTACATGTTCTAATAGGGCTAAATAAACACTAATAGCTTTTGTATAATCACCTTTATGTAAAAAAGTAGATGCTAAAAGTAAAATAGAATCAAAAGGTAAGTTATAAGTTTTATATAGGTGTACATAATCCTCTTCTTTTAGTTTCCCTAATTCAAAACGCTTAAGAAGTTTTCTGTACTCTTTTCTGGCAAGTTTTTCTTTATAAACACCAAAAGTATAAGTTAAAAAAGAAATTACGAATATAAGTAATAGAAGTACCAAAATTCCAAAAAGTGGATCTCTGTACTCAAATGCTGATTGCAATTATTAAACCTTGTTTTTATTTTGAAATTAATATTAGCATAATTGAACATATAAAAATCTAAATTGTTAAATCAAAGAGATTAAATTGTATAATCTTTTTTATGATAAACAAAGATTCTATAGAAAATTTAAAAAATAATGTTGACATAGTTGATACAATCTCTCAATTCTTACAATTAAAAAAATCAGGTGCCAATTTCAAGGCTTGTTGTCCTTTTCATGGAGAAAGTACTCCATCTTTTGTAGTTAGTCCTGCGAAACAAATATATCACTGTTTTGGTTGTGGAGTAGGTGGTGATTCTATTAAGTTTGTAATGGAATATGAAAAACTTTCATATCCAGAAGCTATTGAAAAACTAGCTAGTATGAATAATTTTACTTTAGTTTATGATGATACAAATCAAAAAAAGCAAGATACAAAAGCAATTGAAGAGATTAATAAATACTATAAGAAAAATTTTGTAACTAATGATGTTGCGAAAGAGTATATAAAAAGTAGAGGAATTTATGAGTCTTCAATAGAAAAGTTTGAGATAGGTTATGCTCCAAGTTCAGGGGAGACAATAAATTATTTAAAATCAAATTTTTTAAATCTAAATGATGCAAAAGAGTTAGGGATTATTGATACAGGAGCAAATGGCTTATATGCAAGATTTATAGAAAGAATTACTTTTCCTATTTATTCATTAAATGGTGGCTTAGTTGGTTTTGGTGGTAGAACAATCACTGGACACAATGCAAAATATGTAAATTCACCTCAAACTAAAATCTTCAATAAATCAAGACTTTTATATGGTTACAATCTTTCAAAAGAGAAAATCTATAAGAAAAAAGAGATAATAATCACAGAAGGTTATTTAGATGTAATAATGTTACATCAAGCAGGTTTTGACAATGCAGTTGCAACCTTAGGAACTGCACTTACAAAAGATCACTTACCCATATTAAAAAGAGGGGAACCGCGAGTAATTGTGGCCTATGATGGAGATAATGCAGGACTCAATGCTGCTTTTAAAGCTTCACTTCTAATGGCCCACAATGACTTTGAAGGTGGAGTTATTATTTTTGAAAAAGGCTTTGATCCAGCAGATATGGTAAAAGATGGCAAAATAGAAGAGTTAAATAGAATATTTTCTAAGCCAAAACCTTTTATTCCTTTTGCAATTGATCATATTATTTCACAATTTGATTTAAGTGATCCACAAAATAAACAAAAAGCTTTACATGAAGTAAATGAGTTTTTAAATACTTTAAATGCCATTTATCATGATGAATATTCAAGATATATTGCCCAAAAGTTAAATATTAGAGAAAATCTAATAAAAATAACTAAGAGCACAAGCAATAGAAATAATAATGTACAACTGTCAAAAGTGGATATTGGTGAACTTTGTATCATAAAAGCAATTTTAAATGATAAAAAAAGATTGTCAAGTGTGTTAGATATAATTGATGCATCTATGTTTGATTATCATAAGAATGAATTTGAAATATTATTAACAAATATAGAAGATGAAAGATTGAATTCAGTACTTTTAAATGAGAGATTAGAAGATTATGATGATGAAAGATTAAATGCAGAGTTATTAATTTTATTAGGGAAATTCTATACAAATAAATTAAATGAAGTTTTATATGATAAAAAATATACTTTTAATGAAAAAAGTTCTTTGATACGAAAAATAAGAGATAATATATCAATGTTAAAAAAAGGTAAATTAATAACTTATAATTTATAAATTTAATAGTCATAAAACTTTTTTTAAAGTAAAATTACAAAAAATCAAGGAAATATAATGGAAATAATTAAAACAGAAAGTGCACCAGCTGCAATTGGCCCATATTCTCAAGCAGTTAAATATAATGGATTAGTTTATACTTCTGGTCAAATCGCTCTTACTCCTGAAGGTGAGTTAGTTGAGAGAGATATAAAAAAACAAACACATCAAGTTTTAACAAATCTGCAAAATGTATTATCAGAAGCAAATAGTTCTTTAGAAAAAGTTTTAAAAGTTACAATTTATTTAGAAAACATGGAAGATTTTGGTATTGTAAATGTTATCTATGGTGAGTATTTTGGTGATCATAAGCCTGCACGAAGTACAGTTGCTGTAAAAACTTTACCAAAAAATGTTTTAGTTGAAATGGATACAATTGCCATTTGTGATGATCTAATTAACCTATAATGATTTTTCGCTTAAAGTTAATTTAAACTAATGTTTGGTAACATTCCGTCCCGTTAAATAAGAAAGTTACTAAAGAATTGATAAGTTAGAGGAAAAGATATGTATGCAATTATAAAGTGTGGTGGTAAGCAGTATAAGGTTTCAGAAGGCGATATGATCGATATCGACTATACTGGAAAAGCTGCGAAAGAATCTTTAGAGATTACTGATGTATTAGCAGTAAACGATGGAGAATTAAAATGTGGTGATGCTATTTCTTCTGCAAAAGTAGAAGCTGTAGTGGTATTAGACGGTACTGGTGCAAATAGAGACAGAAAAGTTCTTATTTACAAAAAAAGAAGAAGAAAAGATTCTAAATTAAAAAAAGGTTTCAGAAGAAGCTTTACAAAAATTAGAATTACTAAAATAGCTGCATAAGGAGATAGACTATGGCTCACAAAAAGGGACAAGGTAGTACACAGAATAATAGAGACTCAGCTGGTAGAAGACTTGGAGTTAAAAAATATGGTGGGGAAGCTGTAAAAGCTGGAAATATCATCATCAGACAAAGAGGTACGAAAGTACATGTTGGTAACAATGTTGGTATTGGTAAAGACCACACAATTTTTGCTTTAATTGACGGAGTTGTAAAATTCGAAGTTAAAGATAAAGATAGAAAAAAAGTTTCAGTTTACGCTTCGTAAGTTAAACTTCTTTTTGTTTTAAAAGGGTGTAGTGCATTTGCCTACACCCTTTTTTTTAGTTTATAATTATTGTTAAATACAAGCAGTTGTACTTAATAATAGTTATAATTACATAATTATATATTAAAGGTTTGTAATGTTTATAGATAGCGTAAAATTTAGTATCTCTTCTGGAAAAGGTGGACAAGGTTGTGCCGCATTTAGAAGAGAAAAATTCGTAGTAAAAGGTGGACCTGATGGTGGAGATGGAGGGAAAGGTGGAGATGTTTGCTTTATAGTAGATAATAACACTGATACTTTATCTTGGTATAAAGGTAAGCACAAATTAAAAGCTGATAATGGAAAACCAGGACTAGGTAGTAGATGTACTGGAAAAAGTGGAGAAACTTTAGTTTTAGTTGTACCTCCGGGGACTCAAATAATTAATGATGACACAGATGAAGTTATCGCAGATTTATTAGAAGAGGGTGATAAAAAACTTTTGCTTGAAGGTGGAAAAGGTGGATTAGGTAATACTCACTTTAAAAATTCAAGAAATCAAAGACCAACATATTTTCAACCAGGACTTCCAGGTGAGACTATGAACATAAGATTAGAATTAAAATTAATAGCAGATGTTGGGCTTGTAGGTTATCCAAATGTTGGGAAATCAACACTAATATCAACTACATCAAATGCAACTCCTGAAGTTGCAAATTATGAATTTACTACATTAACACCAAAACTAGGTGTTGTAGAAGTTGGTGATTTTAATTCTTTTGTAATGGCTGATATTCCAGGAATCATTGATGGTGCAAGTGAAGGTAAAGGTTTAGGTTTAGAGTTCTTAAGACATATTGAAAGAACAAAAACTTTACTTTTTACTATTGATATTACTAATTACAGAAATACACTTGATCAGTTTAATGTTTTAAAAGAAGAATTGAAAAAATTCTCAAACGATTTAAGTAAAAGAAACTTTGCTATTGCATTAACTAAAACAGATGCATATTATGGTGAAGATTTAAGTGCTGATATAAGTAAATTTATTAATGAATTAGGCTTAGAAGTTACAAAATCAAATGAGTTTGGTTTTGATAAAAATTTACCATATTATATTCAAGATACAGTTTATGAAAAATTTGATAAAAGTAAGCCTTTTTTTATATTGCCAATTTCATCTGTAACGCATAATAATATAGGTGCTTTAAAATTTGCTTTACATAATTTGATTACTCAAGGTAAATAAATGAAAAGAATAGTTATTAAAGTTGGAAGTGCCGTTTTACGAGAGGGCAATGTTCTAGCAGTAGAACGACTAAATAATTTAGTTGACTTAATAGCAAAATTAAAATTAGAAAAAAAATATGAGATTATTTTAGTCTCTTCTGGTGCAGTTGCTGCTGGAAATATAACTTTAGAATTAGATAGAACAAAGGTTCTAAATAGACAAGCACTAGCAGCTATTGGACAACCCTTATTGATGAAACATTACAAAAAAAGATTTAGAGAACATGGATTTACTTGTGCTCAAATGCTTCTTGTTGCTAATGATTTTGATTCTAGAAAAAGATCTAAAAATGCAAAAGGTGTGATGGAAATTTTATTAGAAAATAATATTATTCCCATTTTAAATGAAAATGATGTAATTGCTAATGAAGAACTTCTAATTGGTGATAATGATCAATTAGGTGCTCATGCTGCTATTTTCTTTGATGCGGATATGTTAGTAATCCTTTCTGATATTGATGGACTATATGATTGTAATCCACATGAAAATCCAGAAGCTAAAATGAGAAAAATAGTTAGCTTTTTAAAAGAAGATGAGTTAGAAATGAAACATAGCCCAAATTCAGAGTTTGCAACTGGTGGGATTGTTACAAAACTAAAAGCTGCAAATCTTTTATTAAAAAATGACAAAATGATGTATCTATCTTCTGGTTTTGATTTAACAAATGCATATGATTTTTTATTAAACGAAGATCATAAAAGTGGAACTCTATTTACTAAACAAAATTAGAATAATTTAGGACAGTTAAAAAGGATTGAAATGGGTAAAAAAATACTATTTATGGGAACACCAGATTATGCTACAAAAATCTTTGAGGAGATTTTAAAAAGTTCTTATGAAATAGTAGGACTTTTTACTCAGCCAGATAAACCTATTGGAAGAAAGCAAGTTATAACTGCTCCTCACATTAAACAATTTTGCATAGATAATGATTTAGATATTACAATTTTTCAGCCTGAAAAATTAAGAAATAATCAAGAAGCAAAACAGCAAATTGAAGCCTTAAATCCAGATTTTATAATAGTTGCAGCTTACGGACAAATTTTACCAAAAGAGATTTTAAATATAGCTCCATGTATTAATTTACATGCTTCCTTATTGCCAAAATATAGAGGTGCAAGTCCTATTCAAGAGTCATTATTAAATGGAGATACTTATACAGGAGTTACATCTATGTTAATGGAAGAAGGACTTGATAGTGGTGATATTTTAGGCTTAAAATATTTTAAAATACCCCAAACTATGGAAGTTGCAGAACTATTTTCTAAACTCTCAGAATTAGCTTCTAAACTTACAATTGAAACTTTAGATAATTTTGAAAAGATAAGTCCAAAAATTCAAAATGAAACGAATGTAAGTTACTGTAAAAAGATAAAAAAAGAGCATGGAGAAGTGAGTTTTGAAAATGCAGAAGCTCTTTATAAAAAATACAAAGCTTATTCTTACTGGCCTGGAGTTTATTTAAAATCAGGGCTTAAATTAAAGAAAATTTCTCTTGTAGAAAATAATTCTTCAAATAATGCAGGTGAAATATTAGACATTGAAGATGACGGTATAATTATAGCTTGTAAAAAAGGTAGTTTGAAAATTGCTACATTACAAGCTCCTTCAAAAAAAGAAGTTAGTGCAATTGATTATATCAGAGGTCAAAGAATTTCTTTACGGAATATTTTAATTTAATTTATTATATCATTACTTAATATCTTTTATAGAAGTAATAATTATGAAAAAAAGTAAAAATCGCTACAATATTTATGATCTAAAACTTTTCAATATAGATGATTTTGATATTTTATTACACAAGATATTAAAGCAAGTAAGAGAAATAATTTGTGCAGAAGCAGGAACTATTTATACTGTAGATAATGATGCTTTATGTTTTAATGTTTTTCAAAATGATTCTATGACTTATGAAGATATTTTTCTTCAATATAAAAAATTAAAAGATGTAAAACTTCCCCTTGATCCAAACTCAAAATACCTTGCAGTTGATGCTTATATAAGCGAAAAAATTATAATAGTTAATGATGTTTATAAAACGAAAAGATATGAATTTCTAGGTGTAAAAGAGTACGACAAAAAAAATAATTATAAGACCCACTCTATAATCACAGCTCCAATAATACACCCAATTGAGAATAAGAAACTAGGTGTTATTCAACTTATAAATAAAATTGATAGTGGTGATACTTTTGATTTTGATGAAAAAGATAAAGATACCTTAGCCATGGCAAGTTCTTTGATTGCTTTGTCAATTTGCCAAGCTCATGATGACTTTATTAGGTTAAAAGAGTTAAATGATGAATTAAAAATGGCAAATGAAAAACTAACAAAAAAAGTTGAGTATGAGATTAGTGAAAATGAAAAAAAATCAGCAATAATTTTTCACCAATCAAAATTGGCATCAATGGGAGAAATGATAGGTAATATTGCACATCAGTGGAGACAACCATTAAGTGGTATAAGTACACTTGCCAGTGCACTTAGTTTTAATTTAGAATTGAATATTGATGATAAGAAACAAAGCATTGAAACTCTTGATAAAATAGTTGATACAACTAGATATCTTTCTGATACTATTGATGATTTTAGAAATTTTTATAAAATTGATAAATATGAAAAAACTTTTAATTTAGCAAAAAACTTGCATCAAAGTGTATCAATAATTAATGTTGTTTTATCAGAATATGACATTGAAATAATATTTGACTTGGATGATAGTATTAATTATTTTGGATTAGAAAATGAATTAAAACAAGCTACTTTAAATATTCTACAAAATGCAAAAGATGCCTTTCATATTAATATGAATCAAAATGATAAAAACAAGTTTATTTTTATTACTTTAGAAAAGATTGATGATTTAATATTTATAAAAATTAAAGACAATGCAGGTGGAATAAAAGAAAATATTTTAGAAAAAATATTTACAAAAGATTTTACTACAAAAGATGAACATAAAGGCACAGGTATAGGCTTGTATATGACAAAAGTAATTATTGATAAAAGTTTTGGTGGTACAATAAAAGCTGAGAACTGTACCTTTGAATATAAAGGTATTCAATGTGCAGGAGCTTTGTTTACTATTGAGTTTCAAGCTAAGAAGTAATAAAAACCTGTCACACTTAATAGTGAAAGTAAAACACCTATTACTAATGCATTTACAGCTAATCTTTCATCTAATCCACCTTGAATAGCTAAAATTACAGCCATAGTCATTGGTGGCATTGCCACTTCTAATATTGTTACCTTACTCCAAGTATCATCTAGATTGTAAAATATTGAAAATCCTATCATTACAAGTATTGGCATTAAAAACATTTTTATACCAAGAAGTAAACTTACAGTTTTAAATTTATAAAAAATATTTTTTACTTCTAATTTCATACCAATTGCAATCATGGCTACGGGTACAACTGTAGCACCTATTGCACCTGCTGTATTCATTACAAAAGTGGGAACTGTAAAATATTTTAAAAGAATAGTAACAAAAAACATAATAATAGGTGGGAAAAATAATACTTTTCTAGTCATGGCTTTAAATCTTATAAGTTCACCACTTCCCCAGTTCACAATAACTGAACCCAATGATACTACTAATAAAAAAGAACCAAAAAGATCATAAATAAGAGCATAAACAACATAATCTTGCCCATAAAAAGCATCAATATATGAAAATCCTACAAATGAGGTATTCCCAAAAGTTCCAACTGCCATAAAGGTTGCTAGTGTTTTTTTCTCAAATTTTAAAAATTTACCAATAAAATATGTCAAAACAAGATTTGCTAAAATTATAGTATTAAACATAAAAATCATATTTAAAAATTTAAGATCTAAAGTAAGTGGATAAATTTTTATAAAAACCATTGCTGGAAGTGAAAAATATATAACAAAATCGACTAAAGCTTGAGAATTATCTTTTATAAAAATTTTAAAAAAGTATCCTATCATCAAATATAAAGCAATTGGTAAAACTGGATCTAACATTATCTCTCCAAATTAAAAAGTAAATATTATATATATAAGTTCATTAATATGAACTTGTAGATTAATTTAGTACAATGCATTTATGGAAATTAGATATTTAAAAAGTGTTGATTCTACACATACATATTTAAAAGAATATATAAAGAGTAATGGTTTTTCCAATAGTTTATGTTTTTATACCCAAGAACAAACTGCAGGAATAGGTAGTCGTGGTAATTCATGGATAGGTACAAAAGGAAATTTATTTTTTTCTTTCGTAATAAAACAAGATGATTTACCAAATGATTTAGAAATACAAAGCGCATCAATTTATTTTTCTTATGTTTTAAAAAATATATTAAAAGATTTTGGTTCAGAAGTTTGGCTTAAATGGCCAAATGATTTTTATATAAATAATTACAAAATTGGTGGAACTATAACCTCTGTCTCAAATGGTTTAGTCTATTGTGGAATAGGCTTAAACTTAAATAATGTTAATAGTGAGTTCTTAAAACTAGATATACAAATAAATATAAAAGAATTATTTAAATTATATTTTCAAAATATTGAAAAAAAGATTTTATGGGAGGATATTTTAAAAGAATATGTGGTAGAATTCGAAAGAAGTAAAAATTTACACGCAACAATTAACAATGAAAAAATACCCTTAATCAATGCACAGTTAAATAGTGATGGTTCGATAAATATTAATAATAAAAAGGTTTTTAGTCTAAGATGATGGCAGAAGTAATAACAATAGCAAATCAAAAAGGTGGAGTTGGTAAAACAACTACAGCTGTGAATTTAAGTGCAGCTTTGGCCTTACAAGGGAAGAAAGTATTATTAATAGATGCAGATCCACAAGCAAATGCAACTACAAGTTTAGGGTTTCACCGAGACACCTATGAATATAATATTTATCATGTTATGCTTGGAACAAAAGAATTAAATGAAATTATACTAGACTCAGAAATTGATAATTTGAAAGTAGCACCTTCAAATATTGGTTTAGTTGGTATTGAAAGAGAATTTTATAAAAATACAAAAGATAGAGAATTAATATTAAAAAGAAAAATTGATCCTATTAAGAAAGATTTTGATTATATTATTATTGATTCACCTCCTGCATTAGGTCCTATTACAATTAATACACTAAGTGCTTCTAATTCTGTTTTAATACCAATTCAATGTGAGTTTTTTGCACTTGAAGGTTTGGCACAATTACTTAATACTATAAAATTAGTAAAACAAACTATTAATAGACAACTACAAATTAGAGGATTTCTTCCAACTATGTATAGTGCACAAAATAATCTTGCAAAACAAGTATTTGCAGACCTTGCACAACATTTTGAAAGTAAATTATTTAAAATTGATGGTAGTTCATATGTAGTAATACCAAGAAATATTAAACTAGCAGAAAGCCCAAGTTTTGGAAAACCAATTATGCTTTATGATGCGGCAGCAATTGGTACAAAAGCTTATACAAATTTAGCAAAAGCAATAGCAGGATAAAAAATGGCAAAAGCAGCATTAGGTAGAGGTTTAGGTGAACTATTAGGTGAAGTTGAATCAGCTTATGAAAGCAATAACAGTTCTTCTTCTAAAGAAAGTGGTATGGATATTTATTTAGATGTAAATAGTATCAAACCAAATCCCGCACAACCTAGAAAAATATTTGATGAAGATAAATTAAAAGAATTAAGTGATTCAATTAAGGAACATGGTCTTATTCAAGCTATTAGTGTAATTGAGTCAACTGAATATGGTGAATATATCTTAATTGCCGGTGAGAGAAGATTAAGAGCTCATAAATTAGCTAATATTGATAAAATCAAAGCAAATATTTTAGATATTGATAGTAACAAATTAAGAGAAATCGCTTTAATTGAAAATATTCAAAGAGATGATCTAAATGTAATTGAATTAGCATATTCGTATGCTCAACTTATAAATGAGCACTCTTTAACACATGAAGAACTATCAGTAAAAGTTTTTAAAAGTAGGACATCTATAACAAATACTTTAAGACTTTTACAATTATCTTCTTATGTTCAACAAATGTTGGCTAATGATAAAATAACTGCTGGTCATGCAAAAATAATGGTAGGACTTGATGAAGAAACACAAAGAAAAGTTACTGATAGTATCATAGGACAAAAATTGTCTGTAAGAGAAACAGAACTACTTATTAAAGATATTAAAAAACCTGAACCAACTTCGGCTAAAAAAGCAAAATCATCACCTAAAAATTATGATTTAAAACCTTTAAGTAGTGTTGTTGATGAATTATCAAAAAATAATCTAAAAGTAAAACTTGAAAAGAATTGCTTTAAGATAGAAATCAAATCTCAAGAGGATATTGAAAAGATATCTAATTACTTTCGTAACACTTTATAAAATTTATCTAACAATTTGACCCATTTAATAAATATTTATATAATATTTCGCTAAAATTTATAAGTTTTAGTCAAACTAAACTGTAAAAAATATGGAGGAATGAATGTTAGACATAAGTCCTGTATTGTTGCTTAGCTCTGGTATTATTTTCTTATTAGTACTTGCCAGACTAAACAGTTGTCTATTTACGCCTCTACTAAAGCATATGGATGAAAGAGCAAAATCTATCAAAAGTGATTTAGAGAATGCAAAATCAAATACTGCTGATGTAGATGGGATGCTAGCTGAAGCAAATGATATTATTGCAAAAGCTAAAAAAGAAGCTGCTGTAATTAGAGAAGAAGCTTTTAATGAAGCTAAAAAAGTTGCTGATTCTAAATTAGAACTTGCAAAATCAGATATTGAAACAAAATATTCTGATTTTAAAGTTTCTTTAGATAAAGATTCAAAAGCTTTAAAAGATTCATTAATCGCGGCAATGCCTCAATTTAATGAGAGCTTAAAAGCTAAGTTAAGCTCAATATAAGGGAGAAGAAGTGAACAAATTATTATTAACTTTATTAGCTTTAGCTCCTGTAGCGTTATTTGCTAATAGTAATGGTGCGGAAACTGATATAATTCAAAGAACCGTTAACTTTGTAATCTTTGCTGGAATTTTATGGTATTTATTAGCCGATAAAATTAAAGCTTTTTTTGCAAATAGAACTTTAGAAATTCAATCTGAATTAGATAAAGTACAAGATACTTTAAAAGCTTCACAATCAAAAATTGATGAAGCAGCAGTAAAACTAGAGCAAGCTAAAAAATTAGCTGCAGAAACTGTTGAACTTGCGAAATCAGAAGTTGGTGCATTAAAACAAAAAGTTGCAGATGCAGTTGACCATGATATTGCTCAATTAAACAGAAATTTCGATGAAAAAATAGAAGTTGAAACTAAAAAAGTGCAAAGACAAGTTGTTGAAGAAATTCTAGAAGAGCTACTTAAATCTGAAAATATTGCATTATCGCAAGATGAATTAGCAAGTATTATACTTAAGAAGGTGGCGTAATGAATGATTTAATTGCAAAAAGATATGTTAAAGCACTATTAGATGGTAAAGATTTAGCTACTGCAACTTCAATTTGTAATGAATTAAGTGAAATTTCAAAAGCATTTGCTGATGATAAGTTTATCTCTATCATATCTTCAATTGAAGTAAAAGAATCTCAAAAAACAGATTTAATAATCTCGTTGATTGATAATATTTCTGATACTACAAAGAATTTAATAAAATTGTTAGGTAGTAAAAAAAGATTAGAAATTATTCCATTTATACTTGCAGAATTAAAAGCTAATATTGCAGTAATGGAAAATTCTTATGAAGGTGTTGTTTATACTAACAATGCATTATCTGATCAATATATTAACTCTATTGCAGAGCAATTTAGTAAGAAATTTGATGTTAAATTATCTTTAACTCAAAATGTATGTGATTATGATGGTATTAAAGTTGATATTGATGGACTTGGCGTTGAGATTAGCTTCTCAAAAGATAGACTTAAATCACAAATGATAAATCATATTTTAAAAGCAGTTTAGAACTTATAAAGGAGAAATTGAATGGGTGCAAAAATTCAAGCTGATGAAATCAGTTCGATCATCAAAGAAAGAATTGATAACTTTGAATTAAATGTAGATGTAAATGAGACTGGTAAAATTATCTCTTATGCAGATGGTATTGCTCAAGTTTACGGTCTTAAGAACGTTATGGCTGGTGAGATTGTAGAATTTGAAAACGGCGAAAGAGGGCTAGCTTCTAACCTTGAAGAAGCTTCTGTTGGTGTTGTTGTTTTAGGTTCTGGAAATGGATTAAGAGAAGGTTCTTCTTGTAAAAGAGTTGGAAAACTATTAGAAACACCAGTTGGTGAAGCTATGGTTGGAAGAGTTGTTAATGCATTAGGTGAACCAATTGATGGAAAAGGGACTATTGAATCAACTGAAACAAGATTTGTTGAAGAAAAAGCTCCTGGAATCATGGCTAGAAAATCAGTTCATGAACCATTACAAACAGGTATTAAAGCAATTGATGCACTTGTTCCAATTGGAAGAGGGCAAAGAGAGCTTATTATTGGAGATAGACAAACTGGTAAAACAACTGTTGCTATTGATACAATCCTTAACCAAAAAGGTGAAAATGTAATTTGTATTTATGTTGCAATTGGTCAAAAATCATCTTCAGTAGCTTCTGTTGTTAGAACATTAGAAGAATCTGGTGCAATGGAATATACAATTGTTGTTAATGCTTCAGCTGCAGATTCAGCTACATTACAATTCTTAGCTCCATATACTGGTGTTACAATTGGTGAGTACTTTAGAGATAATGGTAAACATGCATTAATCGTTTATGATGATTTATCAAAACATGCAGTTGCATATAGAGAGATGTCATTAATCTTAAGAAGACCTCCAGGTCGAGAAGCTTATCCAGGGGATGTATTTTATCTGCACTCAAGACTACTTGAGAGAGCTGCTAAAATGTCAGATGAAAGAGGAGCTGGTTCAATGACAGCTTTACCTATTATCGAAACACAAGCAGGAGATGTTGCAGCATATATTCCTACAAATGTTATTTCTATTACAGATGGTCAAATCTTCTTAGAAACTAACCTTTTCAACTCAGGAATTAGACCTGCAATTAATGTGGGACTTTCTGTATCAAGAGTTGGTGGAGCAGCACAAATTAAAGCTACTAAGCAAGTTGCTGGTACTTTAAAATTATCACTTGCACAATATAGAGAACTTGAAGCATTTGCTCAATTCGCATCTGATCTTGATGAAAGTACAAGAAGAGAACTTGAACTTGGTCAAAGAATGGTAGAAGTATTAAAACAAGGTGTTAATAAACCTTTAGTTATTGAAAAACAAGTTGTTATTATTTATGCTGGAACTAAAGGATATTTAAACGATATCGCAGTTTCTGACGTTGTTAGATTTGAAGATGAATTACATGCATTTATTGAGCAAAAATATTCAAATATTTTAGATGAAATTAAATCTAAGAAAAAATTAGACGAAGATACTGAAGATAATTTAAAATCTGCGTTAGAAGAGTTTAAAACTGTTTTTAGTGCAAAATAAGGATTAGTCAATGGCTAACTTAAAAGAGATTAAATTAAAAATTGGTAGTGTTAAAAATACTCAGAAGACTACAAAAGCTATGAAGCTTGTATCTTCTGCAAAACTTACGCGTACTAGACAATTGTCTGATCAAGCTAAAAGTTATGCAGAAAAGATTAATCAAGTTCTTTCTGAGATTGCACACAGAGTTGGCAAAGTTCAAGATGATGGAATGCACAATAGAGCATTTATTCAAAATGAAAGTCCAAAAACAGTAGATATTGTTTTTGTTACTGCTGACAAAGGTCTTTGTGGTGGATTCAACATGGCTACGATTAAAGCTGTAATGCACATGATGAATGAATACAGAGCAAAAGGTGTAACTGTAAGATTAAGAGTTGCTGGAAGAAAAGGTGTTGATTACTTTACTTTCCAAGGTGAAACATTGACTCAAAAAGTTAGCGATTTATCTTCTACTCCTGATTATAATAGAGCTTCTGATTTTATTCAAGAAGTTGTAACTGATTTTCAAAATGGAGTTACTGATAAAGTAGTTTTAATATATAATGGATTCCTTAATATGTTAACTCAAGAGTTAAAAATTAAAGAGATCTTACCAATTAGTTTTGAAAATGTTGAATTAAAAGAAGAGTCATCTATGCTTAATATTGAGCCAGATGATGATGAAGAAGTGTTAAATGAACTAACTGAGAAATACATTCAATTTAATATGTATTACTCTTTACTTGATTCTTTAGCTGCTGAACATAGTGCAAGAATGCAAGCTATGGAAGCTGCAACTAAGAATGCAAAAGAAAAAGTTGATAGTTTAACAGTTGAGTACAATAAAGCTAGACAAGCTGCGATTACAACAGAGCTGATAGAAATTATCAGTGGTGTTGAAGCATTAAAATAATTTAAAGGAGCTGCCCGTATGAAAGGTAAAATTGTTCAGGTAATGGGTCCGGTAGTTGACGTAGAGTTCGACGGATACTTACCAGAAATTAATGAAGCAATTCAAGTTACATTAACTGACGCTAAGGCTGATAGATTAATACTAGAAGTTGCTGCACATATTGGTGATAGTAGAGTTAGAACTATTGCTATGGATATGACAGATGGATTAACAAGAGGACAAGAGTGTATTGCACAAGGTGGACCTATTCAAGTTCCAGTTGGTGAAGCAGTATTAGGAAGAATTTTCAATGTAATTGGTGATCCAGTTGATGAAGGTGAAGCAATTCCAGAAGAGACTCCAAGATGGTCTATTCATAGAGCTGCACCAACTTTTGAAGAACAATCTACAAAAACAGAAATGTTTGAAACAGGTATCAAAGTAGTTGACCTTTTAGCACCATATTCAAAAGGTGGTAAAGTTGGACTATTCGGTGGTGCTGGTGTTGGTAAAACAGTTATTATTATGGAATTAATTCATAATGTTGCATTTAAACATTCAGGATACTCTGTATTTGCAGGTGTTGGTGAAAGAACAAGAGAAGGAAATGACCTTTATCATGAGATGAAAGATTCTAATGTACTTGATAAAGTTGCTTTATGTTATGGACAAATGTCTGAGCCTCCAGGTGCAAGAAATAGAATTGCATTAACAGGTCTTACTATGGCTGAGTATTTTAGAGATGAACAAGGTCTTGATGTACTTATGTTCGTAGATAATATTTTTAGATTTGCACAATCAGGTTCTGAAATGTCAGCTCTTTTAGGAAGAATTCCATCTGCTGTTGGATATCAACCTACACTTGCATCTGAAATGGGTAAATTACAAGAAAGAATTACTTCTACTGCAAAAGGTTCAATTACTTCTGTTCAAGCGGTATATGTACCAGCGGATGACTTAACAGATCCAGCTCCAGCTTCTGTTTTTGCTCACTTAGATGCAACAACAGTACTTAATAGAAAAATTGCTGAAAAAGGTATTTACCCAGCAGTTGATCCATTGGATTCAAGTTCAAGAATTCTAAGTGCAGATATTTTAGGACAAGAACATTATAACACTGCTAGAGGTGTTCAATCAGTATTACAAAAATACAAAGATTTACAAGATATTATTGCAATTCTTGGTATGGATGAATTATCTGAAGAAGATAAACTTGTAGTTTCTAGAGCAAGAAAAATCGAGAGATTCTTATCTCAACCATTCTTCGTTGCTGAAGTATTTACAGGGTCTCCTGGTAAATATGTAGAGTTAAAAGATACAATTGCTGGTTTCCAAGGTATCTTAGAAGGTAAATATGATAGTATTCCAGAAATGGCATTCTATATGGTTGGTGGAATTGACGAAGTTCTTGCCAAAGCTGAGAAAATGAAATAAACCATTAAGGTAAATTTATGGATACACTAAAATTATCAATAGTTACACCAAATGGGCCAATATTTAATGGTGATGTTAAAACTGTAACTCTTCCTGGAAAAGAGGGAGAGTTTGGAGTATTACCAGGTCACTCATCATTGGTATCTTCATTAACAGTTGGTGTGATTGTAATTGAAAAAGAGAATACAACTGAGGCAGTAGCAATTAACTGGGGTCACGTTAATGTTAGCGAGACTTCAGTTGATGTTTTAGCTGATGGTGCTGTGGCACTTACTCAGGGTGGAGACTCTGATATTGCTAAAGCTATTGATGCTGCAAAAGAACTTGTTAATTCAGTTTCTGATGCTAATGTATCAATCGCATCTGTTGAAGCAAAAATCAACTCATTTAGTTAAGTAAAAATGATTGATATAATTTTAAATTATTTTACAAATAGTAGCGCTATTACACTTGTTGTATTAGCTCTGCTATCTGTTTATTTTGTTTTGATTTTTTGGCTTTTTATATTTAAAAATAGTCAACTTTCTGGACTAATTACTAATGAAAAAAAGTCTTTAGAAACGCTTACTTCTAGAGATTCAATCTTAAGTCCACTGTCTGGTTTAAGTAGATGTGCTAAAACATCTCGATCAAAACCCTTATTACATGCTTGTGAAATTTCAATTATAAAAGATGCCAGTGAAGGTTTATCTTGGTTATCTATAGTATCTTCAACTTCTCCATTTATTGGTTTATTTGGTACTGTTGTTGGAATTTTAGAGTCATTTGCAAAATTTTCAACTCAATCAAAAGTTGGATTTTCAATTATTGCACCTGCTATTTCAGAAGCATTAGTTGCAACTGCAGGTGGAATTTTTGTAGCAATTTTTGCTTATACCTTTCATCAAATATTGACTAGAAAAGTTTATGAATTAAATACCTATCTAAAGGCTCAATCTGAAATTTTGATTGCTAAGGCATAAAAAATATGTATGATTATAATCAAAAGCCTGATTTAAATATTACTCCAATGGTAGATATCATGTTAGTATTGCTAGCAATACTAACATGATATCTACCATTGGAGTAATATTATAATCAAAAGCCTGATTTAAATATTACTCCAATGGTAGATATCATGTTAGTATTGCTAGCAATTTTAATGATTACTGCTCCTGTTATAGAGTTTGAAGAACCAGTAAATTTACCAAATGGTAGTAAATCTAGACAATTACAAGATGTTAAGAAGATCTCTATTTTAATTACTAAAGATAGAGAAATTATTATTGGAAAAAATAAATATGAATTAAAGAATTTTGCAGATAGTTTTATTCTTTATTCAAATAATAAAAATAAAGAAACACCTATTCATATTAGAGCGGATAAAAGTTTAATTTATGATGATGTCATTTTTGTATTAAAAACAGTCAAAGAAGCTGGCTTTTTCAAAGTTTCTTTAATCACTGATGGATAATCATGTTCTTTTCAAATTCTATTTCAAAGCAAAATAGTCTTTTAATTGCTTTACTCACATATTTTATTATAATATTTTTGTTTTTTCTTTATATAAAAACTTCTGATGTCAAGAAATTTGATGCTTTTAATAAAACAACTACAATTGAACTTAGTATTTTGCTTGATAAAGATAGTAAAATTATAAATAAAGAGTCTCATAAAGAGAAAAGTAAAACAATTGATAAAGTTGTTGAAAAGTCAAAATCAATAAGTGCTAAACAACAAAATAGTGTAAAATCACTTTTTGCAAATGTTAAAGATACTAGTGATAATGTTATTGAGAATAGTGTTAATAATGTTGTTAAATCTGAAGTAGCAAGTAGATTTAAAGCTAAATTTGAAAAAGAAAGAAAAAGTGAAAAACTATCAGTATCTACTTTATTAAATAATGTTAAATCAAAAGCTTCAGTAATGCCAAGTAATGAATCAAAAAATTCTGTTGATCCATATTATTCTAAAATTTATGAATTATTAGCAAAAAGATGGAATCCAAGTTTAGTGGGAGATGATTTATTTGCAAAAGTATTAGTGATTATTACAAATGATGGTAAATTTGATTTTAGATTTTTAAAATACTCTGGAAATGAGTTTTTTGATAAATCTTTAACCTCTTTTTTAAATGAACAAGTTAATATTACATACCCAGAACATGATAAAGGTTCTGAAGTAAAAATTGAAGTAATATTTAAATCAGAAAGGTAATAATTATGAAAAAAGTATTTTTTTTATTAACATTAATTTGTATTAATTTATTTGCAGTTGATGCATCAATGGAGATTATTAAAAAATCTGATAATTTGCCAAAAATAGAAATATCAATAGCAAGTGATACCGCAAATGTTGAATATGTAAATAAAATAAAAAAATTATTGATTCAGGACTTACTAGTAAGTGGTCATTTTGAAGCAATGTCAAGTAATGAAAAAATAAGTTTTTCATCTAATCCAAATATGTTAAGCTTGAAAAATAGGGGTATTGATTTATTTTTAAACATATCAATAAGACAGAGTAGTTTTGGTGGTTTAAATTTAAATGTTAAACTTTTTGATAATAATTTAATGCAATTAATTTTAGAAAAGACTATCTCATCATCTCAACTAGATAGATATCCGTTTGTAGCACATAGGGCAGCTATTGTTATCAATAAACACTTAAATGCACCATCAATTGATTGGATGGATAAGTTTGTAGTTTTTTCTGTATATAAAGATGCAAAAGAAGCAAACATTGTAATTGGTGATTATACTTTAACTTTCCAAAAAACGATTATAAAAGGTGGATTAAATATTTTCCCTAAATGGGCTAATGATAAGCAAGATAGTTTTTATTATACTTCTTATAGAGGCTCTTCTCCTCAACTTATTAAATATAATTTATACACTAGAAAAGTAGATTATATAATGAAATCTGAAGGTATGATAGTTTGTTCAGATGTTAATAAAGATGGTTCAAAACTTTTAATTACAGCTTCTCCTGAAGGTCAACCTGATATTTATTTGTATGATACAAAAAATAAAAGAAAAGAAAGGTTGACAAATTATAAAGGTATTGATGTTGGAGCTCATTTTGCAGAAAATGACACTAAAATAGTTTTTGTATCTGATCGATTAAATCATCCAAATATATTTGCAAAGAAAATTAATGGTAGAGGAGTTGAGCGATTAGTTTATCATGGTAGAAATAACTCTTCTGCTACAACTTTTGATAATTATGTAGTTTATAGTAGTAGAGAAACACAAAATGAATTTACTGATAATACATTTAATTTATATCTGATTTCACTGAAAAGTGATTTTATTAGAAGATTAACAACTAATGGAGTAAATCAATTCCCAAAATTCTCAAATGATGGAGAATCTGTTTTATTTATAAAAAATTATAGAAATAAAAGTAATGTTGGTATTATTAGGTTAAATTACAATAAATCATTTTTATTTCCTCTAACTAGTGGTAAATTACAATCAATAGATTGGTAAAATGTCATTATATAATAATGAGTTAAGTTTGGTTTGAGTAGAATTTAACAATTCACAATAAGGATAATTAATGAAAAAATATGGTTTATTAGCTTTTGTAGCAGCTACATTACTATTTACAGGTTGTAGTCAGAAAACAGTTGAAATGGAAAATACAACTCCAACTCCAACAAATTCAGAGTCTACTTTAAATACAGTTGAAACTACTGATAATAGTGGTATGACTGCTGATAATATGACTACTGATGGAAAAGGTAACTATTTTGTAGTTAATGGTAAAAAAGTATTTGTTGAATCAATATACTTCGGATTTGATAAATTTAAATTGACTGAAGATCAAAGAAAAATCGCTTCTGAAAATGCTTCAAAACTTAAAGGTTTAGATGGAAGTGTTAAAGTTGAAGGTAACTGTGATGAGTGGGGAACAGATGAATATAACTATGCTTTAGGTTTGAAAAGAGCAAAAGTTGTAAAAGATGCATTAGTTTCTGATGGAATTGCTTCAAATTCTATTTCAATTGTAAGTTTTGGTGAAAGTAATCCTGTTTGTTCAGAAAAAAACAAAGAGTGTTGGTCTAAAAATAGAAGAGCAGAATATAAGCCACTTCCATAATATATGAACAAATTTTTTATAATTATTTTATTAGCTAGCACATTAATATATGCCGAAGAGGTATCTGTTTTTGGTGCTGGTAATTTAGATTCTGCAAATCCCTATGGACTTACAAAAACAGAAAAACGTATTTTAAAGAACAAAAATGAATTGGGTTCGATTGATACAAAAGTAAAAACAGTAAATACTACTGTTAATACTTTAAGTGAGAGAATTGATGGCTTAGAGTCAATCTATGAAGGTGATTCTCAAAAATTAAATAATGTTGTTTTAACATTAAATAAACTTTTAAATGATTTTGAAACAAATCAAAATCTTACAGATAAAAATACTGAAGATATAAAAGAATTAAAAAAATCTATAGATCAATTAAATATTTTACAAAAAAATATTTCTGATGAGAATACAAAAAATTTAAAGAATTTAAAACAAGCTGTTGAAAAATTAACTGATAAAATAAATAAAATTGATTCTAGTTACTTATCTGAAAAAGATTATAAGAAAAACATGGATCAATTTGTAACAATAAAAGAATTTGAAGCATTGAAAAAAAGCTTAAACATTAAAAGTAGTAAAAAAACTCAATCCAATGTAAGTGTAAAAAGTGATAATGCGGAAAAGATAAGCTCTACAGGTGATAATGCTTCTATTTTAGAAGAAGCGAAGAGACTTTTTAAAATTGACTATTTTACAAATGCCATTCCAATGTTTGAAGGTTTGATTGCTGCTAATTATAAGCCAGCTGAATCGAACTATTATTTGGGAGAGATTTGGTATTATAGAAAAGATTACGATAAAGCAATATCGTATTTTAAGAAGTCTGCTTTGTTATATGATAAGGCTGATTGGATGCCTTCATTATTACTTCATAGTGCGATATCATTTGAAAAAACGGGTGATTTTAAAAATGCTGCTTCTTTTTATGAGACTTTGATGACTAATTATCCAGAGTCAAAAGAAGCAAAAAGCGCAGATAAAAATCTATCAAAATTAAATTAAAAAAAAGGAAAAACATGTCAAAAGTTATAGGTATAGAATATACATTAAAAGATGCTAATACAGGAGATCATTTAGATTCAAATGTTGGTGCTGCACCACTAGAATTCGTATCAGGAAAAGGTCAAATAATCCCAGGATTAGAGTCAAAATTAATTGAAATGAATGTAAGTGAAGAAGCTGATGTTTTAGTTGAACCAAAAGATGCTTATGGTGAATTAAATCCAGAAGCTGTACAAACATTACCAAAAGAGCAATTTGCAGGTATTGAATTAAAAGAAGGTATGAGCCTTTATGGAACAGGTGAACAAGGTGAAACTGTTCAAGTTACAGTTACAGGTTTTAATGATAACGAAGTAACAATTGATTATAACCATCCAATGGCTGGAAAAACATTAATGTTCTCAGTAGCTATTTTAAGCTCAAGAGCTGCAACTGAAGAAGAGATTCAAACAGGTGTTGTTGGTGGAATGGCTGCTATGGGTGGCGGTGGTTGTTGTGGTGGTGGAAGCCATGATCACGGATCATCTGAAGGTGGTTGTTGTTCAAGCGAACCTAAAGAAGAGGCAAAATCACACGGTGGTTGTGGTTGTAGTCACTAGTATTTATTACTCTTTACAAAATTTTTTAAAATGCCCGAAAGCACATCTGCTTTTGGGCATTTTATTTTTATGACAAATATTAAATAGTATAATGCTGTTTTTAAAAACCAAGTAAAAGATATAAGGATTAAAATATATGAAAAAAGTCGCTTTTATATTCCCTGGACAAGGAAGTCAAAAAGTTGGTATGGGAAAAGATTTCTTTGAAAATAATGATATTGCAAAAGATATGATTAAAAAAGCTAGTGATAGATTAGGAATAAATTTTGAAAAGCTTTTATTTGAAGAAAATGAAAATTTAGGAAAAACTGAATACACACAACCAGCTATACTTTTAGTATCTGCAATTTCTTATGAAGTTTTCAAAGATAAGTGTGATATTAAGCCAGAATTTTTATTAGGACACTCTCTTGGTGAGTTTTCAGCTTTAGTTGCAGCTGGTGCAATTGATTATTTAGATGCAATTGAATTAGTTCATAAAAGAGGTCTTTTTATGAATGAAGCTTGTTCTGGTGGAAATGCAGGAATGATGGCATTAGTTGGATTAGAAGATTCAAAAGTTGAACTTATCTGTGAAGAACAAAGAGAAAATGGTAAAAAAGTTTGGCCAGCAAATTATAATTTGGATGGACAATTAGTTCTTGCAGGTATTAAATCTGATTTAGAATCATTAGTAGATACTTTTACCGCTGCTGGTGCAAAAAGAGCAATTGTACTTGATATGAGTGTTGCTAGCCATTGTGAGTTACTTACAAGTGCAGTTGAAAACCTAAGACCATATTTAGAAGAGTATATTAAAGATGAATTTTTACCAGTAGTTTCAAATGTATCAACGCAAAGTTATACTACTAAAGAAGAAGCAATAGAATTATTAGCTTCACAACTTACAAGCCCAGTAAAATATAAACAATCAATAGAAAAATATGCTTCTAAAATAGATTTATTTATAGAATTTGGTAATGGTGTTGTTTTAAAAGGTTTAAATAGAAAAATAGTAAAAGTTCCAACAGCAAATGTATCTGATATGAGCTCATTGGAAAAAGTAATTGGAGAAATAAATGAATAAATTAGCGATAATGGGAGCTATGGAAGAGGAAATTGAACCTCTATTGGCTCATTTTGATAATGTAAATGTAGTAGAGTTTGCAAATAATAAATATTATGAAGTTTCATATAAGGGATTAGATATTGTTATTGCCTATTCTAAAATTGGAAAAGTATTTGCGAGTTTAACTGCAACAACCATGATTGAAAAGTTTGGGTGTGATACTTTACTTTTTTCAGGAGTTGCAGGTGGAATTAATCCTGATCTTAATATTGGTGATTTAATTATTGCAAATAAACTTTGTCAACATGATTTAGATATTACTGCATTTGGACATCCTCATGGATATGTTCCAGGGGGCGGTGTATTTGTTGAAACAACAAAAGAGTTAAACGATATTGCAAAAAAAGTAGCTTCTAATAATGGAATGAAAGTTATTGAAGGAATTATTGCAACAGGAGATCAATTTGTTCATTCATCTGAAAGAAAAGACTTTATACAAAGTACATTTAATGCAGATGCTTTAGAAATGGAAGGTGCAAGTGTTGCAGTTGTATGTGATGCTTTAAATATTCCTTTCTTTATTCTTCGAGCTATTTCTGATATAGCAGATATGGATGCGGGCTTTGATTTTGATGAATTTTTAAAATCAAGTGCAAAAAACTCAGCTGACTATTTAATTAAAATAGTAGATGAATTATTAAAATAAGAGTTTTACTCTTATTTTAAATACTAAACTCAATAAAAACTAACAAAAAACTCTATATATTATTACTAAAATTTACAAACTTTATTTTTTTTCAAAATTTAAGCCAAGATTAAAGAAAAGCGCTTGACA
>TARA_R110002033_G_scaffold20511_3_pt1 | contig 24151 bp, 17 predicted proteins | sample TARA_R110002033 | Tara Oceans TARA_R110002033 (sample SAMEA4397051) | marine metagenome | biome: Polar Biome; feature: [SRF] surface water layer (ENVO:00010504); material: water (ENVO:00002006), including particulate matter (ENVO:01000060) such as... | depth 5 m
ATATATTGAGTGGCTCAATGCAGAATTAATGCATGAAGAGTCAAGCAAATGGCTTTCTGAACTACGTTTTATTAAGGACGAGGAACACTTTTTTGAAGACTTAATAAAATTATTTACGCTACAATTAATTGATTCAAAAAATTTCTCAAAGAGTAAAGAAATTGTAGACCTCTTAAAATCACTTCGTATTAAAAATACCGAGCTAATAGCTACAGTAACATCTCATGAAAGAAATCTTAAAATAATGGTAGATGGCAAAGACCAGTTAAAAGAAGAAGAAGCTTATAAAGATAGGCATAGGGAATTGTTAATTGCTGTAAAACGATATTTTAAGGAATACAGAAGCCTTAAAGCACAACTTTTTAAAACAGTAAAAGGTATCATGAAAAGCGAAAAACAGAAACGCTTATTATCTTAATATTTTTTAAATTTTAGAAGTAATAATTACTATTCTGTTAGATTCATTATCCGTAGTAAAAAACAAATAGATATCACCACCATCTTTTAATTTTAGTTTTTTTCTGATTTGTTGGACGGTTTCAGGAAAATTTCTAGTTGTAATATTCGCTTTTTCTATCCCTAATTTTTTTATGGATTTTATGTGGTATGGTACAACCTGTTCTATTTTAAATTGTCTTCCTGGAAATTCAATTAGATACGAATTTGTATATAAATGAGAGTGTTTATGAAGTTTGTAAACGTCAAATTGTTTTGCAATAGAATTAAAAGCTCCAGCTTTTAATACCGCCGAATTGGGTTCGTACAAATATGAAAGCGGTTGCGAATATGGAGATTCTTGTTTTTTTTCTTCTTCTAATAAAAAATCAAAATGTAGGGCATCTTCTTTTTTTATGTTTACAGTTTTTACAGTTATCTCATTCGTGTAACCTTGCTCCAAAATCCAAAGTAATTCCTTAACTTCATTATTAACAGCAACAACATGAATACTTTTTACAAATTTAAGTTCACTTATCCCAATAGACACATCAAGCAAAGGAGACGTTTTAATCATGATATTGTTTGTATGCTTAAAAATAGTGTCCAAATGTTTTGGAATATTTGGTAAGCAATCATTTAAAAAGAACACTTTTCCCTTACTATCATGGCGCCTTGAAGGATCTACATAAACCCAGTCAAAATTTTGTTTACTTTGACTTATAAAGTCAAGGCCATTTATATTGTGGGTTTTAATGTTATTAATATGAAGTTGTTTATAATTATAATCAACAATTTCAGAAAGAGATGTATCTAATTCGCAATGCACAACGTGTTTAAATTGCCTTGAAAAATAATAGCAATCCACACCAAAACCACCAGTGAGATCAATAATGTTATTGCCCTCTATAAGTTTTGATTTGTATTTAGCAGTTACTTCAGAAGATGTCTGTTCAATATTTAATTTATTGGGATAGTAAATTTTTTTAATTTTAAACCAAGTTGGTAATTTATGTTCACACTTCTTTTTAGCTTCAATCTGTTCAATAATTTCTTTAGTTGCAACGCTTGTAAATTGCGTTCCTTTTAATAGAATAGATGTGATTTCTGATTTTGTATTCTCTGTTATAAAATCTTGAATTTTAATATTTAAAATGGAAGTATTCAAACTGTATTATAAACCCTTAGTTAGTTTTTTAACAATTTCATTTTCAGACAAAAATTCTTTTAAGACAACTTTAATTGCTGTGTAAGCGGGGATAGCAACAATTAACCCTATAACACCAAAAAGCATCCCAGCAATTAAAATAACTAAAAAGATTTCTAGAGGATGAGACTTCACACTTTTAGAAAAAATAATGGGCTGGCTCCCAAAATTATCAACCAATTGTCCAAAAACAAACAAAACTGAAACCCAAATGATTTTGGAAAAAATTACTGTCGTAAAACTATCACCAAGATTACTGGTCATTGTTAAAGTAAGCATTAAAACACCTCCAACAATTGGACCAACATACGGAATTAGGTTAAGGAGGGCGCATAAAAAGGCAATGACTACGGCGTTTTCAACCCCAACAATAAGCAAACCAACGGTGTAGATTATAAATAAAATAAGTATTTGAAAAATAAGACCAACAAAATATCTCGACAATAAATCTTTAATTTTATTAAAAGAATTTGTTAAGCCAGACTCTTTAGATTTTGGAACGAAAATTAAAATACCATTTTCAAATAGCTTGCTGTCTTTTAAAAAGAAAAACGAGATAAACAAAACAGAAAATAATCCAACGCTAAAACTTCCTAGACCACTAATTACAGAGTTTAAAAAATCAGGAATTATTGAGTAATCTATTTTTGATAACCAGCTAGAATTTTCGAATGATTGTTCAATATCAATATTTTTAAGTTGAAAATATGAGATAACTTCTTGATATAAGCTTTCAATATTAAGCTGTAATTTTTTTATATCCAGAAGCGATAAATTATGACCTTGCTCTACAATTAATGGAATAAACAAAAGCACTAAACCTACAAATAAACCAATAAGAAGAAGCATGGTGAGAATAACAGCTATGGTGTTTTTAAATTTTAATCGATGCCGTAAAAACAAAACAATAGGTCTGCCTATTAAAGAAATTACAACAGCAATTGCTATATAAACAATGACCGACTCTATTTTATATAAAAAATAGAATAATAGAGCTATTCCTAAAACGATACCAATAGCTCTTAAAATACCATTTGCAATAATCTTTGAATTCATTTAGTAAATATAATATTATTTAGCGTTTTTATTAACCTATTAAAGCTATCTAATAAATTGAAATTAAGAATATAAGGAATACTCTGCTTTTACAACGGCGTTATAAAAGTTGTTTAGTTATTTCAAATAAAGCAATATTAGTAGCTTGAACCACATTCATGCTACTATTTTGACCAAACATATCAATATGTATAGTTTCATCTGATAGCTTTAGAATGTCTTCAGAAACACCAAAATTTTCATCGCCAATAATTAAAGCTATGGGTTTTTCTTTTGAAAAAATAAATGAGTGAATAGGTTTACTCTGACTAGTAATTTCTAAAGAAATAATTTGAAATCCTTTACTTTTTAAAGATTCAACCGTTTCTAATGCAGAATGATTTATTTCATAATCAACTACTTTTTCAGCGGCCCTCGAGGTTTTAGCCATTTTTCTTCCTAACGGAATAAGTTCGCCACAAAGGATTAACTTCTCAACTCCGAAAGCATCTGAAATTCTAAATAGACTGCCAATATTAGCCGCGTTGGTAACATTTTCTGATACTAAAATAACAGGAAATGTTCTTTTCTTAAAATTTGTATTGTAGTGATTGAGTTGCAATAGTTGTTTGGATTTTATTTAAAATCTATTCAATTTAATGTTCAAAAACATATTTAATAATATTAGCACCCATTTTTAACGCTTTTTCTCTCACTTCAGAGGGGTCGTTATGAACAGCTTCATCTTCCCAACCATCACCTAAATCGCATTCATACGTAAATAATAAAACAAGACGATCTTTATAAAAAAGTCCAAAGGCCTGGGGTCGTTTGCCATTATGTTCATGAATTTTTGGTAATCCATCAGGGAATTTATAAGCACTACTAAATATAGGATGTGTTGCAGGAAGTTCTATTAATTCTTGGTCTGGAAACACTTTTTTTAATTCCTTACCAAGGTAAGGCTCCATACCAAAGTTATCATCAATATGTAAAAATCCTCCAGACATTAAATAATTACGTAAATTTTCTGCTTCATCCTCACTAAAAAATACATTTCCATGCCCTGTCATATGAAGAAAAGCGTACTGAAAAATATCAGGACTACCAACTTCAACCGTTTCAGGGTTTGGTTTTATGTGCGTATTAATATTAGCATTACAAAAGGTAACTAAGTTTGGTAAAGAGGTTGGATTGGCATACCAATCACCACCACCTTTGTATTTTAAAAGCGCAATTTCTTGAGCAGATACTGTTAAAAATGAAAAGCTAAAAATTAAAAGGATTAATACTCTTTGCATATTATTCGTTTATAAATGCTACACTATGACAAGCTACTATAGCAGCAGTTTCAGTTCGTAATCTCGTGTCACCCAAAGTTACAGAAATAAAACTATTAGCTATAGCCATTTCAATTTCTTTAACACTAAAATCACCCTCAGGACCAATTAAAATAGTAATATCTTTGTTGTTTTCAATCTTATTTTTAAGTGATTTTTTATCAGTTTCTTCACAATGTGCTATAAATAATTGACCTTTAAACTCTTGATTTAAAAAGTCTTTAAAAGAAATGGCTTCATTTAATTTAGGAAGATAACAATGCAGCGATTGTTTCATAGCCGATTGTAAAATTTTTTCGAAACGATCTAATTTAATGACCTTTCGTTCGCTATGATCACAAATAATAGGAGTGATGGTATCAATACCTATTTCGGTGGCTTTTTCTAAAAACCACTCGTAGCGGTCATTCATTTTTGTTGGAGCTACGGCCAAATGTAGTTTATATGATTGCTTTTCTTTAAATGTTTTTGAAACAATCGTAACGACACAGTTTTTTATATCAGGAATAGTGATTTCAGCAGTAAATAACCAGCCATTTCCATTAGTAATATGTAAAGTATCTCCAGAGGTTTTTCGCAATACTTTGACTATATGTCTACTTTCATCCTTATCAAAAGTGAATTGTGTCGTATTTTCGGTTATGTCTGGATTATAAAATAATTGCATATTAAATTTTTAATCTTGCTGAAGCTGTAATATTTTGTTCTGAAAAATCACCTTCTAAATATTTTAAATAGCCAACAATCGCTATCATAGCAGCGTTGTCTGTGGTAAACTCAAATTTAGGCACATAAGTTATCCATCCATATTTCTGTTCACCATCTTTTAAAGCTTGTCGTATTCCAGAATTGGCTGAAACACCACCACCAATGGCAATATGTTTGATACCTGTTTGTTTGGTTGCCAGTTTCAATTTATCAATTAAAATTCTAATGATGGTATATTGTATAGAGGCGCAAATATCATTTAAGTTTTCTTCTATAAATTTAGGATTTGCTTTTGTTTCTTTCTGAATAAAATAAAGAATGGCAGTTTTTAAACCTGAAAAACTAAAGTTTAAACCATCAACTTTAGGTTTTGTAAATTGAAAAGTTTTTGGTTTTCCTAATTTAGCAAGTTTATCAATAACCGGTCCTGCTGGATATCCTAACCCTAATATTTTTCCACTTTTATCAAAGGCTTCACCAACAGCATCATCAATAGTTTCACCAATAACTTCCATATCAAAATAATGCTTCACTTTTACAATTTGAGTGTGGCCTCCAGAAATAGTCATGGCTAGAAATGGGAATGGTGGTTTATTAAATCCTTCTTCATCAATAAAATTTGCTAAAATATGAGCTTGCATATGGTTAACATCAATCAAAGGGATCTTTAATCCATAAGCTAATGATTTAGCAAAGGAAGTTCCAACCAAAAGTGATCCCATTAAACCTGGGCCTCTGGTGAATGCAATAGCGTGCAGTTGCTCTTTAGTAATATTTGCTTTTGCTAAGGCTTGAGCTACCACAGGAACGATGTTTTGTTGGTGTGCTCTTGAAGCCAGTTCGGGCACAACACCACCATACTCCTCATGGATTTTTTGACTAGCAATAACATTGCTTAAAATTTTGCCATTACATATAATAGAAGCAGCCGTATCATCGCATGATGATTCAATTCCTAGTATATAAATATTTTGTCTATTCATTAATTAGAATTAGGCATAATTATTGTTAATTTTGAAAACAATTAGAAATCTGTGAATTTCAATTGTTCGTATTTGCAAATGTAATTCATTCTCAATAAAATCATAATTTTAACAACTATCAAAAAGTTTCTAAAAATAATATCAAAAATAGCAGCTGTGTTGCTGCTATTATTCATCATTTTGGTGTTGATAGTGTCTATTCCAGCCGTTCAAACAAGCATAGGAAATTATGTTACTAATTTGTTGAACAAAGATTTTGGAACTAACATAAACATTGATAAAGTTGGACTACAATTTAATGGCGATGTTGAACTTAAGAATATTTACATCGAGGACTATAAAAAGGATACTTTAATAAGCATAACAGAACTAAATACGTCTATTTTAAGTGTTAGAAATTTAGTTAAAGGAAAATTAGTTTTTGGCGATATTGATATTTATGGGCTTTTGTTCAATATTAAAAAATATAAGGATGCAAAAGATACGAATCTAGATATTTTTGTTGCAAAGTTTGAAGATGATAATCCAAGAAAGGAAAAGAGTAGTTTTTTGCTATCATCAAGTGATGTCTCGATTTATGACGGTGTTTTCAAGTTATCTGATGAAAACAAGGAAACGGTAAACATGCTTAATTTTGAGGATTTAAATATTAACGCTACTAACTTTTTAATAAATGGTAGCGATGTAAGCGCTAGAATAAATACACTGGCACTTAAGGACAGTAGAGGAGTAGTCATTAAAAACATGATGACTAATTTCTCTTATACACTTACAGATATGACTTTTGATGATCTTCAAATTAAAACTGTTAATTCAATTTTAAAAGGTGATTTAAAGTTTACCTATAATAGAGAAGATTTTAAATTTTTTGAAGATAAAGTCCATTTAACAGCTCATTTTAAAGAGTCCAGAATTCTGCTTAACGAACTCAATACGTTCTATAACGAATTTGGTCAAAATCAATATGCAAGTTTTAATGTTAATTTATCTGGTACCTTAAATGATTTAAATGCTAGTAATCTTTATCTAAATACCAGCAGAAACTCTAGGATTGTCGGTAATTTTAATTTTAAAAATCTATTTAGTAAAGAGGATAATAATTTTTATATGCTGGCTAAATTTAGCAATTTATCATCCACTTATAAAGATTTAAAATCGCTTCTTCCAAATGTGTTAGGAGCGTCAATACCTTCATCGTTTGACAGGTTAGGAAAATTTACTCTAGTTGGTCAGTCAGAAGTAACACCTTCAACCATAAAAGCAGATCTTAATATTGAGACAGAGTTGGGTTTTGTTGATTCTAACTTAAACATGAGTCGAGTTAATAATATTGATAATGCTTCATATACGGGAAAAATTATTTTTAAAGATTTTGATTTAGGAACACTCATCGACGAGCCTAAGGTTGGAAATGTATCATTAAACCTTGATGTTAATGGAAATGGATTTGTTGCCGAAACATTAAATACGCAAATTAAGGGCGATGTGTTTCAATTAGTATATAATAACTATGATTATAAGAACATTAAAGTAGCTGGAAATGTAAGAAACAAGATATTTGATGGAAATCTTATAGTAAATGATAATAATTTAAAACTGAATTTTACCGGTCTTGTAGATTTTTCTGAAAAGATAAAAAAGTATGACTTTGAAGCCAATGTGTATTATGCCAACTTAAAAGATTTAAATTTTGTTACTAAGGATAGCATTTCAATATTTCAGAGTACTATTAAAATGAATATGAATGCTAGTAATTTTGATGATGCACACGGGCAAGTAGCTTTTAAAAACACCTCTTATAAAAATCAAATAGACACTTATTATTTTAAAGAGTTTGAAATTTCTTCCCGCTTTAATGAAGGCACTCGCTTTATTGAAATAAATTCACCAGATATTATGGAAGGAAGCCTAAGTGGTAAATTTGTTTTCAACGATTTGAGTAAGTTATTCCAAAATTCTATTGGAAGTATATATACCAATTATATTCCTTATAAAGTAAAAAAAGACCAATCAATAGACTTTAATTTTAAAATTTATAATAAGATTATTGAAGTTTTTTATCCAGAAATTAAGTTAGGCAAAAACACCTTTATAAAAGGACAAGTAGAAAGTAACGAAAAAGGTTTTAGGCTAACATTTAAATCACCAGAAATAAAGTATTTAGATAATTTTGCTCATAATATAGAGTTGCAAGTTGATAATAACAATCCGCTTTTTAATACCTATGTAGAGGTTGATAGTATCAAAACAAAATATTACAATGTATCAAAGTTTAACCTAATTAATGTAACAGTTAATGATACGCTGTTTATGCGTTCTGAATTTAAGGGAGGTAAGAAAAATAAAGACATTTATAATTTAAGTTTTTATCATACCATAAATGATGAAAACCAATCTGTTATTGGTTTTAAAAAATCAGATGTTACAATAAAGGACAACGTTTGGTTTATTAATGAAAATAAAGATAATTTTAATAAGATATCTTTCAGTAAGGATTTGTCTTCTTTTAATATCGATAAACTTCGCATAAACCATAATAACGAAGAAATTAAACTTTCGGGTTTTATTAAAGATTCTACACAGAAAGATATACGGCTTAATTTTAAGGATGTTGACCTAGCTAAAATTACACCAGATATTGATAGTTTGAAACTTGCTGGTAATGTTAATGGTAAGTTAGATATTCTTCAAAAAAACGGGAGCTATTTACCAAATTCAACGGTGACTATAGATGATTTTAAGGTTAACGATTTTGAATTAGGATCATTTGATGCTAGTATAAAAGGGAACGAAAATTTAACCAACTATTTTGTAGATGTTTCGATTAAAGATGATGTTTTAAAATCGTTTAGTGCCTTTGGAAATATAAATGTTGCCAATAGCTACACAGGTATAGATGTCGATCTCAATTTTAAAGACTTTAATTTACAGCCCTTAAACCCACTTCTTCATGATGTTTTAAATAACATTAGAGGCACTGTTTCTGGAAAGACCAAGGTGATAGGTAATTTGAAAAAACCAGATATTAATGGGGATTTATTGTTGAACCATGGCGGATTTAGAATACCTTATTTAAATGTTGATTATGATATCGCGGATAATACAGTCGTGCAACTAAAAAATCAAAGTTTTATTTTCGATAAATTACAATTAACCGATACCAAGTTTAAATCTAAAGCAGAACTTAGTGGATCATTAAGTCATGTAAATTTATCAGATTGGAGTTTAGATTTTGATTTAAATACACCAAGGTTTTTAGTTTTAAATACAACAGAAACAGAAGATGCGTTGTATTATGGTACTGGCTTTGTTGGAGGTCACGCCACGATAAAAGGGCCTGCAGATCAATTAAATATTAATGTTCAGGGAGAGACTAAAGCAGGAACAGTATTTAAGATACCTTTAAACGATACCGAGTCATTTGGGGATAACTCATATATTCATTTTTTAAGCCCAGATGAAAAACAAGCAAGAATTAATGGTAAGGATTTTAATTTTGAAGATATTAAAGGACTAGAGCTTGATTTTGATTTAGATATTACAGAAGATGCCGAAATTGAAATCATTATTAACAAAAGTACGGGTCATGCACTTAAAGGACGAGGTCGAGGAGGTATGCTAATTGAAATTAATACCAACGGAAAGTTTAATATTTATGGTGACTTTTCGGTGTTTGAAGGGGTTTATAATTTTGCTTATGGTGGGTTAATAGGTAAGAAGTTTATTGTGCAGCCAGGGGGAACATTAGCTTGGGACGGTGCCCCTTTAAAAGCACGGATTAATATGCAAGCGGTTTATAAAACACAGGCAAATCCATCGCCTTTACTCGATAATCCTATAAATAGAAGTATTCCTGTTGATTTAAATATTAATCTAACAGGAGAGCTAGAGCAACCAGAACCAACTTTTGAATTTGAATTTCCTAATGTAAACTCAACTATTAAATCTGAGTTAAATTATAGATTAGAATCTAAAGATGATAGACAAAATCAAGCCTTGTATTTATTGTCTACTGGATCATTTTCAAGAGGTTTAAGTGAACTTAATTTTTCAGGTACCATTGCAGAACGACTTAATGGTATTATTAATGGTATTTTTACTAGTGGCGACAGTAAACTAAACGTTGGCTTAAATTATGAAGTTGGAGAGAACAGACCTGATTATAAAACAGATGATCGATTTGATTTAACCTTACAAACTCAGTTGGGAAATAATGTTTTTTTAAATGGGAAGGTAGGTGTTCCAGTAGGAGGAGAAACCCAAACGGTTATAGCTGGTGATGTACAGATTGAATTCCTACTAAATGAAGAGGGAAATTTGCGGGCAAAAGTATTTAATAGAGAAAACAGTATTCGTAATTTTGGAGAAGAAATTGGGTACACACAAGGGGTAGGAATAGCTTATAATGTAGATTTTGATACCTTTAAAGAATTACTTCAAAAACTATTTAAAAATTCTAAGAAGAACGTTAAAAATTCACCACAAGAATCAGAAAAGAAATCAAATGAAACCTTACCTGATTTTGTTAGTATAAAAAAGCCGTCAAAAAAAGATAATTGATAAAAATTAGAGCTTTTAAATGTTAATTTAATAAAAATTATGGTTTTTTATCAACTAAAACGTTGTAGTTTTGATAGTTGCATAAAAAAATGAGAATGCTGTTAATTATCTAATTTTAGTTTAGTAATTTTACTAAATAATTAAAAATAAATGCCAAAAACAATAAAAAAAATAGGTGTTTTAACATCAGGAGGAGATGCTCCAGGCATGAATGCTGCTGTTCGTTCTGTTGTTAGAACATGTGCATACCATGATGTTGAATGCGTTGCGGTTTACAGAGGTTACGAGGGTTTAATGCAAGGTGATTTTAAACCTATGACAGCGAGGAGCGTAAAAGATATAATTAATAGAGGAGGTACCATACTAAAATCAGCTCGCTCTATGGAGTTTAGAACTGTAGAAGGTAGAAAGTTAGCTTATCAACAAGTAACAAAGGCGGGTATTGATGCGCTTGTGTTAATAGGAGGTGATGGTACGTTTACTGGGGGAATGATTTTTAATCAAGAATTTGATTTTCCAGTTATTGGTATACCAGGAACGATTGATAATGATATTTTTGGAACATCTCACACTTTAGGTTTTGATACTGCTTTAAACACCGTTGTAGAGGCCATAGATAAAATACGAGATACAGCAAGTTCACATAACCGATTATTTTTTATTGAAGTAATGGGTAGAGATGCAGGTCACATAGCTTTAAATGTAGGTGTTGGAGCAGGAGCAGAAGAAATTTTAATTCCTGAGGAAGATATGGGATTAGATAGACTTGTTGAATCTTTGAGAAGAAGTAGACAATCTGGAAAGACATCAAGCATTGTTATTGTTGCTGAAGGTGATAAAATAGGAAAAAGTGTCTTTGAATTAAAAGATTATGTAGATGAAAACATGGAAGGCTATGATGTTAGAGTATCCGTACTCGGACATATGCAACGTGGTGGTGCACCATCTTGTTTTGATCGTGTTTTAGCCAGTAGAATGGGAGTAAAAGCTGTTGAATCATTACTAGCAGGAAAAACAAATTATATGGTGGGTTTAATTAACAATGAAATGGAGTTAACACCATTAGATAGTGCCATAAAAGGAAAATCAAAAATAAATTTAGAATTATTGCGTGTGTCTGAAATAATGGCCACATAACTTAACATCTTAATATAAACAAAATGTCAAAATTAAAATTAGGAATTAACGGATTTGGTAGAATTGGTAGAATTGCTTTCAGAGTAGCAGCTGAAAGACCAAATGTTGAAATAGTAGGAATTAATGATTTGCTAGATGTAGAGCATTTAGCTTATTTATTAAAATTTGATTCTGTTCATGGAAAATTCAATGGAACAGTCGAAGTAAAAAACGGAAATTTAATTGTTAACGGAAATGAAATTAGAGTTACTGCAGAACGTAACCCAGAAGATTTAAAATGGGATGCCATTGGTGTTGATGTTGTTTTAGATTGTACAGGTATCTTTACATCATTAGAAGGTGCGCAAAAACACATTACTGCAGGTGCTAAAAAAGTTGCTATTTCAGCTCCTTCAGCAGATGCTCCTATGTTCGTTATGGGTGTTAACCATAAAGAAATCAATGCAAGTCATACAATTGTGTCTAATGCATCTTGTACCACAAACTGTTTAGCGCCTTTAGCTAAAGTTATTAACGATAACTTTGGTATTATTGAAGGTTTAATGACTACAGTTCATGCTACAACTGCAACACAATTAACTGTTGACGGTCCATCTAAAAAAGATTGGAGAGGTGGTAGAAGTGCTTTAGCTAATATTATACCTTCTTCAACTGGAGCTGCAAAAGCCGTTGGAAAAGTAATTCCAGAATTAAACGGAAAATTAACAGGGATGGCATTTAGAGTACCGACTCCTGACGTATCTGTTGTAGATTTAACTGTAAGAACAGAAAAATCTGCTACTTGGGCTGAAGTTAAAGCTGCCTTAAAGAAAGCTTCTGAAACTGACTTAAAAGGTATTTTAGGCTATACAGAAGAAGCTGTTGTGTCTCAAGATTTTGTTTCAGAACCTATGACAAGTGTGTTTGATGCTGAAGCTAGTATTGCTTTAAATGATAACTTCTTTAAATTAGTTTCTTGGTATGATAATGAATTTGGTTACTCAACTAAATTAGTTGACTTAGCAACGCATATCGGTACATTATAATATTAATTTTAAGCCACAGAATTACATCTATTGGAGTAACTCTGTGGCTTTTTAGCTCATAACTTATGATATTAATTGTTGATAGTGGCTCTACAAAATCAGATTGGATAGCCGTAGATAGTAATGGAAATAAACTTTTAGAAAAAATTCGTACAAAAGGACTTAATCCTGCGATTTTATCTGAGAAGAAACTGAGAAAAATTATTTTAAAGAACAAGGATTTAAAAAAGAATAGAGATTTGGTAACTCATGTCTATTTTTATGGTGCAGGCTGTGGTACAGAAAAGCCAACACTCATGCTAAAAGAAGTTCTTGAAGAAATTTTTACAGATGCACATGTTGAAGTTAATGAAGATACTATGGCTGCCGTATATTCAACAATTAATCATGAAAAAGAAGCTGCCGTTGTTTGTATTTTAGGAACAGGTTCTAACTGTAGTTATTTTGACGGCGAAAATTTGCATCAACGTGTAGTTTCCCTTGGTTATTCAATTATGGATGATGCCTCAGGAAATTACTATGGTCGTCAATTAATTAGAGATTATTATTTTAATCATATGCCAGAAAATGTTAAAATTGCTTTTGGTAGCAAGTTTAATATGGAGGCTGATTATATAAAATATAATATTTACAAACAGCCAAATCCGAATGCATATTTAGCGGGTTTTGCCGAATTTATGTTTTTGCATAAAGATTCTCCATACACCATCGACCTTATTAAAAAAGGTATTAGATTGTTTGCGACCAATATGATTATGCAGTATAAGGAAGAATTAAAAACAGTTCCTGTTCATTTTGCTGGATCTATTGCTTATTTTTCTCAAAAAGAGATCACCGAAGTAGCAGAAGAAATGGGCTTTAAAGTTGGTAATTTTGAGCGCAGACCTATTGAAGGTTTAGTCTCTTTTCACACTAAAAATAAAAAAGCTTAAAAGAACATAACTTTTAAACACAAATAAAACCTTTATACGATATAAAACGTGTAAAGGTTTTTTATTTTTATAAACGGTTTAATTTGAAAAACGATTGAATTTGAATCATCATTTTGCCATATATATTTCTAATAACGATAACAAAGTAGAATTAATAGAAAAGATTATTTCTGGAGATATTAATAGTATATTTTTAGGTGTAAATGGTGCTGTTTTCTCAGAAGTTACTTTAAATAAGTTTATCGATGAAGAACAACGTCACGGACGTTTTGATGTTGTAACTGAAACAAAAAATAGTCTCCAAAATTCATCTGAAGGCGAACGAAAAAAAGCATTATTACATCATATTATTTCAAAACAACCTGATTATCTGATTGTTGATAATGTGTTTGGTAATTTAGATACAACATCACGGGTCACTATTCAGAAAACGTTATCTGAATTAAGCACACATATTACCATTATTCAAATTACAAATCGAATAAGCGATATTTTAAGTTTTATAGAGGTTGTTTATCAATTGAAGGATGATAATCTTATTCTTTTTGAAAAACCAGAAAATAAACAGTATAAAAGTTTTGTAAACGATTTGCCACAGTCGTACAATCCAATTACATCAGAAATAAATCCTTTGGTTAAATTTAGCGATGTTTCGGTTACTTATCATGATAGGCCTATTATTAAAGATATTTGTTGGGAAATTAAATCGGGTGAATTCTGGCAGTTAATAGGTCCGAATGGTTCTGGTAAAAGTACCATATTGTCTCTTATTACTGGAGATAATCCAAAAGCTTACGGACAAGATATTACCTTATTTGGTGTGAAAAAGGGGAGTGTTGAGAGTGTTTGGGATATTAAGAAGAAGATTGGTTATTTCTCATCAGATATGCTGCGAGGTTTTAAACGTTTAGATTCAATTGGGAACATGATTGCTTCAGGTTTTTTTGATACCGTAGGACTTTATAAAAAACCAACCAATCAGCAAATTAAAATTGTACATCAATGGCTGCATGTGTTGGGTATGTTTGATATTCGAAAACAAAACTTTTTATCATTATCAACAGGACACCAAACACTTGTTTTAATAGCAAGATCTATGGTAAAACAACCACCTTTACTTATTTTAGACGAACCTACCAATGGTTTAGATGATACAGATGCCCAAATATTTACGCAGCTTATAAATAAAATCTCTAAAGAAACTAATACGGCTATTTTATACGTTTCACATAGAAAAGAAGCAGGATTAAAACCAGATTTTGTCTATCAATTAATACCTAATGAAACAGGTTCTAGTGGTGAAAAAATGACATTTGGTAAATTTTTGTGATAAAACGCACTGAAACTTAAACATGAATGAATCTTAATTTTTTAAACTGCCGGTCTAATATCAACCGAAACATTCATTTTGTTTTTACCAGTGCTATAAATAACACCTTTTAGTGGAGGCACATCGTAATAGTCTCTTCCCCAAGACACTGTAATATGCTGGTCTTTTGGAAGTTGGTTGTTTGTAGGATCAAAATCTACCCAACCAAATTTTGGAATATAAAGAGAAAACCAAGCATGCGATGCATCGGTGCCAATCAATTTTTCTTTTCCCGGAGGAGGTAAGGTTTCAATATAGCCACTTATATATCTGCCTGGTAACCCAACAGACCGTAAACAAGCAATAGCAATTTGAGCAAAGTCTTGACAAACACCTTTTTTCTCTTTCATAACATCATGAATTGGAGTTGCAACATTAGTAAATTCTGGATCGAACTCAAAGTCGGTATAGATGCGTTGCATTAATTCATAAGCAGCTTCAAAAATAGGGCGATCTGGTTTAAATGATACACTAGCATATTCCTTTATTTCTGGCGTTATTTTGGCAATTAAAATAGATTCTAATATAAATTGTCTAACTTCTAAAATATTTGGTTCAATACTTTTTAATTCTTGAATGGCTTGTTGTAAGGTTATTTTTTGTGCGTCAACAGATTGATAAATATCGGGTTTTAAAGAAGAATCTATTTCTACAATACTGCTTGCCGTAACTTTAAGCTCTTTATGATGCTGCTGAATAGAAAAACGTGTCACTACATTCCCAAAAAAATCAATTTTTTCCGAAATTTCAGTTGGAGTAGGGCTAATTTCTAAACGATAATCTAAAAGCGTTTGCCCGACAATATTTTTAGGCTTTAATGTAGCTATATTATGGCAAAAAGTAACACCACTATCGTATTTATATGAAGTTGTATGAGATACTTTAAAAACCATTATAGCGGGAAATTTTGATTAACTAATTGTGTTTGTTGATGCGAGTGATTAAAATAGGTATCTGAAATTGATAACGATAAATCATGCAACAAATCACTTAATTCTGAAAGACAATCATCAAGATTTTGCCTTAAACTTTCGTCGTCATTTAATTGTAATAAGCTTTGAATGTTTAACTGTTGAATTTTTATATTGGCTTCGGCAATTAAGGTTTCACATTCTGTGATATTTCCTGTGGCTTTTGAATGCGGCAAACGCTCTACATCCTTTTGAATTCGTCTTAATTGATAGGTTAATGATTTTGGATAATCGTTATGTAAAAGGATAAGTTGAATCACGTTTTCAACACTTAAATAGGAGCGATAACTATATCTATAAATATTTAAACTTTCATGACTATTAAGCAATGATTCCAATATATCGTACTGCAATTGTTCGTTATGATTAAAAACTAAAAGCGATCGGCATTTAGATACATTCATCATAGCTTGCTCGGTTTGCAGACCAATAAAATAAAGCAACAATCCCTGCTGAACCAAAATGCTTTCTTCAATTAAGCCCATGAAGGCTATGATTCTGGTAATAATTCTATCCAATATTTTTGTTAAGGCTGAAATGGAATAATTATCGTCATCTTCAAATTTCAGCCATAATTTTTGAATGCCATCAAACACACGCCACATATCTTTAGACCATAAGTTTCGAAGCGAATAGTAAGAGTTGTTAAAACTAGACATGGTTTGTGCAAAACTGCCCATTCGGTTGCGGTCTAACATAAGCGACAAAATTTCCTTTAAAGGATTTTTTAAAAGCTCTTCACTTCCTTTTCCAACAAAACCAGGGAATGTATAGGTAATATGGGTAAGCGATTGCAATAGAAATCTTAAATTTTCTGAGCTTGTAATGCCTTCGCTATATTGCTCACTGCTCATGCGATTTAGCACCGTCCTTAAAAACCGAGCCGTAACAAGCGCTCTTCCTAAATAACGACCAGACCAAAATAAATTTTGAGCCGTATTACTTGGTAAATCGTTTATATCTGCGACAGGTATTTTAAACGAATTATCCCAAGCATAGTTTTGCATGTTGGTTTGTTTCTCATCAGTCGAAACCCAAAAATCTTTACTTACGCCACCACGCTGATTAGATACAAATAAATTTTCACGCTCTGCAGCAACACGCACCAAACCACCCGGCATAATGCTATAACTGTCTTGTTTTGCAATCGCAAAAGTACGGCACATTACTTTTCTGGGTTCTAAAGTACCATCAACAAAATCGGGAGCTGTGGAGAATGAAATTTTTTCTTGTGCTACAAATTTGTACGGATTTGAAACAATTTCTTTTTTAAGTGATTCTAAAGCTTTGCTATCTAAAAACTCACAGAAAAAGATGCTTTCTCGGTTCGATCTGTCTATTCGTTTTACAACTAAATTCGATAGGTTCTCAAGAACATAGTTACGTTCTCTTTTTTGTCCGCACCACCAAGATGCGATTTGTGGTAAAATTAAATCTTCGTTTAAAAAGTATTTGCAAATATTATTCATAAACGGAATCAATCCCGAATTTTCAAGAATTCCGCTACCAATTGGGTTAATAATAGAGACGTTTTGTCTTCTAATAACATCTAGCAATCCTGCCACACCTAAATACGAATCCTCTCTTAATTCCAAAGGATCCATAAAAACATCATCAACACGTCTTAAAATAACATCAACTTGTTTGAGTTCTTTTAAAGATTTCATCCAAACTTTACCGCTGCGCACAACCAAATCGTTACCGGTTACCAACGGATATCCTAAAAATGACGATAAGTAAGAATGCTCGAAATACGTTTCGTTATGCGGCCCTGGTGTGAGAATTACAATATTGGGATTTTCCTTGTTTTGAGGTGCTGAATCAATAAGCATTTGGTTAAAATCGTAGAAAAAACCTGAAGGCTGCTTTACGTTAATATCTTTAAAAATACCAGGTAAAGCTTTACTCATTGAATATCGGTTTTCTAAAGCATAACCCATACCAGACGGCGCTTGTGTACGGTCGTTTACAACCCACATGCGGCCATCGGGTCCACGTGCTAAATCTGAGGAATATATTAATAAGTTTTTAGCAGTTTTATATTGAATTTGATCACATTGCCTTAAAAAACCGCGATGCGCAAAGATGACTTCCTGAGGAATAATCCCCTTCTTTATAAGTTCTCTTTTGCCGTAAATATCTTTTAAAACTAAGTTGAGAATTTCAGCACGTTGTTTGATGCCTTTTTCGACGGTTTCCCATTCTTTTTGATGAATAACAAACGGAACAATATTTAAATTCCACGGGCGATGAAGTCCTTTAGGATCGTTATAAACATTATAGGTTACACCATTTTCGTCCATCAGCCAATCAATCTCTTTTTGCTTTGAGATTAATGCGTCATGACCCATTTCGGTAAGATTATTAAGTAATGTTTCCCAATTTGGATTAATAGACATGTTAGATTTTAAAACTTCATCATAGTTTTTAAAATCTGAAAAATAATTTTGAAATAATATATTTGAATGGGTTGTCATATAAGACTTTGCTTATTTTTTTCTTAAATCTAGGGTGTTTGGAAACTCAAAATTTACAGGTAATTCTTTATATCTGAATTTTTTTGATGCATCCTTTTCTGTAACATTTTTATTCGATCTGTTGGTATCTTGATTAATTTCTTCAACCGTTTCTACATCACCTTGCGTATGCCCGAATTCCCAAAAACGATTGATACGTCGTGATTCGGCCTCATAACTATTTACAGGATAGGTTTCATAACTTCGTCCACCCGGATGCGCCACAAAATAGGTGCAACCGCCAATAGAACGTCTGTTCCAAGTATCAACAATGTCAAAAATTAATGGTGTATCAACATCAATGGTTGGATGTAATGCCGAATACGGATTCCATGCTTTATAACGAATACCTGCCACAAATTCTTCTTTAACAGGTGTTTTGTTAAGATTCACTTTTAAACCGTTGCATGTGAGCACGTATCTGTCGCTATTAAAATTAGATACTTTCATTTGAACACGTTCTACTGAAGAATCGACATATCGAGCCGTTCCGCCGCCAGTCATTTCTTCGCCTAAAACATTCCAAGGTTCAATGCCAGCACGCAATTCTAAATGAATATTGTTAATTTCTACCATGCCATGAAGCGGAAATCTGAATTCAAAAAACGGATTAAACCAATCTTCTTTAAAGTTATACCCAGCTTTATTTAATTGCGAAACAATGTCTTTAATATCCTCTCTTACAAAATGTTCAATTAAAAATTTATCGTGTAATTCTGTTCCCCAACGTACTAAATTATGCTCGTATGGTTTTTTCCAGAACCACGCCACTAAAGTTCTCACCAATAGATTTTGCATAAGACTCATTTGCGGGTGCGGAGGCATATCAAAGGCACGTAATTCTAGTATTCCTAAACGTCCAGATGATGAATCTGGAGAATATAATTTATCGATACAGAATTCAGCACGGTGCGTATTTCCTGTTAAATCGGTTAATAAATGTCTAAATAACCTATCAGTTAACCAAAATGGTACTTCGCCATCTTTTGGTATTTGGTTAAATGCAATTTCGAGTTCGTATAGGTTTTCCATGCGAGCTTCGTCAATTCTTGGTGCTTGACTGGTTGCACCAACAAAAGCGCCAGAAAACAAATAAGAAAGTCCGGGATGATGTTGCCAAAACGTTAACAAACTACGTAACAAACTTGGTTTACGCAATAACGGACTGTCAGCCGGAGAAACACCACCTAAGGTTACGTGATTTCCGCCACCAGTTCCTGTATGCTTCCCATCCAGCATGAATTTTTCGGTTCCTAATCGTGATTTTTTAGCTTCTTCATAAAGTGTAAAGGTATTATTTACAAGCTCATCCCAGTTTTTAGCAGGATGCACATTTACCTCAATAACACCGGGGTCTGGCGTGATTTTTAGAGATTCTAAGCGGCTGTCTTTAGGTGCATCATAACCTTCTAGTGTTACAGGAATATTTAGTTCTTTGGCAGTCGCCTCAATCGAGGCGAGTAAATCTAAAAATATTTCAATAGAATCCAGAGGTGGTAAGAAGAGGTAAAGGTTACCTTCTCTAATTTCAGCACAAAGTCCCGTTCTAATAAAATAATTATTATAAGATTCTTCTATGCCATTTTCTTGCACCTCTTTATATCGTTTAGAAACGATGTTTTTATAGCTTGGAAGTGATTTCTTTTTAGAAAAATTATCGGGTTCGTATTGAGGAAATTCACCTTGTTCTGGTTTTCTAATCAGCGAATCTAAAGGTAATCGCAATCCGATAGGCGAGTTTCCAGGAATTAAAAAGAGATGATTTCGTCTAAAAGCCCATTCGCTGGTGTACCATTTTCCACTCGTGTTATTAAGCGGTAAAATATATCCAACGGGTTTTGAAGTTCCTTCATTTAAAATCTCTTTCAATTTGTTTTTTACCAGTAAATTTCCATCCTCTTTTGTGGGATCGATATCAATTGGTAATTTTCCTTCTTGCCATAAGAAATAAAATGAATCTTCGAACGAAGGAATAATATGTTTATCTGAAATCGCTAAATGCTTAGTTAGCGTTTCTAAAAATAGTTTATCGGCATGCTCTGGGACAACAGGATTATCTGAAAACAATGATAACAATTTTCTGTTATGCCAAATAAGCTTTCCGTCTTTTCTCCAACAAATTTCAATTTGCCAGCGCGGAAGCGGTTCTCCAGGATACCATTTTCCTTGCGCTTGATGTAAAAAAGCACCTTTACCAAATTTATCATATAATCTGGTGGTTAGGTTTTTTGCTAACTCTCGTTTATGAGGTCCATCGGCATCTGTATTCCACTCAGCCGATTCCATATCGTCTATCGAAACAAAGGTTGGTTCGCCACCCATAGTGAGTCGTACATCACCTTTTTCTAATTGTTTTTCAACTTTATAACCAAGTTTATGAATGGCTTTCCATTGCTCATCGGTGTAAGGTTTGGTAACTCTTGGCGATTCGAATATACGCTTTACAGAATTTTCGAAAAAGAATTCGGTTTCGCAAACATCGGTGGCACCAGAAACGGGTGCAGCACTTTCAAAAGACGGAGTACAAGCTAATGGAATATGTCCTTCACCAGCTAATAAGCCCGATGTTGCATCAAAACCAATCCAGCCTGCTCCGGGAATATAAACTTCGGCCCACGCGTGTAAATCGGTGAAATCTTCTTCGGGACCAGACGGACCGTCTAATGATTTTTCATCAGATTTTAATTGTACCAAATATCCAGAAACGAAACGCGCTCCAAATCCTAAATGCCTAAGGACTTGAACAAACAACCAGGCGTAATCTCTACAAGACCCGTTTTTTTGGCTTAAGGTTTCTTCGCAGGTTTGTACGCCAGGATCCATACGAATGTTGTAATTAAGGTACTCGTATATTTTTCTGTTAATATCGATTAAGAAATAAATTGTTTTTCTTGGCGTGTAATCAATGGTTTTTATAAAATCTTCAAGAAGTTGGCCTTTATCGGTAATTTCAAGATAGGGAAGAAGTTCTTTTTTAACGGTTTCTTTGTATTCAAATGGAAACTCTTCAGCGTATTCTTCTACAAAGAAATCAAATGGATTGATGGTTTTTAAATCGGCTATAATTTCAACTTCTATAGATAACTCCTTTGTTTTTTCAGGAAAAACCAATCGTGCTAAGTAATTCCCAAATGGATCTTGTTGCCAATTAAAAAAATTGTTTTCTGGTTTAATTTTTAGTGAATAGGCCTCTATAGGTGTTCTGCTATGTGGTGCTGGTCTTAGCCTAAAAATATGAGGAGACAGCGATACAGGACGATCGTATTTATAAAGTGTTTTATGAGAAATTACTATTTTTAAAGCCATGTTTTAGTTGGTTTTTCGAAAGACGCAATTTAATTGTTTTTTAAATGAAACTTGATACGCATATTTAAAATAAAGAGCCTTTTATTAACATATTTATTAGCCTAATTTACAAATTACTAGGTAGTATTAAATGAATTTTTAATATAGTCCTTAAGTTTTATAAAATCATTAAAATTTAAATTTTAAACTGCTGTAATCTCATATTTGCTAACGAAATAATCAAAAGTTGCTAATCGATATGCAATACCGTTGTTAAAATATTCTTGGATACCTTAAAAAAGACAAAACATGTATGTTTTTTGAGAACATACCTTTAATTTAGTGATTTAAACTTTAAGAAATAAAAATCATGAAACGTTATAATAATACAATCATTATATTCTTTTTAATGCTCTCATTTTTTGAAGTAAACGCTCAAAATAAGTCTTCATTAATAAAAAAGAATGCTCAAGTAGAAACTATAGAAACGAGCTTTCTATTTACCGAAGGACCAGCCGTAGCGAAAGATGGGAGTGTTTATTTTACAGATCAGCCGAACGACAGAATTTATATTTGGAATGAAAAGAATGGTATTTCACTGTATTTAGAAGGAACAAGAAGATCAAATGGTATGTATTTTAATCATAAAAATCAGCTCGTTACTTGTGCCGATGAAAAAAATCAACTGGTATATTTTGATGAACATAAAAAAGTACATGTTATTTTCGAAAATTATAATGGTAAACATTTAAATGCGCCCAATGATTTATGGATTGCACCAAATGGGGGTATTTATTTTACAGATCCATATTACCACAGATCATGGTGGAGCGAAGACCATAAGCAAGTTCAAGATGTTCCAGGGGTTTATTATTTAAATCCGGAAGGGACTATTACCCGCGTAATTTCTGATTTTGTAAAACCCAACGGAATTATTGGAGCACCCGACGGAAAAACACTTTATGTAGCCGACATTGGTGATGATAAAATTTGGAAATACTCCATTCAAGAGGATGGTAGTTTAACTGATAAAACATTTTTTGCGCCTCATGGTAGCGATGGTATGACCATTGATAATAAAGGCAATGTGTATCTCACATCTGGCAAAATATGGGTTTATAGTCCGGAAGGTGAACTTATTAAAGATATTGAATTTCCAGAAAAACCTGCCAACGTTTGTTTTGGTGGTAAAAAAAGAAATATACTTTTTGTAACGGCTCGAAAAGGTATTTATACCTTGAAAATGAAAGTAAAAGGAGTAGACTAGATCTTAAAATTAGTCTTCATAAACTTTGTTTTCCTGTTCTGCTACTCTAATAAACGTGGTACGTTTGGTAAGTTCTTTTAAACGTTGCGCCCCAACGTAGGTGCACGTGCTTCTCAAACCACCTAAAATGTCCTGTAAGGTTGACTCTACATTGCCTCGATAAGGAACTTCAACAGTTTTACCTTCACTAGCTCTATATTCAGCAACACCACCAACATGTTTTTCCATAGCTGTAGAGGAACTCATCCCATAGAATTTCCTGTAAGGTTTACCGTTGCGTTCTATTATCTCACCACCACTTTCGTCATGGCCTGCAAGCATGCCACCAAGCATCACAAAATCGGCACCAGCACCAAAAGCTTTAGCAATATCGCCTGGAGTGGTGCAACCACCATCACTAATAATTTGTCCACCTAAACCGTGTGCGGCATCGGCGCATTCAATAATGGCAGATAATTGCGGATACCCAACACCTGTTTTTACTCTTGTGGTACAAACAGAACCAGGACCAATACCAACTTTCACTATATCGGCTCCAGATAGTAATAGTTCTTCAACCATTTCTCCTGTAACAACATTTCCAGCTATAATTACCTTGTCAGGATAGTGTTCTCTTGTTTGTTTTACAAAATCTGCGAAATGTTCAGAATAGCCATTAGCCACATCAATACAAATAAATTTTAAGTTTGGATTGATTTCTAAAATAGAAGCTAACTTTTCTAAATCTTTTTTCCCCGTCCCTGTACTAATAGCAATATGATTTTCAATATTTTTTGGTGCATTGGTAGTAAATGTTCTCCAATCTGAAAGTGAATAATGTTTATGAATTGCCGTAAATAAGGTTTTGTTTGCTAACGCCAGAGCCATATCAAAAGTACCAACAGTATCCATGTTTGCAGCTATAATTGGGATTCCTTGCCAAGACAAAGGGCTATGTAAAAATTTAAATTCTCGTACTAAATTTACTTGAGCTCTGCTTTTTAATGTTGAACGTTTTGGACGAATCATCACATCCTTGAAGCCAAGTTTTATATCATATTCTATTCTCATTTTGTTATAAAATTAGTGGAGTACTTTCAAAAGTATTATTTTTAAAATTGAAAAATTGTAAAAAACTAATAAATTACATGAACCTCATGTTATTATTTAATATTACCTTTATATTGGCAGAAATTTTTACAAAAAATATAATAAAAACTTACAGAAAAAACCATTTTGGGAATTAGAGCAGATATCAAAAATTTTCTAAAAAATCAGCTTAAAACAGCATTTCTTAAAAAATCTATGCGATCATTTAAGATACGAGTAGTATTGATTTTTTTCTCCTTTATTACTATGATTATTTTATTGTTTGTTGGATATTCTCAAATTGAGAAAAAAA
>TARA_R110002033_G_scaffold170585_1_pt1 | contig 24086 bp, 22 predicted proteins | sample TARA_R110002033 | Tara Oceans TARA_R110002033 (sample SAMEA4397051) | marine metagenome | biome: Polar Biome; feature: [SRF] surface water layer (ENVO:00010504); material: water (ENVO:00002006), including particulate matter (ENVO:01000060) such as... | depth 5 m
GAAAACGAAAATGATTGAAGTGCTAGTGGACATATATCACTCTTGCTAATGGAGAATTGAGCACATAAAAAACAGATGATTGTGCTGACAATAAAAATATAACTCATGTTTGATTGAAAAAGGTGTAATTTGAGCAAGGAATAAGGGTGAGAACAAGACAAAAAAGTGTCTCAGAACCGACTCACCCATTATGTATCCAATTGAATAATAGGATGATAGTACTTTAGCCTAATAGTACCGACTATCGGGTAATCCGATGAAGTGCATTCGTGTTATAAATAACAATTTAAAGGATCTACGATAGCCACTGTGATCCAGCTATGTTTTCGAGAACGGATAAATCGACCAATTAATTAGTGGATTCATCCGTTCTCACTCTACTTATCTACTGATGGAATGCTATGGACAATGAACTCAATTCACCACCTTTTCAAGGTGGTGAATTGAGTTCATAAACAACTAATACCTCAGTTCTGATCTTTACTCATAAAAGTTATTTTTTAAGTCGTTTAAAACTAGTTAATGAAATGGTACGGACTAGCTCAATAAAAATCAGTTAAAATTGACATGTTTAAAATTGTCTTTTAGTTTTTTTTCCTTTTCTAAGAGTTTCTTTGAACGTCTAACAATTTTTTTTACAGGGTTGCCCATATATACAAACCAATCCTCAAGAACAGAAGATACTACAGACATCGCTCCAATTGAAACTCCACATCCTAAAACTGATCCAGGTAACAAAACAGAGTGGGCTCCCACTAATGAATGCTTTTTTAAAGTCACTGCCATAGATTTTACATTTGTAAACTCTTCAGGGACTATCGGATTCGTCATTCCATACCCCATATAATCATCGGATGACGAATAAACTGATACTTTTGATGATATTCCGACGAAATCCTCTAATGTGATTAATTCAGCGCCCATCAGACTTGAATATACAGACATATGAACAAAATTACCTATATTAATCCCTGCTTTACCTGCGGACAATAGGCAAAAATCATCAATTCTCACATAAGAGCCTATACTAATCGCTCCTGCATTATAAATACTAGCTTTATCAGATATAAGAACATTATCGCCAATTTTTTTAAAACCAATTTTTTCAATTTCTTGCTTAGTTAAAAAGCCCATAATTTTCCTTAAGCAGTACTGCCTGCATCAACTGTAAATGTAGTTCCAGTTATCCCAGCAGCATCATCAGATAGTAAGAATAGCATCATACTCGCTGCATCTTTTACATTAGCTAGTCGGCCTAAACAGCTACGTCTTTTTATCTTTTCCAACTTATCTCCAATCAAACTATCAGTCATGTTGGTTTCCATATAACCTGGAGCAAGTGTATTGACTGTAATTTGCGATTTACCAAGCTCTCGAGCTAGTGACTTAGTAAAACCACCTAATGCTGACTTTGTTGCGCCATATACACTTAGGCCATTAAACCCTGTTGATCCGATAATTGAGCCGACATTGATAATACGGCCCTGACGATTAAGAAGCATCGATCTTGAAACGTACTTTGTCAGTAATATTGGAGCTTCGACATTGACTTTCAACAGCAATGAAATGTCAGATTCATGCATCGTTGCAAGAACACCATCATGCCCTAATGCTGCATTGTTGATTAATCCAAAAACACGCCCATGCTCTTTGGTAATTCTTTTGACTAATGATGAAATATCTTTAACTTCATAAAAGTCAAATTGATAAAAGAATACGTTATCTGGGTGTTCTGATTTTAGTTTTTCATAATCTTCAGTAGGGGTGCGGCTGACACCGAGTACTTTATAACCTGCTTCAGCAAGCATCTTCGATGTTTCGAGCCCAAGCCCTTTTGCACAGCCTGTGATTATTATGGTTTTCATCAACTTCTTACCTTTTTTCCTGTAGCATTGATTGGTATTGAATCTACAACTTTAAATAGTGCTGGGACTTCAAATGGCTCCAAGTGCTCTCGACAAAACGACAAAATACTTCGTTTTAGATCCTTTGAAGAAAGACATTTAACACTATCTTCAATAGTAATCTCACAAGCGACTAGAGAGCCTAAAACTGGATTCGATTTTGAGAAAACTTTTGCCATTACAACCGATGAATGATGTTCAAGAATTGACTCGATTTTTTCTGGCATCACTTTATTGCCACCCACATTAATCGAACCACTCTCTCTACCCAAAAAAATAACTCGATTATTTTCAATCTTTACCATATCACCTGTATTAATGAACCCATCACGATCAATATCTAGTGTTCCTCTTATAAACTTTGAGCAACCATTAGAACTTTTGATCCAAAGGTTGCCTTCTACGATTTTAAGTTGACATGCTAGACCAGAATCATCTTCTATAAAAGAAACAGGAAAACCTTCCTTCTTATCTTTAACTACAAAGCCAACTCCTGCCTCAGTAGATGCATAAATATGAACTATAGCAGCAGTTGAATAACGTTGACTCAATGCAGATAACACACTCTGATTACTAATTTCTCCCCCCAAAGTAATTCGCTTCAATTGAAGCTCCCCATGGAGTGGTTCCATCAACAACTTACGCCAAAATGAAGGAGTTCCAGACAAGGCATTAACCGATTCTCTAGAGAAGACTTCGATCAACTCGGTCATTGTTGCTGAGTTTGATGGAACTACCAAAGTTGATCCAGATGAAATAGATTGGAGATAAACCTGTAAACCAGCAAAACGATTAATATCGTAAGTTAAACCCCAAGTAAAATCCTTCCCTAGATTTATATCACTCTTTGCTGAAGAAAGAAGTGCATCAAGATGGTAACTAGCTAATTTAGGAGTACCTGTCGTACCTGATGTTGCGAGTATATATGAAGCTGGTTCATTCTTTTGTGGCTCTTGACCTTTCGATAAAATACGAATACGACTCACTTGACAACCAGAAAGCTGTATGACGTAATTTATTTCAGCAGATTGAAAAAAGGCATCCTCATGCCCTTCCGCATCTTTTGGTAGTAGTAGTATAGTACGAGCAATACTGTCGATGACCGGTAGGTACAAAGCCAATGATTCTCGATCATCTGAAATTACTGCACAATTCCCACCGATAAGATGTGGGTTAGCTGTAATAAACTGATTACTTAGTTGTGCTATATCGTAATAAGTGTAATGTGCTTCATTTGTAGCAAGAAACACCCTATCTTGAGGAACACGTTGTATAGCCTCAATAAGTTGTTTAGGCTTGTGATGAGTATTTTTCATAAATAGCCACAAATTCTCCAAAAGTAATAGGATATACAGCGTCCTCCATCTGCTGAAAAGGATCCAAGTCTAACTCTTCATCAAGTAAAGCCACTAGAATTGCAAACCCGAGAGAATTTAATCCGCTCTGTAGTAATACTTGATCGTCACTAATATCTTCAAAATGCTGGTCAACATCCGTTTGTTCGAGTGCTTCATTAAATTTTTCTAAAATAATATTTTTCAAAGTGTCACCTATTCAGAAGGAAAAAAACATTAATTATTGTAGCTTTTTTATAAAAAAGCTACATCCTATTTTTCTCATTGCCTGAAAGCTAGAGAATGGATTGAGCAGTTTACAAAATGCGAATTTACGATGTATTGTATGCCGAACAGTTGGAAGTAGAATTCTCACAACCGCCACAATTACAAACACTTGGTATGGGTCTGAGCTTTCGTCTGAAAAAGAAAAAGTCCCTAACTTATGTATCGTTATAATATCAGTTCAGCTAAACTAATATTATAACATTTAGCAAAAGCAGTACGTTCTCATTGGGCTGTAGAAAATAGCCTACATTGGGTTTGTCATTAATGCTAATAACTTCAACACCTAATTCGCGAAACACATTTGGCGCAATATGGTAAGCAGCGCCCTGGCACTATCAATTACAATTTTAAGCCCTGTTAAGGTTAAATCGTTAGCAAATACGCCTTTACAGAACTCAATGCAAAGACTCACAGCATCATTAATCCGGCGTACCTAGCCCAAATATCCAAAGGCGACACATTCCATCGCATTATGATTCAATGCCAGTTCTAGTAAAGCTTCAATGTCAAGTTCTTGCTCATCATTAAGCTTAGTGCCGGAATTAGAAAAAACTTAATGCCATTATCATCAAAAGGATTATGTTATGCGCTAATAACCATACCTGCATCAGCTCTAAAAGTAGACGCTAAATATGCCACAGCAGAAGTTAGCATCGATTCAGTTACGCTACGTTTACACCCGCAGCTCAGAGTCCAGCTTGCATAGACGATTCCAATATATAACCATTACTGAGAATATTTTTACCCGTCAATACATTTTGAGTACCAGATGATGTTAATACTTTGCCAGCAGCCCAACCTAACTTCATAGCAAAACCAGGTGTAATAGGAAAAGCCCCCACCTTCCCACGCACACCATCGGTGCCCAAATACTTACAAGACATAAAAAAACACTCTAAATAAAAATCGACAACGAGCGAATAATCTAAAGTATTCGTTTTCAGTTTATCAGCTACAACTCTATGACTTTCAATGTAATACCTAGTTTCTGTTACCGTTTATATCGGTTGCACTAATTCGTCTAGTACATTTATAATTACCAAATATCGCACCTCCAGCACGATATCACATATTATTGAGCTTCAAGGCGAACAGCTAGAATAAAAACCTGCTAACAGTAGATAGCTGGTTTTACAAATTAATAATCCCAATGGTTAAATGTCTAACTTTTGTTTTCTTAAACTGTGCAAGCAACAATTTATTATTACCTTTTTAGGTAAATGCAACAACGGTTTATTAAATTTTTTCCGCTCATTGATTATCAATGCTACAGTTATATTAAGCGCTCAAAAAATGGCAAACTGTTCAAAATAAATTTTTGAGTAATCCCCCTTATTCTATACCTAACGGCTCTTCTAAATCTAAACGTTTATTTTTTACCCAAGGCTCAAGCGCATACCAAGTAGATAAATACAATAATTAACTTTCTAACTTCATATCTACAATAAATTGATAGCGACAAATTATTCATATTATGGCTGAGTAAGGTTGAAGGTTTTATTTAAAAAAGCAGTAATTCGCCAAATATTTGCTATGACAGAAAAATAAATAGCAAAAACAACTAAAAATGAAAAAAACATAATTGATTCCGATACATTATTAAGTTCAGACAAAATACCCACACCAGCCATTAGCGATGCCAACAGACAAATAACGAACAACGAAAGACTTGAAGACAGGCCGATACGCTGACAAATATGATGCAGATGCTCTCTGTCTGGTTTGAACGGTGATTGTCCTTTTCTAATACGCCTGGTCATAATACAAACCATATCCATTAATGGTAAAGCAATAAACCAAAGCGCTGTGACAGGGCGGATAACAAGTTTATCTTGTCCTTGACTGGCATCAATGAGTAACCAAATGACTGTAAACCCAATGAACATGCTGCCTGCATCACCCATAAAGACTTTAAATCGACGCCCAAATGGGAAACCTAGATTCAACATAATATAAGGCAACATGGCGGAGACAAACAACAGACAAAATGTCGCTAAAGTGATGTTCCCAGCAAGATAAAACATTAACCCAAGCGCGGAGAATGTCACTGAAGCAAGACTACCTAATAATCCATCAATACCATCAACCATATTAAATGCATTAATAGCCCCTATCACGGCAAAAATAGTGACAATATAACTAATGTAAGCAGGAATAACTAAAGCCGAATCGGTAAACATAGCACCAAGGTAATGCAAACTTTTATAACCAATTAAAATCATCGCAAGTGAAATACCCGCCTGAACCACTAGGCGTGATTTGAAACTTAAATCGTAGCGATCATCTAACGGCCCCAAGACAATCAGCACTGTCGAGCAGGCAATATACAGTAGTAAAGCGTTGGTGATAGGGAAAAGCGCAAACAAGGTGATCATTAACGTGCAGTAAGTTGAAATACCGCCAATTAGCGGGATCTGACCCACATGAAGTTTACGTTCATTGGGCTTATCCACCAATCCAACGTGTGTAGCCCACTTTCTGAAGACAAACAAACTGATCAAAGAAAGGCAGAAAACAAAAATGACTGAAGTGCTCGTGAATATATATCACTCCGACGAAAGTAAAATTGAGCACATAAAAAATACCGGATAATTGTGCTATAAATAAAAATCATGTTTCATTAAACACAATGACATAACACTGTAGCAAAAAGGAATTAGCTTGATTAGACATTGTCAGAAATCAATTAAGAAATGAATGTAATTTGAATAAATAATATGGGTGAGAACAAGACAAAAAACGGTCTCAGAACCGACTATCCCATTACGTAACCCGTTGAGTCACTGAATGATATTACTTTAGCCTAATAATAGTACCGACTATTTGAACTTAATAATCGCGCTCAACACGAACTCTACTAATAACTTCGCTCGTTCAACTGAGTCAGACTCAGCATAACAACGAAGTTCAGGGGCATTACCAGAAGGACGCAAATGTACCACTTCACCATTAGTAAACGTCATACGAAAACCATCAGTGGCATCAGTCTTGGCAAGCTCAAATGTATGCAGGCCTAATTGTGATAATAGTTGCTGAGGGTGTTTTAGACCTTGTTCGATAACTTCCAAGCTTCTATCCTTGGAAAAATGCTGAATGCGGTCACTAGCAGTATAGATAGATGGAAGATTCTCTACTAAAGTTGAAATAGAACCTTTACCAGCCGCAGCCAAAACAGCTAATACTGGCAATATTGCATCACGGGTTGGCAAAGATTTAAGCTGGACACCATTAACCTCGATATCTGTACCTAGTAAAAAACCACCATTGGCTTCAAAACCTGCCACACGTGAAAAATATTGTTGTAAATCCTCAAATGCTGCAATCACATAAGGAGATCCGATTTGCGTACGCTTAACCTGTGTGAATATACTACACGCTTCAATTGCCGAGTTACAACTTACAGGCACAGCTAATGCCTCAATATTTAGGCTTTTAGCAGCCAATAAGCATAAAATATCACCTCGTAAGTAGGTACCGTATTCATCAGATAACAATGGTCTATCACCATCACCGTCAGTTGAGAACAATGCATCTAACTGGTATTCTTTTACCCAAGCCTGTGCTAAGTCAATATCAGCTTGAGCCACGGCTTCTGTATCTATCGGCACAAAACTGTCACTTCGGCCTAATCTAAAAACAGTAGCACCTAATTGCTGAAATAAGTTGGCATATAAATCACGGCCGGCACTTGAATGCTCGTATATGCCAATACGCTTACCTTTAAGTAAATCAGGAGTAAACAAATTGAGATAACGCACTAAATAAGCATCTGCGGCTCGATTTGAAGCTGTAGGTAAGTCAATAATCGTTAATTCAGGTAGAAATGCATCAGCGCTCAAAATAGCTATTTCGTCGGCTTTACTTATTTCACCATCAGGGCGATAAAATTTAAGACCATTTCGATCAAATGGAATGTGGCTGCCAGTGACCATAATAGCCGGGATATTATCAGCCATAGAGGTAACTGCGAGTGCTGGAGTAGGAATAACGCCGTAATAATCCACATTAATATCTACTGATTTTGCAGCTGCAATACATGCAGCAGCAATTTCATGGCTGCTCGGACGATTGTCAATAGCAATAGCTAAACGATTGAAATCAAAACGTTGTTTCAAAACCTGAATAAACGCTACTGTAAACGCGGCACTAACCTCAGGCAAAAAATCAGTAACCAAACCTCTAGCACCACTAGTACCAAAGGCAATACCGCAATCTTTTATGACTCGTGAAACTATTCGTTGGCTCATTTATCTAACCTGCCATACCTGTCTTCAAAACGAACGATATCATCTTCACCAAGATAAGAACCAGATTGAACTTCAATAAGCTCCAAATCAACTTTCCCCGGATTTTCAAGGGCATGGATTACACCAACGGGTATATAAGTTGATTGATTTTCGGTAAGTAGAATGTCTTTATCACCGTTAGTGACCTTTGCAGTTCCAGAGACAACAATCCAATGTTCTGCTCTATGATGATGCATCTGGACAGATAACTTAGCACCAGGTTTAACCGTGATTCTTTTAACCTGAAAGCGATCACCATTATCAATGGAATCGTACTTGCCCCAAGGTCGATAGACTTCTCGATGGAAAGTCACCTCAGAACGCTGTTCAGATTTAAGCTGACCCACAATCGCTTTCACATGTTGTGATTGATCTTTATGAGCAACTAATACTGCATCTTTAGTATTAACAATAACTAAATTCTCAACCCCCACTGTAGTAACAAGCTTATCGCCACCAAACACTAAGGTGTTTTTGGTATTAACAGATTTAACATCACCATTGAACACGTTACCATCAGCATCTTTGGCAGAAACATCCCACAAAGCAGCAAAACCACCAACATCGCTCCACCCCGCATCCATTGGCACAACAACAGCGTCTTTAGTGTGCTCCATGACTGCATAGTCAATAGAATCATCGGGACAAAACTCAAAAGCGGCTTTATCGATACGAATAAAATCAACGTCATTATTTTGAACTTGCATAGCAAGCTCACATGCTGAATAGATATCAGGTCGATAAGTTTTTAATTCAGAAAGATAACGGCTGGCTTTAAATAAAAACATGCCGCTATTCCAGTAATAATCGCCGTTAGCAATATAAGATTGAGCAGTAGCCAAATCTGGTTTTTCAACAAAGCAATCAACAATATAACCATGTTGATATACTTCGCCACGTTTAATATAACCGTAACCCGTTTCTGGCTTGTTACCGACAATACCAAAGGTCACTAACTTGCCAGCTAACGCTAACTCCGCGGCCTTACTCACAGACTGTTGAAAAGAATTAACATCTTCAATAACATGATCAGCAGCCAACACCAATAATAAAGGGTCTTGACCCGTTTCAACCATTTTAAAAGCAGCCAAAGCAATGGCTGGAGCAGTATTACGACCAACAGGCTCTAAAAAAATACCACTGTGCTTAACACCTAATTGGCGCACCTGCTCTGCCGCAATAAAACGATGTTCTTCATTACAAATCAACATCACAGGGTCGTGGTCAATGCCATCTAAACGGCTAATTGTATTTTGTAACATAGTCGCTTTACCTGAAAGCGATAAAAATTGTTTAGGAAAATTGCCGCGAGAGAGTGGCCATAAACGTGTGCCAGAACCACCTGCCATGATTACGGGTAAAATCATAATTATTCCTTTATAATCAATCTGTTTTTTGTTTTTTCAAAATACAATTTAGTATGCATATGCACCTTATCATCGGCCATTAAACTGGGCACATCAAACCATAGGTAATCATCATGCTGTACATCTAGCGGCAAACTATCCAATTCACAGTCAAGCTGCAAAATAAAGGCTATAGCGACATAATGAGTACTTACATCATCTCCAAAAACATAGTCATCATAAAAATGGTCAAATATGCCAAGTAAACACGACTGCTCTATGGCAAACTCTTTGCCAAGCTCATCGCAGGTTAAACGCTTAAATGCATCTGCTAAGGTTTCATCTTTAAATATCCGACCGCCTGGCACAAACCAGTAATCTTTTGCTGGACGATTCAAACGCTTACCCAATAGGGCCTGTCCTTGTGCATTAGTCACAACTAAGTCAATTGAGACAAGTGGTGTACTTTGAATAACCGTTGAGAAGGTAGATTGGTCTAAAAACATAAAAGACCTACTTTCTAAAATTATCTTGGTTAACTAAGAACCATTCGTAAGTCGACTGTAATCCGTGCGATAGTTCTATCGACGCATTCCAACCTAAAGCACTGAGGCGTGACACATCCATCAATTTACGAGGCGCACCATCTGGTTTAGTTGCATCAAATACAATATCCCCATCAAAACCAACTACTTTCGCAACGGCTTCAACCAATTCACGAATAGTGCAATCAACACCCGTCCCCACATTAATATGACTTAACATTGGATCAGTATTGGCTTCGTAAGTCGATTGCTCTAAGTTCATAACATAGATAGAGGCTGCAGCCATATCATCCACATGTAAGAATTCACGCATTGGTGTACCCGATCCCCATGCAACAACTTGTCTATCGCCATTAAGCTTTGCTTCATGAAAACGGCGCAGTAACGCAGGAATAACATGCGAATTTTCAAGGTGGAAGTTATCGTTTGCGCCGTATAAGTTTGTTGGCATCACTGAGCGGTAATTACGACCATATTGGCGATTGTAAGACTCACATAATTTAATACCTGCAATTTTTGCGATGGCATACGGTTCATTAGTGGATTCTAATGTTGCGGTTAACAAAGCAGACTCAGACATAGGTTGTTCAGCCTGTTTAGGGTAAATACAAGAAGAGCCCAAAAACAATAAATCCTGCACACCAGACAAATGAGCACTATTAATAATATTATTTTGAATGGTTAGGTTTTCGTAAATAAATTCAGCAGGATAGGTATTATTAGCAACGATCCCCCCCACTTTTGCTGCAGCAAGATAAACTTGGTCAACTTTTTCAGCTATAAAAAAATTGCGCACCTCAAGTTGATCGAGTAAATTAAGTTCAGCACGCTTACGCGTAACAATAATAACATCATCACGCTGCTGTAACAGGCGTACTATTGCAGAGCCCACCATGCCGCGATGACCAGCAACAAATATCTTTTTCATTATACAAACCCATTAAACAATGAATAAAAAAGCTTAAAGCGATTAACTTTCAGCTTTAACAAGAGATAAACAATACTACTCAACCGATACGCTAATGTCATATCCATGGCTTTGTAATATGGCGTGTTGTTTTGCTTTGTTTAAATCATTCTGCACCATTTCAGCACACATTTGCTCAACAGTAATTTCTGGTACCCAACCTAATTTAGATTTAGCCTTAGTTGGGTCACCTAGTAAAGTTTCGACTTCTGCAGGACGGAAATAACGCGGGTCAACTTTAACAATAACATCACCCACTTTAAGTGAAGCAGCATTATCACCTTGTACTGTCACTACAGTAGCAATTTCATCAAGGCCCTCACCACTAAACTCTAATGTCACCCCCAGTTCAGCAGCTGACATGCGGACAAAATCACGTACAGAAATTTGCTTACCTGTGGCAATGACAAAATCATCAGCTACATCTTGTTGCAACATCATCCATTGCATACGTACGTAATCTTTAGCATGGCCCCAATCACGCAAAGCATCCATATTACCAAGATATAAACACTTCTCTAAACCTTGTGAGATATTGGCTAGCGCACGAGTAATCTTACGGGTAACAAAAGTTTCACCTCGGCGAGGCGATTCATGGTTAAACAAAATACCGTTACAAGCATACATACCGTAAGACTCGCGGTAATTCACCACTATCCAATAAGCATACATTTTTGCAACTGCATAGGGGGATCGTGGATGAAAAGGAGTAGTTTCTTTTTGAGGAATTTCTTGAACTTCACCAAAAAGCTCAGAAGTAGATGCTTGATAAAATTTAGTTTTCTTTTCCATACCCAAAAAACGGATAGCTTCTAATAAACGCAACGTACCAATAGCATCAACATCGGCGGTATATTCAGGGGCTTCGAAAGAAACAGCAACATGAGACTGAGCACCTAAATTGTAAACTTCATCTGGCTGCACTTCTTTTAAAATACGAGTCAAGTTTGATGTATCGGTCAAATCACCATAATGTAAGAAAAACTTTTGGCCAGATTCATGACGGTCTTGGTAAATATGGTCAATACGCTCAGTGTTAAAAGAAGAAGAACGGCGTTTAATGCCATGTACTTCATATCCTTTTTCCAATAAAAGCTCTGCTAGATAAGAGCCATCTTGGCCAGTGATACCAGTTATAAGTGCTTTTTTCTGTAACATGACATTCCTACTTTCTATATAAAAATGAAAAATAATTATTTGTAACTGTATTCTCGGTAAACTTGGCACTCGCTATATGCGCTTGCTCTTGATAACTGATTAATTGACGCTCATCCAACGTTAATGCATTAATAACACAACTCCTGAAATTGTTAACATTAAGTTCAAAACGGAAAGCGGTTATAGATTGACACATTAAGTCTAATTCTTTGATATCGGAAACAATCGGGACACAGCCAAGACTGATACCTTCAAGAATAGACATAGGAAATCCCTCGTGGTAGCTAGGTAAAAGGATAAAATCGCTAATGTGATAAAGAGGTTTGATATCTAATACCATACCTAAAGCCAAAACGTTTTTAAGTCTACAACCTAAATAACTATCTACTTCCTGTTCATTACATCCCACAATTACAAGTAAAAAATCATCTCTATCTTCTAGAGTCTTGAAGCAATCTAATAATAAATTAAAACCTTTTCGTAAATGCGGACGACCTACATACAATAATATTCTTTTTTTATCAAGTTCAGGAATCAATTCTAGTTCTCTAGGAGTTTTGACATTAGAACTGTAAAGAGAACGAAAGCTATCAGAAATACCACAAACAGAACCAGGTGATATTGAGGTGACTTTTTTGTTTGTCAACTTTTGTAAATCAGCAATAAGTACATTGTTAACAGTAACTATCTCAGTAGCCATCAAGCAATTAACAAACTCGATTAACTTCAAAGAAAAATACAAAATACCATTATATGCAGGATAAGGCACTCCATGATTGTAATAAACGCGCCGTTTGACACCAGCTAAACGAGACGATATTAATGGAACAAAAGCACCTTTTGTCATATGACAAATGATTATATCAGGGTTTCTTTTTTTTATTATCTTGAAAAAATTTATTATCCTACCAATTAATTTTATTGGATTAACTGTAAAATCGAACTGAGCAAGACTATGTTTAACAATCAGCAAGTCAATAAAACTAATGTCGCCATTGATTGGATCAATAAGCAACTCAGAATTCAAACCGTTTTCTAGTTCAACCTTAACTAATGGTTCAATAAACCTCTTAGAAGTAAATGTATTAACTATTGTGTGCAAAACTAGCAATTTTTATTACTCCTCACAAAGGCTTTTATCGTATTAATAAGAACGGCAAAAAACAGTAAAAAACTAGGAGACAAGATAAACTCTCTTAACAAATATGAAGCAGACTCTGCGTAAGCCAATCTTGAACCTCTAGACTGATTTATATTAATTCTATACTTTAGAGTAACAACATCAATATTTCTGAAAATAATATTATCATTTCTAAGCGCTCTTAACCAGAAATCGTAGTCTTCAGATTGGAACCCACCTGAATAACCACGTTGTTTTATTAAAGTTTCTTTTTTTATAGCCACAGTTGGATGTATAAAGGTATTCTTAAAAAATAGTAATTTTTTAATGTTTTTAAGAGGAGGACAATAACGATACAAATCACGTCCATATTCATCAATAAACATCGCTGCTGTTCCAACTATATCCACATCTTTATTTTTATTTATAAAATCATCCAAAACACTTAACCTGTTTGGAAGCGCAACATCATCAGCATCCATCCTAACAATATAATCACCACGACTAAGATTTACAGCATAATTTAAATTAAATGTAAGTTGACCAATCTGTGTTCTATATGGAATAAGCCTGTCACATTTTAAAGATAAAAGATTATCCCACAGTTCATCAGAACAATTATTTGCGACCACTATAAATTCAAAATTATCGCAGTCCTGACCTAAAATACTATTTATTGCATCAGTTAGATATCCGTCATCCCGATTAACACACATAACAACACTAAAATAATTAGACATACTTATAAACCCACTTGGTTTTAATAAGGTTTTCTTCTTCAAAAAATTGAGATTGATGATTTTTGGGTATGATCACAACCTGTTCATATGAAGTATCACTTAAAAAAGCTGCCCAAAATCCAAATGTACTTCCAGTAAGAATATAATCTTTGCAAAACGTCATAGCTAAAAAATCACAATATGCAGATGTCTCTTTAGAAAAGAAAACATTAGAGCTATTTAAATGTGATGCACACCACTTCAAATCGTCTGAAAAAACTACAAACTGAGTACCGTCTGAAAAAGTTTTCATTGCTCTAATTATATAGTCCATTTCGAAAACTTGATGCTTTGAGTTTTTCGACTGCAAAAAATCGCCACGTCTGACATGTATTGCGACCTTATCTAAATAAAATGATTTCCGGGAGCAATCAAATAACTCATTTCGTCTTTCATCGATTTGAGATTTAATTCTCGACCTAATTAACATGGCAGCGTCTGGGAATTGAAAGTAGCCTAAATGATTTTTATATTTAGCAAATCTACTAGCCTCATTGAAATTCATACAGGCTTCAGCATCATATACTATGAAGTTTGGAACATTATTACAAGACAACAACCGTAACAAAACCCTAAAAACTCTTGCACATATTCCCTTAGATATAAAAAAAGAGCTAACTGAAGTATTATTTTTTATTGGTAATTGCTCTGAAAAAAGGAAACGAAAATCTATGCCATTATGTTGTGATTTACTTTCTAGCAAAGAAACATCAAATTTAATATCTTGACCTTGAATATCTTTTAAATATAACCCCCAAGCAACCTGAAAGAGTTGATTACCTAGCCCTCCCATCAAATAAACTGTATTCAATCTAACTACTCCTTAAAACTGACTTCTTTTAATAAAATCTTTACTTCCAAAATATATCATTTCGTATAATTTTGAAAATATATTGCACCTTTATCACCAGATAAAATCTTCAACCAATTAGACACATCACATATCCTTAACAGTTTTTCTTCAGTTTCGCTGAGTTCAGATTCTAATAAAACATCGATTTCAACTCTTTCTTTTAGCTTAAACTCTAATAGAGAAAAGAGACGACCTTCATCAGATACGTGATTAGGGGCACTTGCAACAACAAATAATGATCTATTGTCTAGCGCTTCTAAATAACGTTGTGAGTATCCATCCTGCTCATTTTTTGTTATTTCCACTATATACTTAGATTGTTTAAACATCTCATTATATTTTTCTTTCGATACTTTCTCATTAGTAATGAGATCACTTTCTTGTAAACATGGAGCATAAAGTTTGATGAAATAAGTATATTCATTTGAACTACACCAACTTACAAGGTCAGTTAAAACTTCGAATCTCAATTCAGAATAAACTCCCACAAAAAAAAAGTCGTTTGACTTGGATTGAAACTCATGAACATGAGAAAGATAAAAATTTGGTAAAAATAACCAACCCATAGCCTCTGCATCAGTTTTATCAAACGAATAAACTGCATCAAAAAATCTCGAAAATACTAATGTCGATGGGAAGTGCACTATATTGTCCCATTGATAAAAGGATTTATGCCTAGTACTTATAGATTTTATTAATTTTTCAGACACACCATAACCTTTTATTACGACCACACTATCATAAATTAGGTTTGGGTTTATTTTAGAACTAATCCATTTGTTAAATTTTGGAAAAGCATAGAGAGACAAAAAAAAATCTCTCAACTTTATAAACCATTTATTCTCGTGAGGATTACCACTTATTAGACACTGAACAAAATAAATGATCCCTTTTGCAAATATAGGCATTTTTTTCAATGAAAAAAAAACCATCTCATCATAAAAAATCGTATGAACAAAATCGTATTGTTTACACGCTTCTGCCTCAAGTATCTTTTCGTAACCATTAAATCTTGGCATTATTATAAGTATGTTATTTTTCATGAACCCTTACTAAAGACTATTAAAATAGTCAACTGTTAATTATAACGGGGGACGCGCATATGGTCATCAATAAGTATGACTCAAAATTAAAACATATTACTTTTATTTTCTAGTGTTCTAGGTAATTTTAAATACCCATTATTGAGGAGGCATAATATCATTGATATAAAATAAATCTGTGCAACTCCACTAGAACCAAAAAGATATATATCTTTAAAATTACCTATTAATATTAGAAATAAACAAAATAGATAAACCGCAAAAACATCTGCATTACTGTGTTTTTGCAGGACAATAAAAAAATGAGAACATAGCATAGCTAAGAAAACTAGAATGGCAAAAATACCAAAATACCAAGTCATCAATACATACCCACTATCAATACCTAAACCAATCATTGAGAAAACTCCCTCACCAAAAATCATATCGGAAGGAAATCGATACATACTTTTTAGGACATCGGATGATGCTGTTCCAACCTCATTACCACTAAATATATTAATAAATAGTTCAAAAGCCCACTCAATAAATTTTTTAAAATCATCATAAAAAAACAAAATAATACTTGTCAAAACTGATGACACTAATAAGATTATTTTTAATACGAATATTTTATTTACTCGACTAAATTTTGATGGTGTTACTAATATTGTAACAAAAGTAATTATAAGAATAACGCCCCCCATCCGACCTGACAGAAAAACAGCTAAGACATTAAAAGCAAGTAAAATCACATCGAAAATAAAAACGGTATTATTCATATATAATTTTTTATATTTCACATAAACAAGACCAATGTAGACAATCAAACAGTGAAACAGTGACATAATTGATCCACCGAATAAAAACAAACCAGAACTTCTTAAACCAGATGTTAAATTCTCTTCATTTGTTTTGCTTGTATCAATCACACTATAAACAACATCTTTTATTTCAGGACTTAATATTACCAACACTGCAACGACCGCATTTAAACTACCGACTAGATATAAATTTCGCAACAAAATATATTGGTAATTTTCTTTATAGTGGCAGCGATAACAAAAAACCAACATAAAGGAACTAACAAAAAGAAATAGTCCGTAATAAACAAAAACCAACAAATCAAATGAGTCAGTAGCATGAATAAAAGGTACTAAAGTAACAAAAACAACGAAAATAAAATAAAAGAATAGAGATAACACAACTTCTTTTGATAAAAAATCTGGGTCTTTTTTTATAAAATAAAAAAATGATGAAATTAATATTATAGGGAATGACAAAATTGCAGAACCCACACCTGAAATAGACATAGGTATAACCAGCATTAATGTTATTGTAAAATAAAAAACATTATATAACATTCACAACTGCCTCGCTTAATACCCGACCATAATTAATATAAAAAGAATATAGCATTTCCATAGCAAAGCTTTTATAACTATAAAATGAGCGCAGCATTTATTAACAACTAACGAGCACTTACCTTCTACAAAAAACATTTTGCTTATTGGCAAAGATTTTTTCTTTTATTTTATTACGCAACAAAATTATAAATTCTAAAAATAAAAACTTTGAGGATAATACAAAACTATATTCCGGTATCAACACATCAATTTCTTTATGTCTAACATACGATAACTCATTTCTCCTTAAGAAAGCCGTTATTTTTCCATACCAAACATTAGCCTTTATCTTTGAAAATTCAACAATGCTCAACTTGACATTTTTCAGACCATCAACTCTTGCATTATGAACCAAGGTACCTACTATTGAAGGTGTGCTTAAACATAAACTACCATCAGCTCCTTTACGGTAAAAAGCTAATGGTGTTTTAATATAACCCAAAAAACCACTACTCGCTAAATTTATATGTAAATGGTAATCCACAACCATCTCATATCCATTAAACACTATACCAATTGCAGAACGTCGATATAGCATAGAACTAGTATTTAAAAAATTAAATTTCTCTAACAAAAAACCTGTTGTAATTTTCAAAGGTATCTTTTCTACATTGTTAAAGACCCCAAATGTTGAACCATCTTCGTTAACGACGACGGCGTTACTATAAACTGCGCTGCAATCTTGATTTTGTTCTAAAAATATAATTTGTTTTTCTAATTTATCTTCATGCCAATAGTCATCTGCATCACAATGTGATACGTACGTAGTCTCTGCTTGCCGATGTACATATTTAAAGTTTTCGAATGCACCTATATTAACAGAATGTCGAACATGCTTAACAAATGAATATTTCTTCTCATATTCAGCACAGATTTCTGATGTGCCATCAGTAGAAGCATCATCTGAAATAATCACTTGATATAAGTAATTTGTTTTTTGATTAACGATACTATCTAAACATTGCCTTATATATTTTTTTTGATTATAAGTGACAACACAAACCGTGAGAATTACATTACGCATTATCTTTCACCATCTTTATTTTCGATATACATTTTTATGTTTTTATAAGTTAATACGTTGCTATTTTTGAAAGCTTTTATTCATTTATATCCCACTATTTAAATTATAATAGTTTCTCTATTTCACTCAGGAAAACGATAACGTATAAATTTATCTGGGTTACCACCAACAATTACATATGCAGGCACATCTTTGATCTTTAATGAGTTTTGAGCAATTACCATACCATCTTCAATGGTTACCGGACATCCGGAGGTAAATCATTTAATAGCATAATATAATTCATCATCATTTGAAATGGATAAGTAGATACCCAATCAACATCGTGCTTGCCTCTAAGTAAAAATTCACCCCCGCCAACAATAAAGCAGTATTTACCAATAGATAATCCTTGATATAATTTTTTCACCGCATAATGAGGACCTACCAGCTTAGGCGCTGAACCTTACGAGCCTTCCACATACAATAGTGATGGCATCATTTTAGTTTTTTTGCTTATTGAAATATTTTTAAATTTTTTAAGAGAATAAATTAACTACGCATATCCTTTTATTATTCATCAATCATGTTCAACCAAATCTGCCTCAAGCGTCAACAACTCACGTTTATGATTTTTAATTTTTTCGCAGGCGCACCAATATAAACCTCAAAAGCTTCACAATATTTGGTGACTAACGAAAGTAAGCCAATGGCAGTCGCTTCATGCAAAGTGACACCAGGCGACAAGACCGAACTTGAACAAATCAACACATACTTATCTATGTTTACTTTCGCATGGGTAACATTGGTATATTCTGTAGGTACTATAGGGTTCGTCATAAATTCGCTTAAATAATCATCATTACTAGAATAAATTAAAACCTTAGAGGAAATATTTACAAAATAAGAAAGTATAATCTTACCGGCACCAATTAATGAGCTATATACAACTATATGGATAGTTACCAATCTAAATTCCGCCCATACCCACCGATAAAACCCAACAATCAACGATACGGACATTGTTGCCAATCTTAATGCTATTGGCACCAAAAAATAAAGGCTTTGTCAGAAATCAAGACATTGCAGCCCAGCGCATTTCATTTTATTGCTGCTAGGTAAGAAAAGCTATATCCTTAACTTCCACTAACTAACGCTATAACCTGCTTCTGCTCATCCACTGTCAACTCATTAAAAATTGGTAAGCACAACACCTTTTTAGCCAAAGCATTCGCTTGGGGTAAATACGCCAAATCTGCACTCGGCAAACCACGATACATAGGCATATTGCTGATCAGCGGATAAAAGTAACGACGCGATAAAATATGATTTTTCTTGAGTTTGTTATATAAGTCATCGCGGCTGAGTGGGTAATCCGCCTCGACCAAGATTGGGAAATAAGAGAAGTTGCAGTTAGCGTTATTATTGTGCTGATACAGGGTAATGCCTTTTACATCAGCTAATGCCTCACGATAGCGGGCATCAACAGCCTGGCGTTGTGCCATCGCCTTATCAATATGCTTAAGCTGCACCAAGCCAAAAGCGGCATTTATTTCACTCATCTTGCCATTAATACCTGGTGCAGTCACCGTCAGTTCATCGGCAATACCAAAGTTTTTCAAGCGGTCGATGCGCTGCTTGGTTTTGGCATCCGGACTGATAATAGCCCCACCTTCGAACGTATTAAACACCTTAGTGGCGTGAAAGCTCAAAATAGACAGATCTCCCCATTTCAGCAAACTTTCACCTTTATAGTTCACACCAAAGGCATGGGCGGCATCATAAATCACTTTTAGGCCGTAGTTATCGGCAATTTTTTGAATTGCCTCAACATCACAGGGGTTGGAATAACAATGCACCGGCATAATGGCGGTGGTGCGTGGGGTGATCGCCGCTTCAATTTTAGCAGGGTCTATATTAAAGGTTGTTGGATCAATATCAACAAATACGGGCTCTAAGCCATTCCACATGATTGAGTGGCTGGTCGCTACAAAAGAATAGGGGGTAGTTATCACTTCACCATTAATTCGCATAGCCTGCAACGAAGTAATCAAAGCTATGGTGGCATTATTGAACAGTGATACATACTCAACGCCGAGATATTCACATAGCTTTGCTTCCAGCTCTTGGTGAAACGGGCCATTGTTAGTCAACCAGCGGTTATTCCATATTTGTTCAAGATAAGGGATAAACTCATTTAACTCTGGTAAAAACGGCTGGGTGACAGGGATATTTTTGTTACTCATGTTTGCTTCCAAAAAATAATGGCAATAATTATGACGATTTAGCCGCGTAGTGTGCTATGTAATTGCAGCAACAGCGACCTTTGTGCCATGACCAGATAGAGCGAATAGCTGAGCAAGGCAACACTAATGTTGATAAAAATCTGTAACCACGGCAACGCTTGGCAATATAATCCAGCAGCATAACCTAGTGCAGCCGATAATATTACCGCTAACCAGATAGGCGTTAAATCTTTACATTGCTGCCATTGGCTGATGCGGGTTAGCTTGGCAGTGTAATAGGTATTGAGCAACAGCGCAAAATAAGAGGTGGCGCTTAGGCCGATGCACATGACCAGCACGCCATAAGGAATACTGAGCAGCAAAACACCTACACCAATAATTTTTTTAAACACTTCCAGTTTTAAAAAAAGATCACTGCGACCAGTGACTTGTAACAAGTTTAAATTTATGGCGTGAATGGGATAGAGCATATAACCCAAGCACAATACACTGAGCAAAGCGGCAGCAGCCTGCCACTGTTCACCTAATAGGCTGGTTAACAGTGGCTTGGCAATCAACCCTAAGCCAATAATCAGCGGAAAGATCACCATAGCTGCCATTTTTAATGTCAACCGATATGCATCTTCCATTTTATCTGTTTCATTTTGTAATTGGCTAAACAGCGGAAATGTCACCCGTTGAATAATTCCGGTTAAAGTCATCGCTGGCACACTGGCTAGTTGATTGGCTTGAGTAAATTGCCCCACCACTGCCGGGCTAAACTTTTTACCGATGATGATTTGATACAGGTTGTTGTAAATCACATCTAACAAACCAGACAGCAGTAATTTACTACCATAACCAAACAAGTAATCAAAAGATTGCTTAGTGATCTTTCCACGCGGCAACCAAGGGACAAACAGATTAAATAACAGTGTGTTGCAACAAGCATTGAGCAAGGTCTGGGCAACTAAAGCCCACACTCCATAGCCGTTCATGGCTAATACCATCGCGGCTGAACCACTGATAAATACACTGATGATAGATATCTCGGCTTGAGTTTTAAAATCCATCGTCACATTAAGTTTGACCCGTGGTATCAAGGTAAAAGCATTAATCAGTACCGTGGTTCCCAATACCTGCAGCAAAGTTTTTAATTCCGTTTGCTGATAAAATTCTGCAATTACGGGTGCACTGATGTACAACGCCAAATAACACAACCCCGCCATTGCAATGTTGTAATAAAAAGCGGTGACTAGATCGCTGTCACTACGATCAGTTTTTCGGATTAAAGCCGAGGTAAAGCCACTATCAACAAATACATTAGCGATAGCAATAAATACAGCTAACATACCTACCAAGCCAAAAGCAGTTGGTCCTAGCTGGCGTGCCAGCAGCAGGGTAATCCCTAATTGAATACCTTGAGTTAAGATGCGTTCGATAGCACTCCATTGCAGTCCTTTTTTGGTTTTCGTGGCCAAATCAGACATTAAAAATACTCAGCCTTTTCAAAGGTTGGCTGTCCTTTGTCTTTCTCGGATAAGGATAAAGTCAAACCTTCAATTGGCCACGCTACAGCCAGTTTCTCATCATTCCATTTAATACCTCTATCGCTAGCTACGAAATAATAATTAGCAGTCTTATACAAAAACTCTGCTGTATCGCTCAGTGTGACAAAACCATGTGCAAATCCTTCTGGAATCCACATTTGTCGTTTATTTTCCGCTGAAAGATATTCGCCAACCCATTGCCCAAAAGTTGGAGATTTGTTACGAATATCCACAGCCACATCAAATACTTCACCTACAACACAACGCACTAATTTTCCTTGAGCATGAGGCGGCAACTGATAATGTAATCCTCGTAAAACACCCCTACTCGATTTTGAATGGTTATCTTGCACGAAATTTACAGAGTAACCGACAGCTTCTTCAAATTGCTGTTGGTTAAAACTTTCAAAAAAGAAACCTCGTTCATCACCAAAAATTTTAGGTTCGATGATTTTTACGTCGGGGATCTTGGTGTCGATGATGTTCATGTTTTTCTCGAGAATTGTGAAGGTTAAGTTACTTAGCATTAAGTGGTTAGTGTTGGATTATGGGATTTAATTATGAGCTTTAAAATGTTGCCAACAAACACTAAGCACAACCGCTCATAAATAACCATTCAACTTATTCAATGCTGTTTGCCAGTCACTCTGTTTAATACCAAATGTATTATGAATCTTGTCACAATTTAAATGTGAGTTTGCAGGGCGCTTAGCTGGGGTGGGATAGTCTAGTGTGGTTATTGGATTAACTTGAATTGGCTGGATGAGTACGTCTTGCTCCAATGCTATTTCAAATATTTTTTCAGCAAAAGAATGCCAACTTACATGGGGAAAGCCAGAAAAATGATAGATACCATAAGAATGACTATCACGCGCAATCTGCTTTGAGATTGTTAGAATGGCGTTTGCTATATCACCCGCATAAGTAGGGCCACCAAATTGATCAGCGACAACACCTAACGACTCTCTCGTTTTAGCAAGTCGTAGCATGGTTTTAACAAAGTTATTACCGTGCTCACCAAAGACCCATGCCGTTCTTAATATAATATGTTTAGGGCAAGCCTGAGCTACCACTTGTTCACCAGCTAACTTGCTACGGCCGTACTCACCTTGAGGAGCAGTCACATCTGACTCAGTGTAACTCTGAGGGCTATCGCCATCGAACACATAATCGGTAGATATATGAATGATGACTGCATTTATTTTATTTGCCGCTAACGCAAGATTTTGTGGACCGTCTCTATTGATAGCGTTGGCTAACTCACATTCTTGTTCAGCTTTATCTACAGCGGTATATGCCGCGGCATTAACGATGATATTAGGCAGAAACTCGCTAATTATTTTATCAACTTGAATGGAGTCTGTGATATCAAGTTCTTCACGGTCTAATGCTAAGAACGTTAGCTCAGTCTGTGCTTCGAGCAGATCGACTAAACAACTACCTACTTGGCCATTTTTACCCGTAATTAATATTTTCATACTGAAGTGCCGTTAGCTAAACGCTCCAAGTATTGACCATAATTGTTTTTCATCATCGGTTTAGCTAATTCAGCGAGTTGCTTCGCACTCAACCAACCATTACGCCAAGCGATTTCTTCTAGGCAAGCCACTTTTAGGCCTTGTACATTTTCAATCGTTTGTACAAAAGAAGACGCTTCATGCAAACTTTCATGGGTACCAGTATCTAACCATGCAAAACCGCGACCGAGTAACTCAACATTCAAATTACCCTTAGTTAAATACATTTCATTTAACGTGGTGATTTCTAATTCGCCGCGATGTGAAGGTTTAACTTGCTTTGCCATTTCGACAACATTGTTGTCGTAGAAGTACAAACCGGTGACAGCATAATTTGATTTGGGCTTCGTTGGTTTTTCTTCTATCGATACAGCTTTCATCTCTTTATCAAACTCAACCACACCAAATCTTTCTGGATCTTTGACTTGATAACCAAATACTGTGGCACCATCTTCTCTATTCGCCGCATTCTTCAATGTTGTACTAAAAGATTGACCATAAAAAATATTATCACCCAAGACCAAACAAACACTGTCGTTACCGATAAACTCTTCACCAATGATAAAGGCTTGCGCTAGGCCATCTGGTGAAGGTTGTACTGCATACATTAGGTTGATCCCAAAATCAGAACCATCACCTAATAACCGCTTAAAACTATCATTGTCTTCTGGTGTAGTAATAACCAATATATCTCTAATACCTGCAAGCATTAATGTTGACAGTGGGTAGTAGATCATGGGTTTGTCATATACTGGCAATAACTGTTTAGATACACCTCTTGTG
>TARA_R110002033_G_scaffold70385_2_pt1 | contig 23982 bp, 23 predicted proteins | sample TARA_R110002033 | Tara Oceans TARA_R110002033 (sample SAMEA4397051) | marine metagenome | biome: Polar Biome; feature: [SRF] surface water layer (ENVO:00010504); material: water (ENVO:00002006), including particulate matter (ENVO:01000060) such as... | depth 5 m
GAACCTTCATCTGCACGAATTACTCCAGCAAAATAACGGAAGTGATCTACACAGTAAGGTATATCTGCTGCACGTGATTCACGAATAGGCTTTCCGTTGTCAATTGTTTCTAATGTTGCTAGGTATTCTGCATTATCTTCCATCACTTGCGCGATTTTCAATAACATATTACTACGCTCTGTTGCTGATGAAGTACTCCATGCTGGAAACGCTTCGTGTGCAGCATCAAGTGCTAAATCTATATCTTCTTGAGTTGAACGTGCTGCCTGAGTAAATACTTTACCATCAACTGGTGAAATATTATCAAAATATTGTCCTTTGACTGGATCAACAAATTTACCTCCAATAAAATTTCCGTATCTTTCTTTAAAGTCCGGTTTCGTTACATTTGCCATATTTGTTTGTTTTAACTTGATGTAATAATTTTCAAAAACGCTATGTTTTAATTACATCACAAATATACTTACAACAAAAACCAACTCTATTATCAATACAGTTCATTAACTTATGAAAACAGCTCAATAGCAAAATAACTGAACATTAATCATTACAAAAAATATATAATTATTTGAACTTCAGTTATGTGAAAAATTACTGGCTACTAAGAAATATCTGTTGGACTTATTCCAAATTTATTTTTGAACGCAATACTAAAATTAGAAAGGTTGTTGTAACCCGCATCTAAATACACATCAGAAGGTTTTAAGAGTCCTTCAAGCAACAAGTCTTTGGCGCGCTGCAAGCGTTTGTCTTGCAACCACTTTCCCGGAGCTTCCTTATATTCTATTGTAAAATGACGCTTAAAAGTAGACAAACTCATGTTGCATAAAAAAGCAATTTCCTCAAGCTTTAGGTTCGAATAAACATTGCTTTCAATAACGTTTTTAAATGGTGAAACCTCCTTTGAAATTAATGAATGCAGGTAGTATTCGAAAGCAGCTTTATATTTAGCCAAAAGATACAGCATGATTTCCTCAAACTTTATTTCTAATAAATTAGCACTGTAACTTGAGTTTTCGAGATTTAAAATAGATAGCGAATTTAAAAACGAAACAATATAGTCGTCGTTTTCAATCACAAAATAAGCAACATCATTGGCCGCAGGTTGTACGTTTTTAGTATGCTTTTTTAAAAACTTCAAAAGTTGCTCTTCTGAGAAAAAGAATAATTTGCAATAATAAATCGTTTCAGTATCTAATAATTCCGTCCACAGCCAATTCCCTTTTTTTAAAAGCAACGATTGCTGACTATTGACTGCGATTGAAGTATCGCTAAAGTGCACTTGCTTTTTACCTACTTGCAAAAAGCTAAACATATTCATGCTTAAATTCACCTTACTTTTTACAACATCACTGGTCATTTTAAAGTCATAAACCAGCAAGCCACTGTTTACTTCTTTTTCCTTAATATATACTTCAGGGATATTTTCTATTGGCATGGCGCTTTCTTTCTAAATTATTGGGTTGGTTATAATAAATACGAAAGTCCGATTGAACCGTAAAAATAACCTGAATTTGTTGGGTGGTGTAATTCGCGACCGCGATACATAAAAATATAGGATAGATTTAAATTATTCTTTCGATACTTAAAACCCGCTTCACCATTAAATCTCCATGGCACTAGTTTAAAAGTGACTGGACTATTATTGTTAAAAAGACTTCCTTGAATTGTGGCATCATAGACTTGGAAGTTGATACTAGGCGCTATATAAAAGTAAAATTCGCTAACCGAACTCCCTACAGCACCTCCATACAAATTAGAATCATAGATAGGTGCGAGTTTTTTAAATCCTATTCGACTTACTAATCCCGTTGAAGCTCCAGTGAAAATTGTTCCCACACTCGCTTCTGATTTAAAATGCAAATCAACAAAATCGCTTGACCTATTTGGAAACATTTTTTTCGAATAAATAGCATGTGCTTGTAATGCTAATGCATTTTGGATTTGGAACTCCCAACCAAAAACTTGCTTGTAACCTACCAGATCATGGAAACTATTTTGCGTTTCTCTACCAAAAGAATTTGGACCAAGATAACCCAAACGAAAATCAACTTTAAGAACCGATTCATTTTTATAAAAGAGCGAACTCCCCACTTCTCCAAACAAATAGCCTGCATAAGGGCGATCCATTATTTCTTTTTCGGGGGTATTTATAAATCGAGGAGTATAAATGTATTGGCCTACTTTAAATTCTATCGTTTGCTTTTGAATTTTGTCACTGCTGTTAGGAATCAAACGTTTGTAAAAAAGTTCTAAACCATTGGTGTAATACATATCATATTTAGAGGAAGTGTACAAATCATTGTCGGTGATAATTCCAATTTCAGCATTCTTAAGCTGTGAAAACGAGTGACAACTAACTAGCAATAAGATCGCGATAAAGCTATATTTGATACTCATCTAGTATTTAATTTTACCCACTGTTCGCATCAAGCGTACAATTTTTGTCTTTCTCCTGTTAATATAACTAGAGGAACTTGTTGCCGTAAAACGTCGCGGATTAGGTAAAATAGCAGCAATTCCAGCAGCTTGAATTGGCGTAAGATTACTAGCATCTTTGCGGTACCAATGTTCGGCTGCAGCTTGAGCTCCATAAACACCATCCCCCATTTCAATACTATTTAAATACACTTCCATGATGCGCTCTTTACCCCAAATAAGTTCTATTAAAACCGTAAAATAAGCTTCGAGACCTTTACGTAAATAGCTACGCCCTTGCCATAAAAACACATTCTTAGCTGTTTGTTGCGAAATAGTGCTTCCTCCTTTAATGTTTTTACCTCGGGAGTTGTTTTTATATGCTTTTTGCAAGGCTATAAAATCAAAACCATTATGGTTCAGGAAATTACCATCCTCACTAGCAATAACTGCTTTTTGTAAATTAACCGATATATTTTCTAGCGGTTCCCAGTCGTGACTGCAAACAGCCTCTTTACCCGCTTTTTTATGTTCGATAGCACGGATTGCCATTAAAGGTGTAAAGGGAACGGGAACAAACTTAAAAAGCACCACAAAAAACAACGAGAGCGCGATACAGAAGAGGAAAAACTTTAAAATAAATTTTCTAATAGTACCCATAAAACTGCTTGATGATTTAGTTGTTTTTTTTCTTTTTGTATTATTTGTTGGTCTAACTTTTATTCCCATTATATTAAATCTGCTAATTCTTGTCCTATTAAACTCCCTATAGCCACACCCATTCCACCAAGTCTTACCCCACAATACACATTGTTTGATAACTGAGAAACAATGGGGTTTTTACTATTCCCTATTCCCATGATGCCACTCCAGCGGTGTGCAATTTTAAAATCTTTCTCGGGCAAAATTACTTCTTTTAATAATTGTTCCAATCTGTTTTGTATAATTTCTGTTTCACCAAATTCTGTTGTGGTTTCTGTGTCAAAATCGAGATTTCGTCCGCCTCCTAGTAAAATACGATCGCCTAAATTTCGAAAATAATAATAGCCTTTATCTAAATGAAAGGTCCCTTTTATATCTAAGTCTTTAATAGGCTCTGTGATCAAAACTTGAGCTCTTGCAGGCTTTACAGCTCCAATGGTGATTTGTTTCGAAAATCCATTAGTAGCAAATAACAACTTTTTTGAATAAAAACTAAAATCTTTCAAAACGACTTCAACAGCATTTGCCTTATCAGCATAAGAAGTAACCGTTTGTTGATTTAAAATTAAAATAGCAGCTGCATGCGCTTTTTTAAGCAAAGCCTGCATCATGTTTCCTGTATCGATTTGTCCTTCAAACGGATTGAATATTAAATACTCATTTGTGCCTTTAAAATTGAATCGATCAACATCTTTATTAAAAACATCCGACTTGAATAAAGGTCTTAAAATTTCGTTTACAAATGGTAGTGCGCGTAGGCAATCCTGAAACAAATTTTCGTCTTGCTCAGTAAAGAGTTCGTACCCACCAAAGGGCTTAAAATCAAGGACATCATCACCTAGATTATTACGCAGTAATTGCAAACCTCTCCATCTTTTTTCGATTAAGGAAATTACTTCATCTTCGGTGTGGGAATTCAAGTCATCCATGATTTCTGAAAGACTTCCAAAACAGGCAAAACCAGCATTTTTTGTACTCGCTCCCTGCGGAAGCACTCCTTTTTCTAACAATAAAATCTTGGCATTTGGAAATCTTTCGCGCAAGCGTAAAGCAGCGTGCAGACCTACGATTCCGCTTCCTACGATGGTATAATCGACATTAGAAAACCAATTTTTTAATTCCCAGTAACTTAAATTCATGCCCTAATTTTTTATAAAAATAATATTTTAAACGCAAAAACTAACATTTAGAAATACTTAACAGAATCACCAAGCCCGATTTAGAATTAAATTGTATTTTTAGATTCCAAAAACAAAAGCATTTTCATGAAAAAAATTCTTCTTACAACATTAACAATGATGAGTTTAAGCGCTATGAGCCAAGAGGTAATGACCCCAGAATTGCTCTGGAAACTAGGCCGAGTATCTCCCTTAGGCATTTCTAGAGACAGTAAAAATATCGTTTACAAGGTAACTACACCCTCTATCGAAGAAAACAAATCTTCTTCTAAATATTTTACGATCCCGGTAAATGGAGGAAATGCCACCGAAGTAAAAGATTATGAAGGACTTGTGACTAACAAAAATATTTCACTAGACTCGAAATATATAGCTTACAATGAAGAGGTAAAAATCAACGCAGTGAACGGGAAAGATTTCTATCCAGAATTAGAAAAATCAGAAGTTCAAATCTATGATGGTCTAGATTACCGTCATTGGGACACTTGGAATGAAGGTAAATTTAATCATGTTTTTTATAAAGAATTAAAAGATAACGCCACCGGAATCGACATTTTAAAAGGTGAAGCGTATGATAGTCCACAAAAACCCTTTGGAGGTGACGAAGATTATATTTGGTCACCAGACAGCAAAAGCATTTTGTATGTAGCTAAGAAAAAAGCGGGAACACAATATGCTATTTCGACAAATACTGACATTTACGAATACAATCTAGCGACTGGTAAAACAATTAATAGAACCGAAGGAAACCTAGGTTACGACACAGCACCACAATTTTCTCCGGAAGGAAATTTAACTTGGTTGCAAATGAAGCGTGACGGTTATGAGGCTGACAAAAATGACTTGATTGTTGATTTTAAAGGCCAAAAAATGAATTTAACAGCAAACTGGGATGGTACAGTTGAAAGTTACAAATGGAGTGTTGATGGTAAAAAAATCTATTTTATTGCAGCGGTTGATGGAACTAAACAACTATTTGAAGTTAATTTTCCGGGACTTACAAGAATTGCAATAAGAGTATCTCAAATTACAAAAGGTGATTTTGATGTGAATGAAATCATTGGTTTCACAGCAAATAACGTTCTTGTAACTCGAGGCGATATGAATCACGCAGCTGAAATTTTTTCATATGACTTGAAGAAGAATGATTGGAAACAAATCACAAATGTAAATACTGATGTATATAAAACATTGGCGTTAAGCAAAACTGAAAGAAGATATGTAACGACTACAGATGGCAAAAAAATGTTAGTTTGGGTAATTTTACCACCTAATTTTGATGCAACAAAAAAATACCCAACGCTTTTATATTGTCAAGGAGGACCACAAAGTGCTTTGACTCAGTTTTATTCCTTCCGTTGGAATTTTCAATTAATGGCAGCAAACGGGTACATTGTTGTAGCGCCTAACCGCCGTGGTATGCCAGGTCATGGTGTAGAATGGAACGAACAAATTAGTAAAGATTGGGGTGGCCAAGTTATGGATGATTACCTATCTGCGATTGATGACGTAAGTAAAGAAAGCTATGTAGATAACAGCCGTTTAGGATGTGTAGGAGCAAGTTATGGTGGGTATTCGGCATTTTACTTAGCTGGAATTCATGAAAATAGATTTAAAACATTTATCGCTCACGATGGTGTTTTCAATACACAAAGTATGTTTGGAACTACTGAAGAGGTATTCTTCAACAACTGGGATTTTGGTGGAGCTTATTGGGAAAAAGACAATGCGGTTGCACAAAAAACGTACACTACTTTTAACCCAATTACTTTAGTAGATAAATGGAATGCACCTATTTTAGTGATTCAAGGAGGTAAGGATTTTAGAGTACCAATAGGACAAGGACAAGAAGCATTTCAAGCAGCACAATTACGAGGTATAAAAAGTAGGTTTTTATACTTTCCAGAAGAAAATCACTGGGTTTTAAAGCCTCAAAATGCACAAGTTTGGCAAAAAGAATTCTTTAAATGGCTTAAAGAAACCTTGTAATCAAGTTTACGATTTCGTACCAAAATAGATTTAGAAAATGACTTTTAGTCGACTTATATTGTAATTAAATAATAACACATGTATAAATTCCCTATTAAAAACTTATTCATTGCATCAGCATTAGTATTGAGCATGAATGCTGTGACGGCACAAGACGGATTGGTAAATTCTTTAAAAGTAAACATCAGTGCAAAAAGCGCTGAGAGTTTCACATTTACAGATGTAATCAACCTTGGAAACACGTCAATAAAAAATCAAGGTTCGTCAGGAACATGCTGGAGTTATTCTACTAATTCTTATTTAGAGTCAGAAATGATTAGAATGGGAAAAGAACCTGTAGAGCTTTCTCAAGTGTTTTCGGCACGTAATGCTTATGTCGAAAAAGGTAAAAATTATGTGCGCATGCATGGAGCAGTAACTCTAGGTGACGGTGGAGAATTACATGATGTAACTAATATGTTTAGAAAATATGGAGCCGTACCACAATCTGTTTACAGTGGATTAAATTATGGTACAACAAAAAACAAATTTGCCGAAATGGCAGGTATTACTGAAGCAATGTTAGCAGCAGTAGTAAAAAATCCAAATGGCGAACTTACCCCAAACTGGGAAAAAGCATACGCAGCAGTTATCGATTCATACCTGGGAGAAGTGCCTAAAAACTTTGATTACAAAGGCAAAAATTACACTCCACAATCTTTTGCTAAAGAAGTAGTAGGAATCAACCCAGATGAATACGTTGAATTTGCTTCTTACTCAACAGAACCATACTATGCCAAAACAATGATGATGGTTCCTGATAACTGGTCGTTTGACTTGGTGTACAATGTAAAGATGAATGACATGACGGCCATTATAGATAATGCTTTAAAAAGCGGTTTTACTGTCGCATGGGCATCTGATGTGAGTGAAAAAAGTTTTAGTTGGAAAAATGGTGTTGCGTATGTCCCTACTAAAAAGTTTGAAGACATGACAACTGAGGAAAAAGAAAACATGTTCAATGGTCCTAAACCAGAACTAGAAATCACTGAAGAATTGCGCCAGAAAGCCTTTGATAATTATCAAACTACTGATGATCATGCTATGCACATCGTGGGACTTGCAAAAGATCAAACTGGAAAAGAATACTACATTGTTAAAAATTCTTGGGGAGTAACAAATGATTACAAAGGATATTTGTATGTAACTAAGAATTTTGTAAAATACAAAACAACTTCTTTCATGGTTAACAGAGCAGGAATTCCAACAGATATTGCAAAGAAAATAGGTGCTTAATTTTAAGCATTTACACCATAACAAACAGGCGAAATTGTAGCCGTTTTTACAAAAATTCGCAAATTTAAATTTACCCCGCATTAAGACTAAACAATGGGAAATAAGAGCAGTAATATACCTGTTAAGGTTTTTATAAGTTACCTAGCCCTTGCGGCATTAGTAATGAGTGTGGGGTGGATTTTATATTCTGAAAATGTTGTTTATACCAACATAGAAAAGAAGATAATATTCGAAAAAAACAAAGTTTTAAAAGTAACGAAGCTTTTCACCAGTGTTTATAAAACGGAAAGTTTAGCTCGAAAAACAATTCAGACCAATTCTGAAGCTGATTTTAAAAATTACGTTGCAGAAACTGATTCATTGCAGTTTAAAATAAACGCATTAAAGAAGATTGTTTCAACAAAATACCAAATTAAATTATTAGACAGTGTCAATATATTATTATCAGAAAAAAATAATAATATCAGGCAATTGCGCGCCATAAAAAATCAAGGCACGGACGAACAATCTGTAAGCAATGCTATTAATGAAATTTCGAAATTAGAATCATCATTGCGCAAACTTGAGCTCAATGATTTTGCTAAAAACCCAACAGCGCTAGGCACTTACCAGCGCAACGTATTACAAAAATATGTGGATTACCTGAATCAAAACATCCCTGATGATAGTACAAACACACTAACTAAAAAAGTAACAGATTCTATACTCGCAGCTTCTAAGCGACTGTTAAGCACCGTCAAGAGAGAAACTGCAAAACAAAAAGAATCAGTAAATATTCAAGAAAACAAACTCTTGCGCAATGAGATTTTAATCTCAGAGAAATTGCGAAAAGTGTTGCGAATTATTGAACGGGAAATTATTGTATACTCTGTTCAAAACAATACCGAAAAAGAGAAATCATTAAAGAAAATCAATCAAATAGTCACTGCCGCCGCCGCTGTAGGATTACTATTAACTGTTTTCTTTTCGATTTTGATTACAAGCGATTTTTCGAAAACACAATCCTATAAAAAGCAGCTGGAAATTGCCAATTTTAAAACTAAAAATTTATTAAAAAGTAGGGAGCAGTTAATTTCTACAGTAAGTCATGATCTTAAAACACCTTTGAGTACAATCATGGGGTACACCGAATTGCTAACAAATTCCTCCCTGACTGCAAAACAGAAATACTACACTCAGAATGTCAAAAATTCATCTGAGTATATTTCGAGGCTTGTGCAAGATCTACTGGACTTCTCTCAAATTGAAGCTGGAAAAATTGCTATTGAAAACATTAGCTTTTCATTACCTGAAATGATGGAAGAAATAGCAAAAAATATTCAATCTGTGTTTTCGCATAAAAAAATAGCGCTAAAAATTACCGCTGATGCAGTACTAAATCAAAATATAATTGCCGATCCCTTCAGGCTAAAACAGGTACTGACAAATATTATTGGCAATGCATATAAATTCACTGAAGACGGTCATATCAAGATTAATGCTGGTGTTATAGAAGGAGGTTCTAAACTTTCTATAACCGTTCAAGATTCAGGTATCGGGATTGAAAGTGGTAGCAAAGATCTAGTTTTTGAAGAATTTGCACAGGCAAATGAGAACATCGAGAAAAAATACGGTGGCACAGGTTTAGGCTTGGCTATTTCGAAAAAAATAATAATGCTTTTAGGAGGAGAATTGCGTTTAAAAGAGAGCAGCAATAAAGGGAGTACGTTTGAAGTTATTCTGCCTTTACTGTATGATAATAGTATTCCTTCAATTCCTAAGAATCAACTTTCGAATATAAAACCTATAGGATCAAAAACAATTATAGTTGTCGATGACGATGTTGATCTGTTAAAGTTAACTACAGAAGTTTTAAAGCAAAACAATTACACCGTTTTGGCTTTTGACAATGCGCATAATGCATTAAAAGAAATGGCACTGACTGCATTTGACTTAATCATAACCGACATACAAATGCCCGCAATGGATGGGTTCACGTTTTCTAGGGCCGCAAAAGACATTGGAAATTATAACGACCAACCAATTGTTGCTGTAACCGGCAGAAATGATTTAGGACCAGACATCTATGGCAAAACTGGGTTTACCACTGTTATCAAAAAACCTTATACTACGACTACTTTATTGACCACAGTTAATGCTGTTCTAAATGAGCAGATGGTGCCTATACAACACGAGGCCGAAACTTTGAAAGAGGATAGCGAGTTGTTTACTTTGCGCTCACTCCAATCCTTTTTAAATAATGATGAGGAAGCGGTACACGCAGTGCTGACAAGCTTTTTAGATTCAACCAAGTCAAATATGACCTTACTAAAAGAGGCAATTGAAGCAAATAAATTTGACATTGTAAAAAGCTTAGCACACAGAATGGCGCCTATGTTTAAACAAATTGAAGCAACTGATAGCGCAACAATTTTAACTAATCTTGAGATAAATAATCATAGTCAAGAGTCGTTAATTGAGCTTTATGAAATGTTAGAGCAAAATGTAAAGTTATTAATGAACGCTATACAAGATGAGATTAATTAATCTCGTATAGCTTGATTTTATTGTAGAGTGTTTTTCGAGTGATATTAAGCAATTTGGCTGCCTCCGACTTATTATTTTGTGCTCGTGCCAACGCATTTACTATAGCTTCTTTTTCGTTAACCGATAAAGAAAACTCACCAGCAGTAGAAGCTGTTCTTTGAAAAAATTCAGCAGGCAACACGTTGCTCTCAATAAAATCAGTTTGAGTTAATAGCGTAGCTCTTTTTACACAGTTTTGAAGTTCTCTTAAATTACCTGGCCAAGGGTATTTTTGGAAGATACTAACGACCTCAGGAGAAAACCCAATTACCTCTTTATTTAATTGATCGTTTGCTTTTTCTAAAAAGAACTCAGCAAAAAGCATTAAATCTTCCCCACGTTCAGATAGAGCGGGAGAATGAATTGAGAATTCGTTAATTCTGTGGTATAAATCTTCTCTAAAATCACCATTTTTCACGGCTTCTCGTAGATCTTCATTTGTAGCAGTTAATATTCGAATATCTACTTTAATTTCCTTATTACTTCCTACTGGTTTGATTTTTCTCTCTTGTAGCGCACGCAATAGCTGAATCTGGTTTTCATATGATAAATTTCCTATCTCATCTAGAAAAACGGTCCCCCCATTTGCGGCTTCGAAATAACCAATTTTATCAGAGATAGCACCTGTAAATGATCCCTTTAAATGACCGAAAAATTCACTTGCAGCAAGTTCTTTAGGAATAGCTCCGCAATCTACAGCGATAAAATTTTTTTCCTTGCGTAGGCTTTGCTGATGGATGCTTTTGGCAATAATTTCCTTTCCAGTACCACTTTCACCAATAATTAAAACGGACATATCAGTAGGACTCACTAATTTTATGTGCTCTGATAACATTTTTGAAGCTTTTGAAATACCTTGAACAAATTCCTCATTATCAGTTGGAGTAGTTTTAACTTTTTGTGGCTTTTTTTCAAGTTTTTGCTCAGGCACATTATTTTCTAATGCATTAGCAATAACGATTAAAACTTCATCAGGATTAAAGGGCTTCGAAATATAATCTGACGCACCATTTTTTATTGCCTTCACAGCAGTATTTACATCAGAGTAACCAGTCATTAAGATAACAGGAGTATTGGGATATGAAATTTTAATTTCGCCCATTAATTTTATACCATCATCGTCTGGCAATCTTAAATCAGTCAGTACTAAATCAAAGTTATCTTTAGTCAATGCGGCTTTTGCCTCAGCAGCAGAATAAGACGCAGTTACGGTATACGCATTTTTAGTTAGGAATTTATCTAACAGTTTACAGAAAGAAATATCGTCTTCAATTATTAAAATCTTCGGCATATTTTGGCTACATTTTATGCTAAAATAGTATTAATAAAATTGTATTTTCACAAAATTTTGCAAAAAAAAGAGAAGCTATATTAAGTAGCCTCTCCTTTTCAAACCTAAATCTGTACCTCTATTAATTTTGCAATCAACAGTCATCGACATCTGCTAATACAGTAGCCTTTTGACCTTGTACTTTAATTATAAATTGCATTTTTCAAAGTTTCCCCAAACACTTAAAATGCATATTTGTCTACATTAATAAAGGAAGATTATAGTTTATTTATTTTTGCATGATAGTCCCATCAGCATCTGTATAAACAGTAGCTGTTTGTTCCCCAGCTTTTACCTCGAGTTTGTATTCTTGGTTTTCATTTATGTAAGCCTTTTCGATAACTGCTCCAGGCATTGCTGTAGCTACGGCGCTTTTTACAGCATCTGGCAAGGCATCAACTGCTACCTCAGTATATTCTTCTTGAATTGCAATTTCTTGCGTATTTACTTGTTTTTCTGTAATGGTCGTGCTTGCAAAAGTTGTTAAACTTCCCAATAATACCGCCATTGATACTACTAACTTTTTCATAATAATGTCTTTTTGTGGTTAATTAATAAGCTGTTATTTGTCAACTATTTTTGAATCCAATTTCCGTTCTCATCTGCAAAAAGTGACCCTTCTTGATCAGCCATTTTTACATCGATTTTGTACTCTTTAGTTTCACTAACGTAAGCTTTTGTGATTACCGCATCTGGATAAGCCACTTTCAATGCATCACTAATAGCTGTTGGTAATTCTTCTAATTTAATTTCTGTGTACTCGTCAGCGATTGTAATCGTGTTTTGAACTGAGTTTTGAACTGGTGCGATTGCAGCATATGTTGATAAACTTCCTAAAACTATTGCTGCTGATAAAATTAACTTTTTCATAATGTTTGTTTTTTAATTACTAATGTATGTTGTTGTTTGTTTATTGCTTATTTTTGGATCCATTTCCCACTTGCATCAGCAAATAGTGATCCTTCTTGATCTCCTGTTTTAATATCTAAGCGATACTCTTTGTTCTCGTTCACAAATGCTTTATTAATTACCGCATCTGGATAGGCTGTTTTTAAAGCATCTTGTACTGCCATAGGCACTTCTTCAACTTTGATTTCTGTATATTCATCTTGAATAGTAATTACTTTTTCAACTGAATTTTGAACTGGTGCTACTGCAGCGAATGTTGTTAAACTTCCTAATAAAACTGCTACTGATAATACTAACTTTTTCATAATATGTATGTTTTAAATTATTGTTTACTTATTTTAAATTATTGTTTTTGAATCCAATTTCCGTTTTCATCTGCAAAGACAGCACCTTGCTTATCTCCTAATGTGATGTCTAATTTGTATTCTTTACTTTCGTTCACATACGCTTTATTCACGACTGCATCTGGATAAGCTGTTTTCAAAGCATCTGTAACTGCTGATGGAACTTCCTCTATTTTAACTTCAACAAATTCTTCCGCTACTGTAATTGTTTTAACTGTTACATCTTTTATTGGACTTGTCGAAGCGAATGTTGATAAACTTCCTAAAAGAATCGCTGCTGATAATACTAACTTTTTCATAATATGTATGTTTTAATTGAGTGTCTTGTTATTGTGTTACGCTTTAGATAATGAAATAACTGTGCCGCAACAATAACATCAGGCACCAACCTCGTTAACCTCTGTAAAACAGAGAATTAAGATATTTTAGAAATTTAGCCATTTGTGAAATTTTGTGTATCGCCTAGATAGATTGTGTATATTTTACTCAAAAAAATAAAAATTTGGCATAAAAAAAAGCCGCACATTGCTGTGCGGCTTTCTTAAAATATATTTTACTTACTATTCGATACCTTTCATCTTGAAAGTATCCATAAAAGCAGTAGTGTAATCTCCCTCAATATATTTAGGATCATCCATTAATTGTCTATGGAAAGGAATAGTTGTTTTTATACCTTCGATAACAAATTCATCTAATGCTCTTCTCATCTTGCTAATTGCTTCTTCCCTAGTTTGAGCAGTAGTAATTAATTTTGCAATCATTGAATCGTAATTAGGCGGAATTGTATAACCCGAATAAACATGAGTATCTAAACGAACTCCGTGCCCACCAGGCATGTGTAATGTAGTAATCTTTCCTGGAGACGGGCGAAAATCATTGTAAGGATCTTCGGCATTGATACGGCATTCGATAGCATGTAATTCTGGTAAATAATTTTTACCTGAAATAGGCACACCAGCAGCAACCAATATTTGCTCACGAATTAAATCGTAATCAATTACTTGCTCTGTAATAGGATGCTCAACTTGAATACGCGTATTCATTTCCATGAAATAGAAGTTACGGTGCTTGTCTACTAGAAACTCAACTGTTCCTGCTCCTTCATATTTAATGAATTCTGCTGCCTTAACAGCCGCTTCACCCATTTTAAGACGTAAATCATCAGTCATAAACGGAGAAGGAGTCTCCTCAGTTAATTTTTGGTGACGTCTTTGAACTGAACAATCTCTTTCAGAAAGGTGACATGCTTTACCATATGAATCACCAATAACTTGAATCTCAATATGACGAGGCTCTTCGATTAATTTTTCAAGATACATACCGTCATTACCAAAAGCTGCAGCAGACTCTTGACGAGCACTTTCCCACGCTTTTAATAAATCCTCTTCTTTCCACACTGCACGCATTCCTTTTCCTCCACCTCCAGCAGTTGCTTTAAGCATTACTGGAAAACCGAATTCTCTTGAAAGCTGTAACGCTTGCTCGTAAGACTCTAAAATTCCAACAGATCCTGGTACACAAGGTACACCAGCTTCAATCATGGTTGCTTTAGCCGAAGCTTTGTCTCCCATTCTATCAATCATCTCTGGAGAAGCACCAATAAATTTAATACCGTGCTCTTGACAGATTTTAGAAAATTTAGAATTCTCAGATAAGAATCCGTAACCTGGATGTATTGCATCAGCATTTGTAATCTCTGCAGCAGCAATAATATTTGACATTTTTAAATATGACAAGTTACTAGGAGGCGGCCCTATACAAACCGCTTCATCTGCAAATCTAACGTGCAAACTTTCTGCATCTGCAGTAGAGTAAACTGCTACAGTTTTAATGCCCATTTCTTTACAAGTTCTAATTACACGAAGTGCAATCTCTCCTCTATTGGCAATTAATATTTTTTTAAACATCTAGTTTTAAATTTAAATTATGACTTTAAATTTTAAATTATCCTTAGGCAACAACACTGCTACTTACAGATATATAATTTAAAATTAATTAAGATGGATCAACTAAAAATAATGGTTGGTCAAATTCTACTGGAGACATATCATCCACAAGAACTTTAACGATTTTACCTGAAATTTCAGATTCGATTTCGTTAAACAACTTCATTGCTTCGATCACACAAAGAACATCACCTTTTCCTATTGACGTACCTACTTCCACAAACATTGCTTTGTCTGGTGATGGTTTTCTATAGAATGTACCAATGATTGGTGACTTAACAACAATATATTTTGAATCCTCTGCAGGTGGTGCAGCAGCAGGTGCCACTGGCGCTACCGGCTGAGGCGCTAAAGCTTGTTGTAATGTATTTTGAGCAGGCAATTGTTGCACGTACGTTGTCTCTGTAGTATTACCTTCTAGAGTTGTTCTAATAGTGATTTTTACATCATCCATTTCCAATTTAACTTCTGCAACTCCCGAATTTGCTACAAATTTGATTAAGTTCTGAATTTCTTTTAAATCCATAATTATTTGTTTTTAGTTTAAATTTATTTTGCGTCGTATGCCCATTTCAAATAAATGGAACCCCAAGTAAAACCACCTCCAAAGGCAGCAAAAATAACTGTATCTCCTTTTTTGAACTTATGTTCGAAATCACTCAATACTAATGGTAATGTTGCTGAAGTAGTATTACCATATCTTTCGATATTCATTAACACTTTAGATTCTTCAAGGTTCATTCTACTTGCCGTAGCATCGATTATTCTTTTATTTGCTTGATGTGGTACCAACCAATTAACATCTTGATTTGTCAAATTATTTCTTTTCAAAATTAATTCGCTCGCATCAGCCATGTTTGTAACAGCATATTTAAATACTGTTTTTCCGTCTTGTACGATACTGTGCCTTCCTTCGTTTAACGTATCAATTGAAGTAGGATTTAAAGACCCACCAGCGTCGATCTTCAAGAAATCACGACCTATACCATCACTTCTTAAATATTCATCTTGTAGACCCAAACCTTCAAAATTAGGTTCGAATAAAACTGCGCCAGCTCCATCACCAAAGATAATGCAGGTAGAGCGATCTTTATAATCTACGATAGATGACATTTTATCAGCCCCTATAAGTAGTACTTTCTTGTATCTTCCTGATTGTATGTACGCTGCTGCAGTAGACATTCCGTATAAAAAACTAGAACAAGCAGCTTGTAAATCGTATGCAAAAGCATTAGTAGCACCAATTTTTGTTGCAACATAAGCTCCAGTTGATGCCACAGGCATATCAGCTGTTGCAGTTGCCATGATCAATAAATCGATTTCTAAAGGATCTATTCCAGATTTAGCAATTAAATCTTGAGCAGCTTGTATAGCTAGGAAAGAGGTTCCTTTACTATCATCCTTAAGAATTCTTCTTTCTTTAATTCCTGTACGAGAAGTAATCCACTCGTCATTTGTGTCAACCATAGTTTCAAGAATTTTATTCGTAAGAATAAAATCAGGAACATATGAACCAACAGCGGTAATTGCGGCTGTAATTGTATTCATGGTATTTGAATATTTTTCACTAAATGTTGCCATTTAGTAAAACGTTTAAAAGAGTTGAAAATTACAAAAAAAAATCTAAACGCATTGTTTTAGAACTTCTTATTTAATAAAATCACAAACAACAAAAAAACTCTCACGATGTGAGAGTTCAGATATCATTTATAAAAAAAATGCATTAAGCAACAGCTACAGACTTATCTATAACAACTTGCCCTCTGTAATACATTTTCCCTTCATGCCAGTAAGCTCTGTGGTATAAATGCGCTTCACCTGTAATTGGGCAAGTAGCGATTTGTGCTACAGTAGCTTTGTAATGTGTTCTTCTCTTATCTCTTCTTGTTTTCGAGATTTTTCTCTTAGGATGTGCCATTTTACTATATTATTTATCCGTTAATAGTTGCTTTAATTTGTCCCAACGTGGGTCAATATCTTCTTCTTTTTGTACTTCTTTTTCTTCCTGCTCAGGTTCCTTTACCTTTAATTCATTCAGTTTTTCAAGAGCTTCGGTTTTTAAACTTCCGTCTTTAACTCCTGGATGAACACGTCTTAGAGGTATCGAAAGCACAATCATTTCATACATATATTGCGCAATGTCAATTTCAAATTCGCCGAAAGGCAGAATAAGCAATTCTTCATTGTCGTTGTTAAACTCTTCTCCAAAACGCACAATTAATTTCATTTTACCTTTAATAGGCAAATCAAATTCCTCGCTTGTTAAATCACAAGGCACATTTACTGTTCCTTGATGCTGGAAAACCAACTCTAACATACTACTCTTCTTCTCTAAAACTACATTTACTTTGATATTAGAATTTTCAAATTCATCATAATCAAAGATTTCAAAGAACGCATTATTTAATTGATACTCAAAATGATGTTTTCCTTGCTTTAATCCCACAAAAGGAATTAAATATTCTTTTGTCTTCTTCATTTCAACATGATTTTGCCCCAAACTTCGGGAGTGCAAAGATATAAAATTATTATAAAACTAATAATGTTATTTATCTTTTTTTATTTACCACTATTTTTCTCTTACTCTTAATGGTTTCTCAGTGATTTCTGCGTATTGAATTCTTGATCGATACACATCTAAAGCCAAGTAAACCGCCTCTTTAAACGAATTATTATCTGCCAATCCTTTTCCGGCGATATCATATGCAGTACCGTGATCAGGCGATGTTCTCACCTTATTTAACCCTGCAGTGTAGTTTACACCTTTACCAAATGACAATGTTTTGAAAGGAATTAATCCTTGATCGTGATAAGTAGCAATAATAGCGTCATACTTTTCATACTGTCCGCTACCAAAAAATCCGTCTGCAGGAAATGGTCCAAAAACAAGTGTCCCTTTATCGAATATTTTTTTTAACGCTGGCCTTAAAACCGCATCATCTTCTTTACCTATTACTCCACCATCTCCACAATGTGGATTTAAACCCAATACAGCGATCTTTGGATTATTAATACTAAAATCTTGAATCAATGATTTTCTTACCGTTTCGATTTTTTTTATAATCAACTCCTCAGTAAGATGTGACGCAACTTCACTCAAGGGAATGTGATCTGTCAACAAACCTACCCTTAAGTTATCCTGCACCATTAACATCAATGCATTTCCTTCTAATTCTTGATCTAAATAATCTGTATGACCAGGAAATTTAAATTCTTCTGACTGTACATTATATTTATTTATAGGTGCCGTAACTAACACGTCTATTATTCCTTCTTTTAATGCTTGAGTTGCAGCGGTAAAAGATTTAATAGCATAAGTTCCTACTTTTTCATCGTTCACGCCTAAATTTAAATCAACACCTTCTTTCCACAAATTAAAAACATTAATTTTTCCTGGAACTATTTGATCTAATTTATCGATACCATGCAATGCAGTAGTAGCGTCTAAATTTTTCTTGATGAAGGTCATTATTTTCACATTAGCAAATATAACTGGTGTGCACAACTCAAGCATTCGACTATCTTCAAATGTTTTAAGTACTACTTCGCTTCCAATACCGTTTAAATCTCCAATCGAAATTCCAACAATAATATTTTCTGCTCTATTCATAATGACTACTAATTATTTATTACTAATTTTGAAGTACAAATTTAGTAAAATAAAACAAGAAATGTTCACAGGAATAATAGAAACCCTTGGTACTATCCAAGAAATTCAAAAAGACAAAGACAACTTACATATCACAGTCGAAACAGCAATAACAAACGAATTAAAAATCGATCAAAGTGTAGCCCACAATGGAATTTGCTTGACTGTAGTTGCAATTAACGGAACCAAATACACTGTAACCGCAATCGATGAAACGATACAAAAAACTAATTTAGGTGACTGGAGAGTTGGTGACACTGTTAATCTAGAAAGAGCCATGAAATTAGGCGATCGTTTAGACGGCCACATTGTTCAGGGCCATGTAGATCAAACAGGAACATGTGTTGCCACTGAAGAAACTAACGGAAGTTGGTCATACACTTTTGAGTACGATGAAGCGCTTAACAACTTGACTATAGAAAAAGGATCTATTACTGTTAACGGAGTCAGTTTAACTGTGGTAAACTCAAAGAAAAATCAATTTAGCGTTGCCATTATTCCTTACACTCATGAACATACTAATTTTAGCGATTTTAAAGTTGGAACTAAAATCAATTTGGAATTTGATGTTATAGGTAAATATGTATCTAAATTACATGCTAATAAACTATAAGCTTCTTAGAGGCATCTTATTAAAATTACAGCACCAACCTCAGTTAATTACTGAGGTTTTTTATTTAAATTAATGTTGCAAAATTATAATGATCGAAAGCCCCACACAAAGCCAAATGATTTGCATTTAGATTATCCTATAAAGAAACAATAGCGACAACTTGATCAAAACCATTATAATTGTGTCATAAAAACAAGAAAATTTAAAATAATAAAATGGTAGCGCTCTGAAGCTAATATCATAAACCACTTGACCGTTATTAAATATTCTTATTATCTAATTATACATCAAAAAAAGCTAAATAATCATCTTAAATTTATATATTTAGACATTGATAAAAAGTAGCACCCTTTAATAAAGTGTATAGCCGCATTTATCTTTAGAATTCATATTATATTCAAAATAGAAACAAATCAAAAATTTAAAACATTTCCCCAAATGAAAAATTTAATAATTGTATCTTTTATTGCACTAGGACTACCTACAGCCTACGCACAAAACGTTACACTAAATGTAAAATTAAAACCAATCCAGACACTCGTTGTTAATTCTGGCCAAAGAACTGTAGATTTAGAATATAATTCGAAAGAAGATTATAAAAATGGCGTTAGCAAAACAAATGCAGACCATTTGAATATTTATAGCACCGGAGGTTTTCAAGTAAATGTAAAAAGCGCCACGGCAACGATGGTGAATGGAACTAAAAAAATAGATGCTAACGGTATTCAACTTACAGCAAGCGCAGGAAGCGATGCGGTAGCCGGAGCAACATATTTATCGAATGTGAAATTATCTACTGCAGAAACTCTTTTAGTGTCATCTACAGCCGGCGGAGTAGATAAAAAAATCTCGATTGCATATAAAGGAGCTGGAGGAGACGCGTACCTTGATAATTACATCGCTACTCAAACCCCAACAATCTATACTACCGAACTTACATACACAATGATAAGCCAGTAATTAAATATTTTTATAGAGAAATAACACATGATGCCGCAAGAAATTGCGGCATTATTTATTTGTAATACCATCATTACAGATTTAAACAACTTGTTTTCAGCACTACTTTATATCTTTCTAAACTTCATTAGCAGCCTTTTTTGCATCAAAAATCTTTATTTGAATTTGAATATTACAAACAAAAGAAGTCTTCTTTGTTACAAATACATTGAATATTGAAAAATCACCGTAATCCTTTACCTACTTATTTGACTATTTTCAAAATTCAAAAGTAGTTTAACAGAAATATATGCACATCATCTGAAATATGAAAATTCATAAAAATCGTACTTGAATTTCACCATACATTTGCACCAGAAAACAAATCAAAATTTAAATCATACCCCAATGAAAAATTTAATTATCGCATCTTTTATCGTATTAGGACTATCTACAGTTCAAGCTCAAAACGTTACTTTAAACGTAAAATTAAAACCAATTCAAACACTTGTTGTTAACACTGCTCAAAAAACTGTTGACTTAGAATACTCTTCAAAAGATGACTACAAAAATGGTGTTCTTTCTACAAACACTGACCACTTAAATATTTATAGCACTGGAGGTTTTCAAGTAAAAGTAAAAAGCGCAACTGCATCAATGACTAATGGGACTAAAAAAATTGAAGCAAACACAATTCAACTTACTGCAACTGCAGGAACTGATGGAATTACAGGTGCTACATATTCATCTAATTTAAAATTATCTACAGCAGAAACACTTCTTGTATCTTCTACATCAGGTGGAGTAGACAAAAAAATATCTGTAGCTTATAAAGGAGCTGGAGCAGAGGCTTACCTTGACAACTATATTGCTGGTCAAACACCTACAGTTTACACTACAGAACTTACTTATACAATCATAAGCCAATAAGTATAAGTTTTCATAATAAATAAATAGTGCTGCAAGAAATTGTGGCACTTTTTTATTTACTAACTTTGTGTTTTTCAATTAACTATAATTGTAGCCCCATAAAACACTTACAATGAACAAGTTTCTTTTTATTTTTACCTTTCTAATCCTACAAGCAAATGCTCAGACAGGTATTTCGGTTTCACCTCCTAGAATTTATTTTGATTCACAATCAGGTATAAGTAATACGCAACTAATATCTGTGACTAATGTCAGTGCAAAAAACACGTTGGATCTTGCTGTTAGTCTTGGTGACTGGGAATACGATGAAAAAGGCGAAAACCAAATGTCAAGTGCCAACACACTTGCAAACTCTTGTGCGAACTGGATTTCGATAAAAAACAATGACAATTATTTTACTTTAAAACCAGGAGAAAAAAAAGACCTTGAAATAACTGTTACACCTCCTAAAGTTGCCACCGATACATTAGCAGCGCACACTGCGGTTTTATATGTTAGTCAAATGAATCCGGTTGATGATGTTGACAATAAAGGAGCATCTATTAAAGTTAGTATCCGTTCTGGAATTAAAATTTTTCATAGTTATCCCGAGAATTTTATTCGAAAAGTAGAAATAGAGGATTTAAAGTATGATCAAAGTCTTAATTTGATCAATTTAAAGTTTCGCAACCAATCGAAATTATGGGTCGACGGAAAGATATCTGGCGAGATATTAAACACCCAAACTGGTAAAAAATCATTATTAGACAATGTTGTATTTTATACTTTACCAGGCAACTTGCGCGCTCTTAGTCTACCCGTAAAGGATGTTTTAGAAAAAGGACCTTATAATGCTTCGATAATCATCGATTATGGAGATGCTGCCCAATTAGAAATGGCTGAACTAAATTTTAATTATGAATAAATTCATCATTATTGCACTATACTTATTACCACTGTGCGGCTTTTCACAAGTAGCCTTCACTTCCTGGTCGAATTCGTATCTACAAGTGAATTCATATAATGGAAATAGCAAGTCTGACGCATTAACTTTCAAGTTAGATGGGAATGGTAATTTAAATATACCAAATTGGAAACTGTCAATAAAAGCAAATAGTTCACAGTTTCCTACAAACAAAATTTCCTTTCAACCATCTGCTACAAGCGGAACACAAACACCAGGAACCACTCCAACTTTCACGCAAATTGGAGCGCCATCAAATGTTATTTTGCAGGAAAATACCGAAGTGTTTCTAATACCAAATTCTAATGCACCTTTAAATAACCAAACCCAGTCAAACTCTTATTACTCCTTACAAATGATGTTCAATTACACCGTTCTTGGAGGTGCTTATTTGGGCAACTATAATGCGTACACCACATTTAATGTGCCCTTAGAAATTACTGCTTATGATGATAAGAACAATATAATAGGTAAATCTAATCAAACGTTGCAAATTCAAATAGGTAAAATCACCGATGCTCCACCCGCAGCTGATGAGATGTCAATGCAAATTAATTTGAGTGCATCAAAAGGTGTTTTAGAGTTTAAAAGCATTCAAGATTATAGCAACGGTGCTAGCGTGACCTACACTGATGGTTTATCGGTGAAGAGTAACACTAATTTCCAAATAAAAGTTCGTTCTGCTAACAGTATCCTACAATCAGCAACTGGTAATACTCTCCCAATTGACGTAGTCAACCTTACATTAATAGCAGGCTCAAACAGTAATCAAAAAATTACACCAATTGTTTTGAGTACAGCAAGTCAAGTACTAGTAAAAACAAATACAAGCACTTTGACGACTTACAAATACGATATTAAATATTATACCACAGGTCAAGATCAACGATTGATTAGCGCGAAGTCTGATGATTATGCTACAACTTTAGTATACGAGATAACCCCTCAATAAACCCCAAAAAATGCCCTTTAATAAATTGAGACTTTTATCGAAATTTATTTTTTTCCTACTTTTCAGCACGACTATTTTAGCGCAAAATAGTGGTGGCGGAGTATTGATGCGTTTAGAAAATGATACCTCGTTCAAGCAATCTACACTCTTGAGCTTGGTCGTGGTAATCGAGAATACCAATACCACATCAATTACCGGAAAAATAAACTTCGATGCCATTCAAGGGTTTCGAAATTTAAGTGGTGGTAATTTATCCGTAAAATTGGCCCCTGGAGAAATCCGCCATATCCCTGTTAAATTTATTATTGGGACAGACGTTGTTGCTGGAACTTCCATTTTTGTTTGTAAACTAACTTCTTTAGACGGTACAATTCTAGCCCAGCAAACTACTAAGCACATAATAGATCAAGATAATACTTTGACCATCTCTCCCATTGAAAGCAGCATTTATCGCTTATCTAATAACCAACCCATAGCTCTTAAGGTAAAAGTGAGTAACAAAGGAAATATGCCACAAAACATAACGCTAGTATGTAAATTTCCAGACCCTTCAAATTCCAACCTATTTATTGAACAACAGGCGACTCTCGCGGTTAAAAAAGATTCGATCTTTACCTTTACCTACTTACCTTCCAAAGCTTTAGCAAAACAATCTACTTACACCGTAAGAATTTCTGGTTTTAGAAATCCTGATAAAGAAATTTTTGGAAACACAAATGTTGATATACAGAATATTTCGAGTACACAACAATATCAAGCAGTTGACTTTACCAATTTTGCACATGAAACTTCCAATGAAATTAGCGCTAGTTACAGAAGATTGGGTGGTGATGTAGACTTTTACCAAATTCAAGGTTCAGGCGGAATAAACACTCCGTCGGGTTATTTGTTCCTTCGCGGAAACGTTGCATTATCTAATAGCCTGCAAACACCATTAATCACTAATACAAATCTTATTTATCACCAAGGAAGCAACGAGTTCAGTGTTGGGAATATTAATAAATTATTTGAAATGGTATTTGTAGGGAGAGGTGCAGAATATAGTCACACATTTAATAAAAAACAGAAGATTGAAGTTGGATTTATTGATCAAAACTATAACCTAATTGAAGAAAATAACTGGTTAAAAAATGGTTACGGATTTTATGCAAATGCCCTTTTAAACCCTGAAAACAGCACTAAGAATTTAACCGCAAATTACCTCTATAATTACGATCCATTCGAAAAAGCAAAACACAATATTGTTGGAACCACCGCAAAATATGATTTTAATAATGACTGGAATGTAGTTGCAAAGTTA
>TARA_R110002033_G_scaffold42_1_pt1 | contig 23956 bp, 17 predicted proteins | sample TARA_R110002033 | Tara Oceans TARA_R110002033 (sample SAMEA4397051) | marine metagenome | biome: Polar Biome; feature: [SRF] surface water layer (ENVO:00010504); material: water (ENVO:00002006), including particulate matter (ENVO:01000060) such as... | depth 5 m
TCGAGAGGTTTTTTTATTTGTTATTTTTAATCTAATGAGAGAGATATTTTTATTTATTACAACCATAGCATTTATATTAATTGGTCTTTTTATCTACCGACCCTTTTTAGAAATATCGTTATCGTTGATTACAAATGAAAATGTCCAATTAAATACGTATCGAATTTCTGACGGATTCTATTCTAAATTCTATTTTTCAGTTTTATTAGGTTATATACCTGTAACTTATTATATAATTCAAAAAAAAACAAAGTTTCATTTCTTTATTGATGGAGCGCATACAATATTATATATAATTGGATTTGGTTTTTTGTCTTGGGTTTTTCGATGTCTATATTTATACGAGAAGTTTGAGAATTTATCATTATACGATTTGAGTTCAGAAATAAATCCATTGTTTTCAATAGATAAGTTTTATTTAGAACATTATCTCCTTTTAGGTTTTCTTATTGGTGCTATTATTAGTTTTATAATTTTTAACCGAAAAAAGAAAAAGCAATCATAGAATTTAACTTTATTGATTCCGTCTTTCGTTTCTTGTTTGGTAGAAAAACCATTGTAAACAAATATTTTTATCCTAACTTTGTAAACCAACAACGTTTGGAAACCATATGAGTCACAAAGTATTACTTAACTCTAAAGAAGTCAATATTACCCTTCACAGATTGGCTTGTCAACTCATTGAAAATCATGATGATTTTTCAGAAACTGTATTAATAGGTATACAACCAAGAGGAAAATTTTTAGCCGATCGTTTAGCAAAAATTCTAACCGAAGATTACAAGATTAAAAATATTCAACTCGGTCATTTAGATATTACATTTTTTAGAGATGATTTTAGAAGAGGAGAAAAACCATTAGAAGCCAATACTACAATTATAGATTTTATAGTAGAAGATAAAAATGTCGTTTTTATTGATGATGTCCTTTATACAGGTAGAAGTATAAGGTCTGCACTAACTGCAATTCAATCTTTTGGAAGACCAAAGGATATTGAGTTATTGACCTTGATTGATAGACGCTTTAGTAGACATTTGCCAATTCAGCCTAATTATAGAGGACGACAAGTAGATGCTATTGATAACCAAAAGGTAATTGTAAAGTGGCTAGAGAATGAAGATGAAGATGCAGTCTATCTGGTTAACAAATAAGTAAGTTAAAGAATATAACATAAAGTGAATTGCTAAAGGCGAATAGCTAATAGTTAAAAGCAAATAAGAATGAGCGAATTAAGTGTCAATCACTTATTAGGAATTAAATATCTTACTAAAGAAGATATCGACCTTATTTTTGAAACAGCCGATCAGTTTAAAGAGGTTATTAATAGACCAATAAAAAAAGTACCATCACTTAGAGATATTACTATTGCTAATTTGTTTTTTGAAAATTCAACAAGAACAAAGTTATCGTTTGAGTTAGCAGAGAAACGTTTGTCTGCGGATGTTATTAATTTTTCGGCATCACAATCTTCAGTAAAAAAAGGGGAAACACTTATTGATACAGTTAACAATATACTTTCAATGAAAGTAGATATGGTGGTTATGCGTCATCCCAATCCTGGAGCTGGTGTATTTCTTTCAAAGCATGTTAATGCAAGTATTATAAATGCTGGTGATGGAGCACATGAGCATCCTACACAAGCCTTATTAGATTCTTATTCAATTAGAGAGAAATTAGGAAGCGTTAAAGGAAAGAATGTTGTTATTGTCGGTGATATTTTACACAGTAGAGTGGCACTTTCAAATATTTATGCTTTGCAATTACAAGGCGCTAATGTAATGGTTTGTGGGCCAAAAACATTATTGCCTAAATATATTAAGGACTTAGGCGTAAAAGTAGAAACAAACCTTAAAAAAGCCTTAGAATGGTGCGATGTTGCTAATATGTTACGTGTACAGAATGAACGTATGGATATTAGTTATTTCCCTTCTACCAGAGAATATACACAACAATTTGGAGTTAATAGAGAATTATTAGATAGCTTAGATAAAGAAATTGTGATTATGCATCCAGGACCCATTAATAGAGGTGTTGAGATTACAAGTGATGTAGCAGATTCTAAACAAGCCATTATTTTAAACCAAGTAGAAAATGGTGTGGCAGTTAGGATGGCAGTTATTTATCTGTTAGCGTCTAAAATAAAACAGTAAGATATGATTATAGATAGAGACGGTAATATTACCATAATAGCCCAAGAGAAAGCTTCAGTAAAAACTTTAGTTAATAATATTGAGCAGGCTTATGATAAGTATAAGAACTATCATCTCATTGTGAGATTGTCTAGTTTAGACAAACTATCCTTAGAGGATATTATAGAATTTCTTCGATTAAGCAATAACCATAGAGCTGATAAAAAAAGTTTTGTGGTAGTATCTGAAAAAGTAGACTTAGATCAAATGCCAGATGAGATTATTGTGGTGCCTACCATCCAAGAAGCTTATGATATTATTGAAATGGAGGATATGGAACGCGACTTAGGATTTTAAAAGTCGTTTAGTTGATTGTTATTAAATACATTGGCTTTATACTTAACAAAAACAATTAATGAAATTAACAATTCTTGGCTGTCACAGCGCAACACCACGCATTAATACTAATCCTACGTCTCAGGTTTTAGAGATAAAAAACCATATGTTTTTAATTGATTGTGGAGAAGGTACACAGGTAGAATTAAGACGTAATAAAGTTAAGTTTTCAAGGATTAAGCATATTTTTATTTCGCATCTTCATGGCGATCATTATTTTGGTTTAATAGGTTTGATTAACACCTTTAGTTTATTAACAAGAGAAACCGAACTTCATATTTATGCACCAAAAGGATTGAAGGAAGTTATAATTCTTCAAATGAAATTGTCGGGTGGTTGGACACAGTATCAACTTATTTTTCATGAATTAAATTCAAAACAATCCAAATTAATTTACGAAGATGATAAAGTTGAAGTCTATACAATTCCTCTAAAACATCGTATTTACACTAACGGATTTCTATTTAAAGAGAAAGAGAATGAACGTAAATTAGATATTAATCTGGTAAATGAAGCCAATATTGATATGGCATACTTCAGAAAACTAAAACAAGGTTTTGATGTTGTAAATGAAGACGGTGTTCTCATTAGTAACGAAAAAGTAACTAAAGACCCAATACCAGCAAAAAGTTATGCTTATTGCAGTGATACGGTTTATAATGAAGACATGGTTCCAATTATAGAAGATGCTACAGTGCTTTATCACGAATCTACCTTTTTAGAAAAAGATGAAGCACGCTGTAAGCCTACCAAACACAGTACAGCAAAACAAGCGGCTACAATAGCTAAAAAAGCCAATGTAGACACATTAATACTAGGACATTACTCTACGCGTTATAACGACTATAACTTGTTTAAAAACGAAGCGAAAGCTGTTTTTGAAAATACGGTTTTATCTAAAGACGGCAAATCTTTTGAGTTTTAATATTTAACTCAATTCCGATAATTGTTGTACCCAACCAATAGCTTCTTCTAAACTAGAGGAGCGTTTTAAACTTATTGAAGCTAATTTTTTCTCAATACTAGCATTCATAAACGATGAGTTTGAATACGTAACAATAGAAGCTGCAACTAGCATATTATCATCTTTATCAAAATAAGACCATAAAATGGGGTCAATAGAATAAGAATTAACGCGGTTAGCTATGTAGGCAAGTTTTTTATCAAAACCATAATGAGCTGTTATTTCCATTAGTAATTCATTTAACTTATCAAAATTAAAGTGAACACCTTCATTAACTTCCATAATAATGAAGTTTTCAAAAAGATAATTGGTTCCAAAATCTAAAGTTAATTTTTCATAAGTTAATGATTGTGATAGGAGGGAATTTTCAAAGTGCATTTAAGGGAATTATTTTTTAAGGGTGGTTAGATGTTAAAGCTACACTTTTTTTGATAGAAACAAAATATTGAATTAACTTCGTATAACTATGGAAAAAGACTTAAGCGATTACAGAAAATCTTACGAAAAAGGGGAATTATTGTTAAATAACGTCCCTGAAAATCCATTGGAATTATTCCGAGATTGGTTTGTAGAAGTGGATACACATTTTAATATTGATGAAACTAATGCCATGACTATTTCAACCTTAGGATTAGATGGTTATCCTAAAAATAGAGTAGTGCTACTTAAAAAATATACCCACGAAGGCTTTATCTTTTACACCAATTATAATAGTGAAAAAGGAAAAGCAATTGCTAATAATCCTAATGTATGTTTATCATTCTTTTGGCATGCTGCAGAGCGCCAAATTATAATAAAAGGGAAGGCAGAAAAAATTTCAGAAAATCTTAGTGATGGATATTTTGAGTCTAGACCAAGAGGAAGTCAATTAGGTGCTATTGTTTCTAATCAAAGTGAAACTGTAAAGGGTAGAGCAGAGTTAGAAACTAAACTTAAAGATCTAGAGGTTAAGTTTGAAGGTAAAGAAATAGAACGACCAAAAAATTGGGGAGGCTATATTATTAAACCTATAGAATTAGAATTTTGGCAAGGCAGACCAAACCGACTACACGATAGAATCCGTTATCAACTCCAAGAAGATTACAATTGGAAGCTCGAGCGCTTAGCACCTTAATTTAGTTATAGTTTCTCATACTATGAAATAGATTATTCATATACTTCTTATTTAATAAATAGGTTTTTATGCGAAATATATTCTCCTGTTCAAAATCATTTTTTAGTGATTCTCAAAAAAACAGAAACAACGATTAAGTGCATTTTATTTCGGTTGTTCTACGTTAAATATGATGTTGATATTGTATTTCAACGATGTTTTGCAAAATAATCCGATTAAAAACATGTAGTTTATCGGTTTTAACATTTATTTAACATTTAAAGAGTTATGTGAGGTTAATTTAGTGACACCAAACTTAATTATCCTACTTATGAAAACCCTAAAACATCTACCTTTTCTTGCAATAATTGTTCTTTTTAGTTTTACATCTTGTTCTACAGAATCAATAGAAGATGATATTAGTGCAATCGAAGTGCCTTCAACTCCACAAGCTAAAGTTATTGAGATAGAGATTATGGAGCTAATAAATGCGCATAGAATCAGTTTAGGTTTAAACGTATTACAAAACCATGACACAGTTAAGGCAGTTGCTTTAACACATACTAACTACATGATTGAAGAAGCTAATGTTTCTCACGATTACTTTTTTTTAAGAAAAGAAAGTTTAGAGACAAATGCTAATGCAAATGATGTAACCGAAAACGTAGGGTATGGTTTTTATACAGCAGAAGGTGTTGTTAATGCATGGTTAAATAGTCCAAGTCATAGAGCTAACATAGAAGGCGATCACACAGATTTTGATGTGTCTGCAGAACAGAATGCTGAAGGCAAGTGGTATTTTACTAATATGTTTATTAAACGTTAAATAGAGTATGGTCTCTAAATCCTTAATACGAGGTCATAAAAATTTCGAAACTAAAATATTCCCTAATATCTAACAATTATAACTTATTAAACCCTTATTTATGAAGCAAAATTTACTCTACAGTTTGATCATCTCAATGATTACTCTTACCTCTTTTTCTCAAAGTGTAAAAATTACCACAATGGTAGAAAGCGATTGCCCAACAGGTTCAGTTGCACCAAGATTTATTGAATTATACGTTGAAGGGACTGTTGATGTGACAGATTTAAAAATTCAGTTTCAGTTTGCATCTGCAACAAATTGGGTAACTAATAATAACATTGGAGTAGGTGAGTATACCGATACTTATCTTTACTTAGTTAATGATGTTGATGCTTTTGATGTTAATTTCCCTGGAACTAGAACTGCTCAAAATGCAACATTGGGTACCGTTTTATCTAGTGTAGAAGGTGGTGATAAAATAAGACTTGTAGATTCTTCTAATAGTGATGAAGTTATTGACATATTTGGTGTTGATGGTCAAAATGGAGAAACTTCAACTTGGAACTTTTCAAACTCATATGTTACAAGAAATAGTGGAAGTGGACCCAATACTTCATTCGTAGAATCTGAATGGACTATAACTCCAAAAAATACGCTATTGTTTGAGGGTGTTTGTTGGGGAGAAGATCCTTTAGATACTATAATAAATTTACAAAGCTATGCATTGTCTACAGCTGAAGTAGATTTCTCAAACAGCCGTATCTCGTATTATCCAAATCCGGCTAAAAATTTTATTAAGATTTCGGGTTTAAGCAATAATACAAGTTTTGTAATGTATGATATATTAGGAACTCAAGTACTTAAAGGCATATTAGAAAATAATAAAAGTATAGATATTAACGAATTATCGACAGGTATTTATTTATTAAAAACGGAAACTGGTCACACGTTAAAAGTTATTAAAGATTAAGCTAAATTAATTCAAGTTGATTTTAGAATCTCTGTTCATTTTATGATCAGGGATTTTTTTTGTTTAGGAGTAAGGCGATTTATTACTCAGCTTCATAAGCTACCTTTACCTTTATAAAAGGTACAGTAAATAATTTCTTTTTTAAAACAGACTTTCTTTTTTGTTTGTGCCAAACATTGGAGTGAAAACGATAGTATTTTAAACTTGTTTTAGTATGTGTATATAGAAGGTTGGGTGTAGTGAGATACATTGAATTTGTTAGTTTAACAAAATCTGGTTTTATAGTTTCAATACCAACAAAAATACCATCTTCTGAAAACGGTATTTCTTTATCTTCTAAATCTATTTTAAAACTTTTTGTTTTGATTTTAGGTTTAATAATTACGTTCTCAAAATGAACTAAATCTCCAGGGAACCCCAAGGTGTCAAGGTTTTAAAAAGCTAATCTGTAATACGTTGGGTGAGTTTTAAATTTGTCATCCTTTATACTTTTAAATTTTAAGTGAAGTTGAGAAAGTTTACCTTTTTTATGTTTAGAATTTTCTATAAATACGGCTACTTCAGAGCCATATGGTACTGAAGATGGAAATGTTTGATTTCTATTACCTGTGGAAATTTGAATTTTATTTGTGCTGTACTTTTTAGGCTTACTCAGAATAAATATTTCGTTTAATGATTCAATTTTAGGAATTAACTGAAAGTTGAATTGATATTCCTTTTTCTCAAAAAAACGAGACAATGCTATTTTTTGTTTTCTATAACCTATAAGAGAAACAATTAAAGTGTCTTCTTGTGACGTTTTAGACAAATCAAAATTATACTTGCAATTTTCGTTACTATAAACACCAATTCTTTTACCTTTTATTCCCAAATTAACATATGGTAATTCTTGCCTAGTTAGACTATCTAATACTTCACCTTTCAAAGTTTGGGAGTTAACAGAAAGATGAATTAAAACAAATGCTATAATAGAATAATACTTCATAGAGTAGTGTTACGTCAAACTTACTTATTCTAAAATGAATTATTTAAATATTGTGGTTTTACATTTATTAAATAAAAAAGCAAGCTCATTACAAGCTTGCTTTTAATCTTAGTAAATGTTTAGTTTGGGATTTTTATTCTTTGTCTTTATTACCATCTACTATATAGAAGTATGAACGTCTATTGACTTGGTGTTCTTCCTCTGAACATTTAGAGCCATTGCTACATTCGTTTAGAAGTCTTGTTTCACCAAATCCTCTAGCACTTGCTATTCTACTTGGCTCAATACCTCTAGATATGATGTACTCTGCGGTTGATTTTGCCCGTCTGTCTGATAATTTTAAATTGTATTTATCACGACCTCTACTGTCGGTATGAGATTCTATTTTAATAACCATATCCTTATGTTTACGTAAAACGTTGATAATATTTTCTAATTCATATTGAGCGTCAACTCTTATGGTTGCTTTAGCGTAATCAAAGAAAATTGGGTTTATAATAATCTGACTTTCTAGTAATAATGGTTTTAATACTAAATCAATAGTGGTTTCTTCTTCGTCTTTTCTCGAGGTTATGATGGTTTGTTTATCATCTTGATAATCTTCTTTTGTTCCAAGAATAGTATACGTTTTATTACATTCTACTTCAAAGGCATAAGCACCGTCTTCTTTTGTTACAGTTTCTGCAATTATTTTGCCGGTTTCGTCAATAAGCTGAACTGTTACTCCTTTTAAAATAATTTCAGTTCTATCTTCTGTAGCAGTACCAGTAATTAGTTGTATACATTTTGAAATCGTAAAACCATAAATGTCATCACTACCTTTTCCTTCTGGTCTATTACTAGAGATGTAACCTTTTTTAGTTTCGCTATCTACATAAAAAGCAAAATCATCGTAACCACTATTAAAAGGTGCACCCATATTTTCTGGTGCAGTTACTTCTTCTGTTTTTGTTAAGATATTGGATTTAAAAATGTCCAATAATCCTAAGTTTAAATGCCCATCTGAGGAAAAATAAAATGTACTGTCTTTACCTACAAAAGGAAACATTTCTCGTCCTTCGGTATTAATTTTATCCCCTAGATTTACTGGGTCTCCAAAAGAGCCATCGTCATTAATTTCTAAAGAATAGATATCGGTTTGCCCAATACCACCATCGCGATCAGACACAAAGAAAAGTGTTTTGTTATCTACACTTAATGCAGGATGTCCGGTAGAATAAACTTCGTCATTAAATGGAAGTTCTTCAGGTTTTGACCACTGTTTACCAACTAATGTCGATTTGTATATTTTTAGGTGTGTTGTACCCTCTTTATCATATTGTAAACGTTGTCTGTGATTAATGTTATCTCTCGTAAAATACATGGTTTTACCATCATTGGTAATAGCAATTGATGCCTCATGATATATTGTATTTACGCCTTCGCCTAACAATTCTGAAGGTGATCCGTAAGTCTCAACTATTTGGCCTTCTGCATTTTCTTCTTGTTGAAAATTAATTTGATAAATATCTAAAAACGGTTCTTTATTCCAATTATATACTTTTTTGTTATCACCTCTTGCTGTAGCAAAATATAGTGTACTATCTTTTACAAAAGATCCAAAGTCTGATAATTCAGAATTAAATGGCAAATTTTCTAGGGTTACAACAAGGTCAATGTTTTTAGACGTAAGTTGATCAAATATCCCAACGTTATCTGGATCATAACCCTTAAGACGGCTATCACCTTGCTGTGCATCACTTAATTTTTTAAACCACACATTAGCTTCTTCGTAGTTACCTATACTTCTAAGCGATTGGATGTATTTGTAGATGTATTCGGCTTCAATATTTTTGTATTCACTTAGTGCTTTTTTGTACCAGTAAACTGCTTTTTCTGAATTTGAATTATTATAATAAGCATCACCTAAACGTGTTAAGACATGAGCATCTGCCTTTCCCTTTTCTACTACTTTTTCATATAATTCAATAGCTTTTACATAGCCGTAATTTTCAAAGAATTTATCAGCTAGTTTCGTTTGAGAATAGGATAACGAACAACTTAAAACTAAGAATAGTATTAATAATTTGATTTTCATATTACTGTAGTGTTTAGAAATATCTTGGCGATTTAATTCGTTTACTTTTAAAGACTTCAAACATAAGCAATACCTCATGTGTACCACTTGTATAAGCGGCTATATCTGAAATAGGGTACTCATATGCATAGCCAATTCGCATTTGTTTTGATATTTGAAAATCTGCAATTCCGCCTATGGCAGCTGCATGTTCGTTAATTCTGTACGCACCACCAAGCCATAGCTTTTCGTTAAATAAAAAGTTTGCTGATATATCAAATGATAAAGGCGCTCCATTTGTTGCTTTTAACAATGCGGAAGGTTTAAGTTTTGTTGTTTCGCTTAGATTAAAAACATAGCCACCAGTAAAATAATAACTGATACGTTCAAAAGCGACAAAATTTCTAAGACCATCACTACCTTTGTTATAATCTGTGTTTAGTATTCTTGGAGCCGATAAACCTAAATACCAACGTGAAGAATGTAAAAATAAACCAGCACCTACATTAGGACTCCAACGGTTAGAAATATCATTAAAGAACGGGTCTTCCGTTACTGAAGGGTCATTTAATAATTCTTCATCTAAACTATAATGTGTTAAGCCACCTTTCATCCCAAATGCTAATTTAGTATTAGCACTTGTATTAATTGTATATGAATAATCAGCATATAAATATGAGAAATTTTCATACCCTAATTTATCATTGATAAAGGATATTCCTAACCCCATTTTTTCGTTTCTTAAAGGTGTATGTATAGATAATGTTTGTGTTTCTGGACCACCTTCTAATCCAACCCATTGACTTCTGTGTAAACCAACAACACTAAGTGTTTCTCTACTACCAGCATAAGCCGGATTAATAGAAATGGTATTAAACATATACTGCGTAAACTGAGGTAACTGTTGCGCGAAGGCTGCAGATACACTAAAGAAGAGTATAGCAATGCTTATATATTTTGATAACTTCATTGGTTAAGTTTTATTTTAATTTGTTGCTACGTAAATAGGGCCAGTAAAAGGGGCTAAACCACTATCTTTTAAATGAACAATGTAATAATATGTACCTGTTGGTACTTTTCCTGAATTTCCTACTGATGAATTATGAGAAAATCCACTCCAATCATTTTGATAGTTATTAGATTTATAAATTTCTGCTCCCCATCTATTAAAAATTTGAACCTCTATTTCAAAGTCACAATCTTCTACACCAGTAATTGTAAAGAAGTCATTATAGCCATCACCATTATCAGTAACAGTTTTAGAAATTACAACATCTTCTTCACCACATCTTAATACAACACAATCATCATCGATTGCAATATTTATTTCTATTTCTGTTTGGCAAGGCCCTTCCGAAATAGCATACATAAATGTATAATTGCCAACGTCATGTAGGCCAGGATCAAAATAACTATCGTTAAGTGTTGCATCACCAGCGATAACACTCCAAGTACCATCTGTGTCAAAATCACCAGACAATAATTCAAAGAGATCAAACTCTGGATCTAAAGTACAACGTGCAGTATCTGCAGCCTCAATTAACGTTCCAATTTCAACAGCAATATTTTGTGTGTAATCTGCTACGTTGCCACAATCATCTGTTACAGTCCATATTCTTGTAATGTCATAGAATTCAGAATCGATACCTATTGTAGATTCTTCGTTGAATTCAACTTCGATATTGTTTGAACATGAATCCTCAAATACTAGATTCGGAACTAAAGGAATTTCGCTACATAGAACTGAAATTGAAGATTCTAAAGGTGTTAATAGAGTAGGTGCGTTATTATCTTGAACCGTTATTATTTGTGTATGTACTGCTTCGTTATCACAACTATCAGTAGCTGTCCAAGTACGCACAATTAAATATTCTCCAATACAAGAGCCTAAAATAATCTCTTCTTCAAAATTCACTTCTGCAGAACTACAGCTATCAGTTGCAGTTAATGTTTCTGAACCTGGTACAGCATCACATTCTGTGGTTAAGTCAGCAGGTAAATTTTCGTTAAACACAGGAGCGGTAGTATCTTGTATTGTTATTGTTTGAACATGAGTAGTTGTGTTATTACACTCGTCACTTAATGTCCATGTTCTAGTTATAACAGCTTCTCCAGGGCAATCACCATCTACAATATTATCTGTAAATGTGGCTTCTAAGCCAACAGTACAGTTATCTACCTCATCAGTGACATCACCAGTTAAGGAAACATCTGTTGCATTGACATCACATTCTATAGTAACATCTTCTGGAGCAGTAAAAGTTGGTGCTGTCGTATCTTCTATTGTTAAAGTTGCACTTAAAGTTGATATATTACCACAATCATCAGCAGCAGAATATATTACTGTAATTGTACCGCCTGAACCACATGTAGAAATAAGATTAGTAAAGTCAAAATTAGAAATTACTACATTTGTAGGGGTAACGTCACAGGTATCGGTACCACAAGTTTCTAGTACAGCAATATTTGCAGCATTCCATGCTAAGGCTGAGTTTTCAGTTTCAGAACCACTACATTCTATTGTTTCATCTATTACAGTACATGCAGATAAATCAGGACCAGTTGTATCTTCAAGAGTAAGTATAGCAGTAAAAGTGCTTGCATTATCCGTTGAATCTGTTAGCGTATAAGTTACAGTGATTGTACCACCAGCTCCACACGTAGAAACTAAGTTTCCAAATACATAGTCTGAAGTTACATTGAAATTATTATCACAACCGTCCGTTGCACAATTTTCTAAAGCTAATATATTATCAGCATTCCAATCATTAGCAATGGTTTCATTATCCATACCACTACATTCAATAGTGCTATCTAATACAGCACAATTAGAAATATCTGGAGGTGTAGTGTCTTCAATTAATTCGGTCACAGTTTGTGAAGTTGAATTAACATTTGTTCCATTTATAACCTCTTCAGCATTAACAGTGGCAGTATTTGTTACTTCTGTAGCATCTATATCTAACTGAGTTACTAAATAAGTAGCGGAATAATACCATATTTCAGAAGGGTCTAATAGATTGTCGCCATCAGCATCTCCAGAAACATAATTAATACTTACTACTGGTATTGCATTGTCTAATAATGGATCCGTAATAATTACATTGCCTAAGGCAATATCACCAGTATTTGTTACCGTAAATGTATATGTTATTGTTTCATCAATTTCTGTACAAGCATTTCCATTATCATTATTAAAATTACCTGTTTTAACAAGTTCAATACCATATTCGCTACAAAGCATCACATCAGGATTGTTAGCATCAATAATATAAGTGTCATTAGCTGTAACTGTTGTAGTTCCATCAGGCTCTAAACCAGTAGCTGTTACATTGTTTGTAATATTACCAGCATCTACGTTATCTTGAGTAATAGTATAATCAAGCGCAGTGAATACCCAAGTTTCAGTTGGGTCTAGTAAGTCATTTCCATTAGTATCACCAGCAAGAGTTAGTGTTGTAGTAATATCACCACCTAATAAATCATCAGTAATAGAAACATTACTAATTGACACATCACCAGTATTGGTAATAGTAAATGTATAAGTAATATCATCACCTTCACCAACACAACCTACTGTTGTAGTAGAGGCTGTTTTTACAATATTGATTCCGCCATCATTACAAAGCGTCACATCAGGATTGTTAGCATCAATAATATAAGTATCATTAGCTGTAACTGTTGTAGTTCCATCAGGCTCTAAACCAGTAGCTGTTACATTGTTTGTAATATTACCAGCATCTACATTAGCTTGGGTAATAGTATAATTTGGTGCTGTAAACACCCATGTTTCAGAAGAATCAAGGATACCATCAATATTAATATCTCCAACAAGTGTTAGAGAAGCTGTGATATTACCACCTAATAAATCATCAATAATTGTAATAGAATTTATAAGTACATCACCAGAATTAGTGACTGTAAATTTATAAGTTACTTCATCACCAACCGAAACACAATCTACAGATGTACTAGATGCTGATTTAACAATACTAAGACCAGCAACACCATCAATAGTGATGTAAACCGTAGCTTGGTCGCAAGCAACAGGACTTCCATTATCGCAAATTGTGTAAACAAAAGAATCTGTTCCAGAGTATCCAGCATTTGGAGTATAAGTAAATTCACCAGTATTAGGGTTAATATTTACCGTAACACCTTCAGCTGTTGTAACAGTTGTTGAGGTTACTGTTTGTGTATTACCTTCAATATCACTATCATTCAATAGGACATTTCCAATTAAAATACTAGTCGGAGTTACATAATATGCATCATCATTAGCATTAGTTGTATTAGGCATTCCTGAATCTTGAACAGTAACTGTAACCGTTGCGGTATCACAAAGTTGAGGGCTACCGTCATCACAGATTGTGTATGTAAATGTATCTTCACCTGTAAATCCAGGGTTAGGAATATATGTAATAGTTCCGTTAGGATTAACTGTTACTGCACCATTTGTTGGGTTAGTTGTTCCAGTAATTGAAATTGGGTCAGCATCTGGGTCAAAATCATTAACAAGTACAGCAATATCAATAGGAGTGGCTACAGGAGTTGTTGCAGTATCTGCATTAGCAATAGGTGCTTCATTTTCAGGACCACTTTCAGGCAATACTTCAATATAAACAGTAGCAGTATCACAAGCAACAGGGTTTCCGTCATCACAAATTGTATACTCAAAAGTATCTTCTCCAATGAATCCAGGATTAGGGATGTAAGTGTATGTTCCATTAGAATTTAGACTAACAGAACCATTTGCAGGATTTGTATTTGTAGTTACTATTTGGTTGTCTCCTTCAAAATCTTCATCGTTAGTTAAAACATTACCAGAAACAGATTGGTCAACAAAAGTATTATTGATATCTGCAATAGCATCAGTACAGTTTATAAGAATTTCAGTAGTTACAGTAGAAGAACAATTATTTGCATCCAAAACAGTGAAAGTATAATTACCAGGAACTAAATCTGTAAATGCTTCACTATTTTGATAGTTAGTACCTCCATCTTTAGAGTAAGTGTATGGAGCAGTTCCACCAGAACCAATAACTGTAATAGCTCCTAAACCAGAACAAACAATATCTGATTGAGAATTTATCGAAGCTGATAACGCTTGAGAAGGTTGTGTAATTTGAATATTATGAACAACAGGATCACAAGACGAGCCATCCATAGAGACACTTACTGAATAATTACCAGCTAATACACTAGAAATGGTACTAGAAGTTGCATTCGTATCAACCTGACCATTCGACCAAGTAAAAGTATATGTAGCAGAAGGGTTAATTACAGAACTAGCAGAAACTGTTGCTGCACCAGTAGCTTCACCAAAACAAAGAACATTAGTAATAGTTCCCGAAGTCGTAGCGGTATCACAATCGTCCGTACAAGCAATCGTAATAGTTTGTGTAGCTGTACAATTGTTAGCATCTGTTACAGTCACAGTATAACTACCAACCGCTAAATCCGTAATGGCAGCTGTTGTTTGGTTACCAGCAGAAGCCGACCATAAATATGAATAAGGAGCATTTCCACCAGTGGCAGTTGCAGTTGCAGTGCCATCATCACATCCTTGAGCAAATGTTGCGTTAACTTTATCAACAGAAACACTTAATGCTTGAGAAGGTTGTGTAATTGTAAAATCAACAGACACTTCACAATCGTTAGCATCAAGTATCGTAAAAGTATAATTACCTGCAGCTAAATTTTCAAAGTAATGGTTGGTTTGTGTTGTAGTTCCTGCATCTAAAGAATAACGATAAGGAGTTGTACCACCAACACCTTGATATTTTATGCTTCCAGTTGATTCTCCATAACATTTAACACCCTTATTATAAATAAAATTAGCAGATAAAGCTTCAGTTGGTTCTGCTATTGTAACAGAATCGGAGTCTGTACATCCATTATCATCCGTTACTAAAAGATTATAGGTGCCAGCAACAACATTTGATAATGTTGCAGAATTTGAACCGACAGTATCACCATCAGAATTTGACCATAAATATGTGAATGGAGTTGAACTACCAAATACTGAGGCGGTAGCACTTCCTGAATCACTTCCAAAACAATCAGCATTTGTTGGACTTATTGTTCCAATAACTACGCTTTGACTAATATCATAAGTATAAGTTACAGTGTACTTATAACGTGCAGTACTCTTAAAAGTAATTAAACTACTGCCAGTAGAAGAGGATGATGAATTACTGTTTGTTGTAAAACTTAATGGTAAAACACCAGTTCCTATGAAATTACCTAGGTCACTAACAGAAGTGTAAATTACGTTTCCACTGTCTAAAGTTGTATGCATTTCATAAATCATATCATCATCAGCAGTAGAATCTCCAATTATATTTGTTACCCATAATGGATTATTTGTTGGATCAATACCTAATAAGAATGATTTAGATGCAAAATCATTAAATTCTTCATCCATAGCAAAATAGGTAGAATTAGAGCTAGCACTATCTCCAGGCCAATTGCCTTGCGCAGGTACTAGAACTTCTTCGTTAATCGGAATATATTGAGAAGTAGCATAGCCATTTGTTCTAGCTAATTCTGCATTTGAAACGATAGGACTAAGATTACCAATCTTGTAAGATATATCTGTGTCAATAGCGCCTCTAACAAATCCGTTAGTAGTTTTATTTTCAAATAGAACTGCGCTTCTGAATTCACTAGAATAACTTACTTCTACTTGTGTTAGTGTTCTAGTACTTCCAGGATTAAATTTTGGAATATTAACAGCTAACTCGTCAGCTTCTGTAAGTATAAAATCAGATTCAAAAGTGTAAGTAACTTGTTTATTAGTAGATTCTGGAACACAATCTTCAGAACATGTACCAGGATTAGTTAAGTTTAACGTTTCCGTTAATCCACAAGGATTAGACGTAATTGTAATTATAAAGTCGTCGTTTCCTAAGCCTCCATTATGTATAATAAAATCTGTTGGGTAGCCATAACTTACATTATTAGCAATTTCTTCCGAAACGACATGTGATCCAGAAGGATATGTAGTTTTATTATAAAATACATCAACCGCAGATCCATTTTGTGTTGCTGAAACATTATATGTGTAAGGATTTTGGAAATAATCTGTTGGAGCATCTGGATCTATAGTGAATGTAATAAAGTCATCTGTAGAGTCTTCAAAAGTTCCTGCATTATTACAAACGGCAGCAAAGATTTGAGAGTTAAAATTTTTAAATGGTGGCTCATTAACTGTAATACTCGTTGAAACAGAACAACCATAATTATCAACAACAGTTACATTATAGATACCTGCACCAATATTTGTTAAATTATCATTAGTAGAACCATCATCCCAAGTATAATAAATTGGAGGAGTTCCACCTTCTACATTTAAGTAAATAGCACCTGTATTTTCGCCATTACATTCTACATTCGTTATTGAAGAAACAGTAACAACTATTTCATCTGGTTCTGTAATTTCTAGATTTACAGTAGAAGTACAATCTAACGCATCAATAATGGTAACAGTATAATCACCAGCAGTAAAAGGAGGTGCAAAGAAATCACTAGATTGGGTTGTTGTTCCTCCATCAACAGAATATAGGTAAGGAGGTGTTCCACCAGAACCAATTACTTTAAAGTCTCCAGAAGCATTACCATGACAGTCAACATGTTTTATCCAGTCAACCGCTACAGATAATTCTTCATTGGGTTGCTCAACTTCAAAGTCTTCATTTTCTGTACAACCATTTGCATCTGTAACAGTTACGGTATATGTACCTGCATATAAACCTAACAAATCTTCGGATGTCGCAGAATTATTCCAACTATATGCATATGGAGGCGTTCCACCAGAGACTGAAATGTCTATTGCGCCATCATCACCTAACTTACAAGATACATCTGTGATGTCCCCTGTTATTTTCATATTAGATAATAAAATTGGGTTGTTTGTGTAAACTTTTTCACAAGTTGTATTAGTATTTCTAATAACTAAATTATAGGAACCAGCAGGAATATTGAACATTGGAGAACTCTGAAAAGCACCTGTATTTAATTTGTATTCAAATTCTGCACCTAATGGAGAAGTAACTTCGATATTAAAAGTATCATCAGCATTACAATCTACTTCATATGAAGGATCTGGAGGTAAATCCACAAAATTCATATATACTGTTGCTTGGTCACAAACAGACTGGTTCGGAGCAGGTAAACAAATACTATATTCAAAACTTACTTCACCAGTAAAATTATCAGTTGGTTGGTAAGTATAAGTTCCGTCTGCATTAAGCTCAAAAAATGCGCCGGCAGGAGTTGGAGCAGAAACTAATGTATATGTAGAATTATCAGGAGAACTATTGGATAATTTTAGATCACCTGTATAGAGCTCATTGATACAATTGGTCTCATGGTTATCTACGGCATATTTTTGTAGAATTAAAAACTTACCATCACCATGATCATTAGTTGAAGCATTAAATTCAATCTTTGTGATTTTTGAACCTATTGGTACAATATCACTCAAATAGAATAATGCCATACCAAGCGTTTTATTTTGTTCAACTGTACGATCTGTTAACCAATAATCTGTTCCAGAATTTGGTACTTGGTTTGGAGGAGAGTAAGTACCATTGATTGTATTATTATTAGATCTTACAAAAGTTTCACCTAAAAATTGTTCTGGACCTCCACCAACAGGAATTCCAAAAACTGCGATATGGTAACAGTTATTAGCATTACGCTCAGTAATTGCTAAAACACCGCCTTCATTGGCAGGTATTGAAGGATTATAAAAAATAGTTTGTTTTTGTGCGTCTGTTGTTTCCACAGCATCAAAATCTAAACAGATGTTTCTACCGTTAAAACTACAAGCGAAAAAGTGATTTAAATTCTTATCTTGAAACGCAGACAGCGCTTCTGAGTGCCATAAGGGATCACTACTATCTGCGAAAATAGTTGATGAATTCTCCATAATATGATTGTATGCGTGACCTTTTCGTCCAACGCGCGTCATTTCATAATCTGAAGGAACTGCAAACGTATTATATACTTCACCATTAATAGTTACCGATTCAATTGTTGCAGGATACGTACCATTTGGTTGTGTAGCTTCTACCCATTGAAAAGTAACACCAGTCTGAATTGATGGTGACTGCTGTGCTGTTAACAGATTTGGTAAAACAACAAATAAAGCTAAAAAAATAGCTCTTGTTAAATTTACTACAGAAATACAATTGTATTTTTTTCTCATACTGTACATAATAACTTATTGTGTCAATAATTTTATATATCAACTGAACATAGTTATGACTACAAATAAAATTTGAGCATAAACAATTCAGTATCGAATAATATTATTATTCGTTTTTGTTAAAATATAGAGGGAGATATTATTAACGTAAATGAAATATATTTAATGGATTAATATATTTTTTGATTTGGGATCATTTACATTATTTTTACGTAACAAAATAACTATTAACTAAAACCATAAACAAACTTTGATGTTAAGGCGGCAATTTACTCGTTAAGGTGGACATGTGCAACCTTTTGTCGGTAAAATATGCGTTTAATCGTAATTGTATGAAAAGTATTACACTAGTAAGGCATGGTAAATCTTCATGGAAACATGATGTTTCCGACCGAGATAGACCACTACAAGATAGGGGGTTTGTTGATTCTGAATTGGTTGTTAATCAGCTTGTTAATAGAGTTTTTTATTGTAAAAATATTTTTTCTAGCCCTGCAAAAAGAGCATTAAGCACGTGTAAAATCTTTATAAGAACACTGCAAATTCCTGAAAATGAAATTTCTATTATCGAAGATTTATATGATTTTGACGGTAGAAATGTGATAGAATTCATAAAAAAAATACCAAATAATATTGATGATGTTATGATTTTTGGTCACAATCATGCATTCACATCAATTTCTAATATATTTGGTGATGTTTTTATAGATAATCTTCCTACAAGCGGATTAGTTAAACTCAATTTTGAGATAAATGACTGGAAAGATTTGAAAAAAGGCACTACCGAATTTGTAATTATTCCAAAGGAATTAAGAAAATGACAAAAGATAAAAACATATATATAAATAGAGAGTTAAGTTGGTTAAAATTTAACGAGCGTGTATTACAAGAGGCAGCTGATGTTGAAGTTCCTCTAATAGAACGATTACGCTTTTTAGGTATTTTTTCTAATAATTTAGATGAGTTTTTTAAAGTAAGATATGCTACTGTTAAGAGAATATATGAGGCAGGTAAAGGAGGAAAGAGTGAATTAGGTGGTATTAAAGCAGGTGATTTATTGGAAAAAATAACTGAGATTGTTATACAACAGCAAAGTTATAGTCTTGAAATTTTAGATGAAATAGAATCTGAATTACAACAAGAGAAAATCTATATTATTAATGAGTCGCAAATTGATAAGGAGCATCATGAGTTTATTAAAAATTACTTTTATCAAGAGATAAGTCCTGCACTTGTAGTAATTATGCTTAATGAAGAAGTTGCTTTACCAGAACTAAAGGATATTTCGGCTTATCTATCCGTAAAGATGAGTAGCAGAAATGCAAAGGATCAATTTGCTTTAATTGAAATTTCTGCGGCAATGGATCGATTTGTTGTTCTACCAAATAAAGGTGAGAATAGCTATATTATAATGTTAGATGATATCCTTAGATATTGTTTAGATGACATTTTTAATATTTTTAGTTACGATACTATTACTGCACACATGATAAAAATTACCAGAGATGGTGAATTAGATTTTGACAGTGATTTAAGTAAAAGTTTTATAGATAAATTATCAGAAAGTGTAAAGGATAGACAAAGTGGAGTTCCTGTGCGTTTTGTATATGATAAAAGTATTGAAGCAGATACACTTAGTTTCTTGTTAAACAGAATGAAAATTGATGAGAAGGAAAGTATAATTCCTGGTGGTCGTTATCATAACCGACGAGATTATATGAGTTTCCCAAGTTTAGGGCGAACAGACTTATTATATAGTAAAATAAAACCTTTACCTGTAAAAGGCCTTAGTTTAGAAGAAAGTATATTTAAAACAATCGCTAAAAAGGATTACTTAATTTATACGCCATATCATACATTCTCTTATATCGTAAAGTTTTTAAGAGAAGCCGCTTTAGATCCTAAAGTTAAAACGATAAAGATTACTATTTATAGGTTGGCACAAATTTCTCATGTCGCGAGCTCTTTAATTAATGCTGCTAAAAACGGAAAAAAAGTAACAGTATCTATAGAGTTAAGAGCACGTTTTGATGAAGAGGCAAATATCAACTACGCTGAGCAAATGCAAGATGAAGGTGTAACAATGCTATTTGGTGTTACAGGTTTAAAGGTGCATTGTAAAATGTGTGTTATTGAGCGCGAAGAAAATGAAAAACTAGTTCGTTACGGGTTTATTAGTACCGGAAACTTCAATGAGTCTACAGCTAAAATTTATACAGATTTTACTTTGATGACGGCTAATCCAAAAATCCTAAAGGACGTTTATAAAGTATTTAATTTCTTAGAAGTGAACTATAAGGTAAATAGATATAAACACATTATTACCTCTCCTCATTATACAAAATCGAGAATATTTGCCTTAATTGATAATGAAATTGAAAATGCTAAAAAAGGTAAGCCTGCTTATATTAAGTTAAAGATGAATAGCATCAGTAGCTATAAAATGATAGACAAGTTATATGAAGCCAGCAGAGCAGGTGTAAAAATTCAGATGATCATAAGAGGTTTGTGTTGTCTGGTTCCTGGAGTGAAAGGTATGAGTGAGAATATAGAAATAATTAGTATTATAGATAAATTCTTAGAACATACACGCTTGTATATATTTTCTAATCAACAAAACCCTAATATATATATATCATCTGCGGATTGGATGACGCGCAACATTGATAATAGAGTAGAAGTTAGCTGTCCTATTTATGACGAAGATATAAAAAGAGAGCTACAACATTTATATGATATATGTTGGAATGATAATGTAAAGGCAAGAATTATTAATGAAAATCAAGATAATAGCTACCGAAGAAATAACAACCCTAAAGTAAGAGCACAATTTGATACTTATAGGTATTATTTAAATAATTTAGAAGGATAATTATGCTGAAGATACAGAAATTTGCAGCCATTGATATTGGGTCTAATGCTGTGAGACTATTAATTTCAAATATCATTGAACAAGATGACGAGTTGGTGATTTTTAAAAAAAATTCCCTCGTTCGTGTACCTATTAGATTGGGAGCAGATGTTTTTCTTAATGGTGAAATATCAGAATATAACCAGAATAGAATGATGGATACCATGCAAGCATTTAGCTTAATTATAAAATCTCATGGTGTTGTAAGGTATAAAGCATGTGCAACTTCTGCAATGCGCGAAGCAAAAAATAGCGAACCATTACAAAAAAGAATATTAGAATCTTGTGGTATTAATATTGAAATTATTGATGGAGAAGAGGAAGCTGCCATTATTGCAGCTACAGATTTACAGTCTTTTATAAACCCAAATAAAACGTATTTATATGTAGATGTTGGAGGTGGAAGTACGGAGTTTTCTATTATTCATAATGGTGATAAAAAACAATCTAGATCATTTAAAATAGGTACTGTAAGGCTTTTAAATGATATTGTAAAGAATGAAACTTGGCAAGAATTAGAAAGCTGGATCAAGGAGAATACAAAAAAATACGATAAAATAGAATTAATAGGTTCTGGTGGTAACATCAACAAGATTTTTAAAATTTCTGGAAAAGACGCAGGGAAACCATTAACTTATTTTTATCTCACAAGCTATTACAAAATGCTTCAAAATTATTCTTACGAAGAACGAATTACAAAATTAAATCTTAATCAAGATAGGGCAGATGTTATTATACCTGCAACAAGAATTTATCTTTCTGCTATGAAATGGAGTGGAGCAAAAGATATTTATGTTCCAAAAATTGGACTATCAGATGGAATTATAAAAAGTATGTATTATGAAACTGTTTCTAGTGTGGTGATATAAAAAATCAGACTAAAGCATGTAGTTTGTCCGATTTTTCTTTATATAATATCATAAATATAGAAATTAATTTATCTTAGCTTCCTATAATAACTAATTATGAAAAAATATTTATTTCTTTTAATATTTGTATCCTTTACAAGCGTAGGTCTTTCACAAGACATTTTTTACGGAATTAGAGGCGCATTAAATGTATCTAATTTAGACTATAAGCCAGATGCTGAGTTTTCAAATCAGCATAGAAACGGATTTGCTTTTGCAGGATTTGTAGATTTTGAGTTCAATGAAAAAATTGGATTAAGAACAGAGCTACAGTGGTCTGCAGAAGGAGGTAAAGCTCAAGAAATAAGAGCAGATTATATTCATTTACCGCTTCTTTTAAATATTTCGTTTACTGATCGTTTTTCATTTTTAGTAGGTCCTCAACCTAGTCTAAAAACTTGGAAGGATAAAGACGGATTTTCAACATTTGCAGTATCAGGAGTCATAGGTGTTGAGTTTATGTTAACAGATGAATTATTTATAGATGCTAGAGCATCTTATGGATTAACAAACATTTTAGATCAAGATTTGACAACATTCGAAGCAAAAAATAATGTCTTACAATTTGGGTTTGGGATGAAGCTCTAAATATGTTAGAATTAGTGTAATAAAAAAGCCTTAACTTTTCAGTTAAGGCTTTTTTATTTAGCCATGTATAGTTTCCTTATTCCCCAAGGATTTCATAATATTTGCTTCAAAATCTAATAAAGCTTCCCATTTATCATCTACTTCTTTTCGGTCGCCATATTTTCTAGCAAAATTTAAAAACATAGTGTAATGTCCTGCTTCGCTTATCATTAGTTTTCGGTAGAACTTAGCTAGTTTCTTATCTTCTAATTCTTCAGAAAGTAATCTAAAACGTTCACAGCTACGTGCTTCAATTAAAGCAGCATATAAAAGTCTGTGCACTAATTGTGTCGTTCTGCTTCCACCTTTAGGAAAGAACTTAATAAGAGCAATAACATAATCGTCTTTGCGATCTCTACCAAGCGTCCAGCCGTTTTCTAAAATCCTATCGTGTACCATTTTAAAATGGCTCATTTCTTCATTGGCCAATTCAATCATTTCTTGTACTAGCTCAGTGTATTCTGGGAAACCTACAATTAATGAAATTGCAGTACTTGCAGCCTTTTGTTCGCAATAAGCATGATCCGTTAAAATATCTTCTATATTCTTTTCAACGATATTTACCCATCTTGGATCTGTTGGTAATTTTAGTCCTAACATAATTATTTTACTTCTGTTTGTACCACATTAGATTTTCCATTGTTATCAATATATAACCTATGAATGGCGTATTTGTCAGATTCAGGAATGGCATACATAATATCTATTAACACCATATTTTTATAAGAAGGGTCATCATTTACATTAATAGATTTTAAAACCGCAAGGGTATTAAAATTGTATAAATCAGAACCACTAACTAAATTGGCATTGTATTTAAAGACTTTATTTATTTTCTGCTTATCGAAATTTTCATTGTAAATTTCTTTATCATCTTTAGAGATGCTAATATCAA
>TARA_R110002033_G_scaffold107863_2_pt1 | contig 23850 bp, 23 predicted proteins | sample TARA_R110002033 | Tara Oceans TARA_R110002033 (sample SAMEA4397051) | marine metagenome | biome: Polar Biome; feature: [SRF] surface water layer (ENVO:00010504); material: water (ENVO:00002006), including particulate matter (ENVO:01000060) such as... | depth 5 m
AGCGGAGAGGTTTACCTCTTCAAGAGAATAAACATAACAAAATGTAGTTTTATCACAATTTTTGACAAATAGTTATACATTATGTTGTTTTATTGGGTAAATATAGGAGTAAACTATACATAAAATTATAGAAAAATACTTTGAAAATATATCAACACAGACAAATTAAAATCAATAATCAAAAGAAAAGCCTAAAAAAAGGCTCTTTTTTTATACAATAAACCAACATTATTTATGTAATAAATATCATTAATTTAAGGCTATTTTATATAAGATGTATTATTAATAAATAGTTATGTTATCAAGAAGGAGTTCTATCATGTATATAAACTTTCACAAATTTAATTATTCAACAGTTCCTCCAGAAGAACAAGAAAGATATGAAGAAAGAGACAAAGAAGCCTACAAAGAAATTCTGAAAGATTGGTTCAACTCAAATATTGATAATTTTGTGAATCGAAAATGGGAAATTGAAGAAATTTATTATCTCAAAGAAATTGGTGATTTTATAAAGTTAATTCGAGAAGCCGAAAGTTTATATGAACTTGGTTTTTTTACAAGTTGTATTGCACTAGTTGGAGTGTCGGCAGAAGACTTTTCAAAATACATATCTTTGCAAAACAATCGACCAACACATATTACCGATACATACACACGTGGTATGCGTAGTGGACGAACTTTTGATGTTAGCCAATTTAACCGTTTACAAATGCAACTGAATGAAGGTATTTTCAATCAGCATACTTATGATTTATTAGATGAAATCCGTGGGATTAGAAATGATTGTTTGCACTATAATCAAAATTTTAAACAAAAATCTACCGATGATTTGAAATCAGATGCGTTAAAAGCATTGAATAACCTCAAGTCTGTTCTAAAAGACAATATTGGCACCAACGTTGATCCAAATGATTTTAAAGAGATAATGGACGAATTACTAAAAAGTGAGAACAATAGAGGTTTTGAGGAAATCGTATGGAAACAAAAAAATATGTTTTCACATTTATTCCAGTTTTCAACAACTCAAGACCCAAGTGTTAAACAAGTTATAAAAACTAATTTCTTTAAAGTCACAGATTTAGATGATGATGAAATTGAATTAACTGAACTTGAAAAAAATTTACAAACAGGTTTAAATTTACTTGTATTGGTAGATATTGATGACATAGGGAGAGAGCTGATTTCTACAAATGCAATTCAGAAAAATGACTATGTATTTGCTGAAGTTTATTCAAATGTTACAGAAGATGGACAAACGAGAGAATGGTATTTAAGAAAAATTATAAAGATGAAATAACAAATCAGTGGAGCCAATAAATTGCCCTGTGGCTAATTCATCGGCTCATTTTAAAAGTTATACATTAAAAAGGATTTAAAATGGCATATATTGATATAGAAGAAGTTATTGAATATTTAGATAGTGATATAAAAAAAGCATTAGAACAAGCGCTACAAAATTATGGAATAAAAGAAAATATAGATAGGAATAGATTATTTAAAGAATTTGTAAAATCTGTAAGACGTAAGTGTTCTAGTAGAGAATATGTACCTGATAATTTAGTTGATAAATAAAAGTATAACAAAACCTTGGAGATAAAAATATGAAATATTGGTATGGTTATAGAGTTGTAGAACTTGATGGTACAAACCCAGGTAATAAATGTTTATCTGATGAATATTTATCATATGATGATGCAAAAAGATGCTAAATTAATGTTAGAAAAAGAACAGTTTTCTAGACTATGGTTTTAAAAGTTATACATTAAACATTAAAGGAATTAAGTGAAAGATTTAGTTAGTAAAATATATACACAAAAAAATAATTTTATTCTTATAGGACTTACTGGAAAAACTGGAAGTGGTTGCTCAACAGTTACTAATATCTTAAAAAATGGATATATTGATTATAAAGCAGTCAATGAGAAAGATAAATATATCCAACAGAAAAAAGACAGAGTTATAAAAAACTTTGCAAATCAAAATTTTATTAATAAGAATTTTTATATCATTAAACCATCAACCATAATAATGATGCTTTTTATATTTGAAAAAACTATATTTTTTAATGAAATTAGATATTTAACAGGGCTACTAAATAATCTTGATGAAAACAATCAAAATCAGGTACATGACTTAAAAGATAAATGTCAATATATTTTAAATTTATACAATGTATTTAAATTCTTTAGTCCTAAAGAAAATAAATTTGAAGATGAAGATAATAATAAATTTGAAGAAATATTATCAAATTTCGATTTAAAAAATAAAACAATTTTAATGACTATAATTAACAAGAAAAGAACTAACTATGAATATAACTTATCAGAAGAAAATCTTAATGATCTTATAAAAGAAGTTCATGCTTTATTAGGACTAGAAAAAGATTTTATAAAATTAGATAATCACTACGAATATTATAAGCTTACTGAACCTACTAACCAACAGCTTAAAGATAAATTTGAATTAAAAATAGAAATCACAAATATTCTTTTAGAAAAATTAGCAAAAAATAATAGTGAAAACTTCATAAAACTATATGAAAAGTATAATAGCGTTATTCAAACAAAAAGAGAACAAGGCGAATTATCCATTCAAACACTACAGATTATTGGGGATTTAGTTAGGAGTCAAGTCGATATTTTCAGACTTCCAACTTATATTAATTTAATGGTCAAAGCATTACGGGCAAAATCTAAAATTGAAAAAACTTCTTGTTATATTGCTATTGATTCTTTAAAAAATCCATTTGAAATCGTATTTTTTAAAGAAAAATATTCTGCCTATTACACGTTTTCTATACATGCGCGTGATGAAGTTATTTATAGTAGATTTAATAATTTAGATGTGATAAAAAAAATTCATAAAAGAGAAATGTATCAATCAGACACAGAGAAGCAAAAGGAATCACTAGATTCAATAAAAGACTTTAATTCTCAAAATATTATAGAATGTATCCAAAGAAGTGATGTTTATTTAGATAATAATCTTGACAAAAAAGATTTCCTTTACAAACAAGTTTTTAAATATTTAAGTCTAATAGTACACCCTGGATTAATAACACCAACAAAAGATGAAACAATTATGCAACTTGCATTAAATGCTAAATATAACTCGGGATGTATTTCAAGACAGGTTGGAGCAGTTGTATTAAACAAATATGATTCTGTTAAGTCTATTGGATGGAATGAAGTTCCAGAAGGCCAAATTCCATGTAACCTTAGAAGTCATAATGAACTTTTAAATAACTCATCATTAATGGATTATAGTAAATATGAAAAAACAAAATTAAGACTTGATGACTCTTTTAAATATATTTTTACAGAGAAAAAGCCTAATCAATATGAAGAATCAGATGAAAAAGGTCTACATGATGCATTTTGTTTCAAACAAGTTCAAAACTCAAAAGATGGTAACAAAAATCAAGTATATACACGTTCTTTACATGCAGAAGAAAATGCTTTTTTACAATTAGCTAAGTATGGTAATAGTGAGATATTAGGTGGTCAATTATTTACAACTGCCTCTCCATGCTTTTTATGTGCAAAAAAAGCATATCAATTAGGAATTAAAAGAATTGTTTATATTGAAGCTTATCCAGACATATCAAATGAGCAAATTTTTGACTGCGGTCAAAATGAAATAACGATGGTACACTTTAGAGGTGCAATTGGTTTAGCCTATCAAAAATTGTATGAACCATTATTTTCTTATAAAGATGAATTGAAAGCAATAAATGTACAACAAAACCTTGGAGACCAATAATTTATCCTAGCGGAAAAATTATTTCTCAACTTAAACGTTAAAGTTTTGAAAAGCGACTAACAACCTTTATTCACACTACACAAAAAAACAATACAATTATTCCAAAGTATGAAAATACAAAGGAAAACTCATGAAAGTAGATAAAAGCACGACATATAGTTTTATTTATACCTAACAGGCACTCTAAACTCTATATCAAACTCATCATTTGGATCTAGATAATTATTTTTGTAATATAAAACACTAGCTGAACCCTCTAACGCTTCAAATTCACTACTTGGAATCCATTGATAATATATCTTTTGATATAAAGTTAAAACATCTTCACAAACACCTTGAAATCTAATAGTTGCATAAAGTCCACCTTTGATAGAACATAATCCAATATCCCCTTTTGGTTCTATTTTTTTACCCTCTAAATCAACACAAGTAACATATCTATATTTTTCTACTGATGTGATATTGGGATTACTATGATGAATTGCCATCATGGTTGGTTCTTTTATATCAAACTCTTCTTCTAAAAGGTATAAAAACTTTTGCCACCCTTTTTTTATGGTTTTATCATATCCCATATGTCTCATATATGCGATAGTTATTTCTGGTATCTTTTTTATCTCTATTTTTGAAAAGTCTACTTTTCTTTTCTTTAGTTCATACTCTTTTGGTGTATGGTTTTTATGTTTTTCTTTTCGCCATTCATTTGGTGAGCACTTGTATGCTTTTTTAAACTCATTACTAAAGGTCGCGGAAGATTTAAACCCACAATTACAAGTTTCATAGAAAGATATTTATAAATATGATATTGAACTTCATTGATTCTTTGTCTATGTTCATTTTTTGTATCAGTTTTTTTCATGGAAAGATATTATCATATTTTGTAAGCAAAATTTGGAAATAGTAGAATATTATAAAAATAATAGCACGATTTAATAAATATATTCAATCATAATAAAAAGACAAATTCCTTTTTTAATTTTATAATTTACAAAAGGAATAAAATGAAAACCATGTTTATATTATTGATTTTTATTGGTTTGTTGCTTATCTTAAAAACAAACAATAAAATCATAGAAAAAAAATTTAAAGTTAAAGAAGATGTAAATCTTATTTTCTCTTCTATACATATGTCTAATTTGGAAGCATTAAAAAAGAAGAATAAATTTGATATGATTTCACTTATAGAACATCAATAGAGGTAAAAATGAGAATTTTACACGCTTTAGCACAAAGATCTGGAAAAACTGGAAGTGGAGTTTTTCTACAACAGTTATTTAAAACAGGATATGAACAAAATCATGAGCAAGCAGTGATTGCGGGAGTTCCTTTTAGTGAACAAAATCCTGATATAGAAAATCTAAAGCCTCAGAATTTTTATCCAGTATTATTTGAAAGTGATGAGTTAAATTTTCCAGTTGTTGGTATGAGTGATGTTATGCCTTATGCTAGTACTAAATATAGTGATTTAGATGAAGAAATGTATGAGAAGTATGAAAAGGCATTTAAAAAGGTTATTCAAAAAGCTGTAGTTGATTTCATACCTGATGTTGTGATTTGTAATCATATTTGGCTTTTATGTGGATATATAAAAGACTTATTTCCAAATTTGAAAGTTCTGGTTTTATGTCATGGAACAGACTTGCGGCAACTTGAACGCTCACCTAGATTAGTTCCTATTGTAAAAAAAGCTGTGCCAAAGTGTGATTATCTTTTTGCTTTAAACTCTGCTCAAAGAGAAGAGATAGTAGAGCTTCATGATGTAAAAGATAGCCAAGTAATTACAAGTGGAAGTGGATATAACCCCGATATGTTTTTTCCTATAAAAAGAGAAAAGAATAAAAAGATAAAGATAGCTTATGTAGGAAAAATTTGTAATTATAAAGGTGTTCCAAATTTACTTAATGCTCTTGATAAAACTCAAAATTATCAAAATATTGAATTAAATTTGATAGGTCATGGAAATGTAGAAGAGAGTGAGACAATAATAAAAAGTTTAAGCAAAAGAAAAACAGAAGTTAATTATCTAGGAGCCATATCTCAAGATAAACTTGCTGTGTTTTTACGAACTTGTGATGTGTTTATTCTTCCTTCATTTTTTGAAGGTTTACCTTTGGTTGTGATTGAAGCCTTAGCTTCAGGTGTAAAAGTTATTTGCACAGACTTACCCGGACTTGATGAGTTTATGGGTGAGGAGTTAAAAGCCCTTGGTGCGATTAGATATGTAAAAATGCCAAGATTAAAAAATGTAGATACTCCTTATGCTGAAGATATAGAAGCTTTTGAAATGGAACTTAGCCAAAAAATAGATGAAGTTAGTGTAGAATTTTTAAATGATAATGAATATAAGATAGATGAAGTTCTAAGCCATTTGGAAGATAAGACTTGGAAGGGACTTTTTCATCGTTTGGAAAAATACTTTAAATAAATAGAAGGTTGAAAAACTTCTATTTACACTTTTTATCTAAATCTTTTAACTCTAGGTTTAGAGCATTTGATGAGATATATACTTCCCACAATGAAATGCACAAAGATAAACACATTGTAATCAAACTTAACCCAAATATTTGTTTACCTATATTCTTAAATTCTAAAAATAGTGAAAACATAGAAATAGTACATAAAAGCATTGATACCACTCCAAAAAACTGCATCCATTTTGTAAGTTCTAGTCTTCTTTTTAAGTTATCTATTTGTCCTCTTAATTCGCCTGTTTCTTGTTCTCTTGCTTGTCTACTAATTGAACGAATAAGTTGTCCAGTTGTTAAAAATCTATTTGTATATGCTAAAAGAAGTAGTGAAATAGCAGGGAAAAGTAAAGCTGGTGTCGATATTCCAATTTCCATAAAGTGCCTTTATATTTTTCCGTATTGTAACTAAAAGAAGACAAAACAATGGTTAAAATATATACAGTAAACTTACAGATTTAACAAAATATCTATATATTTCTAAAGGCAGATAGTGTAGAATAGAAAATCATATTTTTAGATAATAGGAATACATATGTCAGATATTGAAATAGCACAAAAAGCCTCTATGATACCAATTATTGAATTAGCAAAAACAAAATTTAATATTCCCCCAGAACATCTTGACCCTTATGGTCATTATAAAGCAAAACTCTCTTTAGAGTATGTTGATAGTTTAAGTCACCAAAATAAAGAGGGGAAACTTATACTTGTAACTGCCATAAGCCCAACTCCTGCGGGTGAAGGTAAAACAACCACAACAGTTGGATTAGGTGATGCCTTAAATAGAATAGGTAAGAAGACTATTATATGTTTAAGAGAACCTTCACTTGGACCTTGTTTTGGTTTAAAAGGAGGAGAAGCTGGTGGAGGTTATGCCCAAGTTGTACCTATGGAAGACATAAATCTTCATTTTACTGGCGATTTTCATGCTATTGGGGTTGCTCACAATTTATTAGCAGCTCTAATTGATAATCATATTCATCATGGAAATGCTTTAAATATAGATTCAAGACGGATAAAATGGAAGCGTGTTTTAGATATGAATGACAGAGCTTTACGAAAAATAACTATTGGACAAGGTGGGATAGGAAACGGTTTTTTAAGGGAAGATGGCTTTGATATCGTTGTAGCTTCTGAAGTTATGGCAATACTTTGTTTAGCTACAAATAGAGCTGACTTGAAAGAGAGGCTAGGACGAATAATTATTGGATATAAAACTGATAAAACAACTCCTATATATGCAAGTGATTTAAAAGCTCACGGAGCAATGGCAGCTGTTTTAAAAGATGCAATAAAGCCAAATCTAGTGCAAACTTTAGAGAATAATATTGCTATAGTTCATGGTGGTCCTTTTGCTAATATTGCCCATGGATGCAACTCTGTAACAGCTACAAAAACAGCACTAAAGTTAGCAGATTATACAGTAACGGAAGCTGGTTTTGGAGCGGATTTAGGAGCTGAAAAGTTTTTAAATATCAAATGTAGAAGCTCAAAATTAAAACCTTCTGCTGTTGTATTAGTGGCAACAGTAAGAGCGCTAAAATATCATGGAGGTGTTGAAACAGATCATCTAAATCAAGAAAATTTAGAAGCCCTTGAAATAGGTTTTGCAAATATACAAAGACATATTCACAATATCACTAAAAATTATAATCTTCCTGTTGTTGTTAGTATAAATCACTTTACCCATGATACTGATGCTGAAACTTCACTTTTAAAGAAAAAGTGTGAAGAGTTAGGGGTGAAGTGTGTTATTTCAAGTCATTGGGCAAAAGGTGGAGCTGGGGCAGAAGAGTTAGCGCGTGAGATTATAGAGATTGTTGATAATAAAGAAGCTAGTTTTGATTATCTATATGATGATAACCTTCCTATTTGGAATAAAATTGAAGTAATTGCTACAAAAATATATGGAGCAAAAGAGATAGTTGCAAGTTCAAAAGTACATGAAGAGATAGATAAACTTCAAAATAAGTATGGAAAACTTCCTATTTGTATGGCAAAAACACAAATGTCATTTTCAACAAATCCCGCTTTAAAAGGAGCACCTATTAATCATATCATAGAAATAAGTGATATAAAACTAGAAAATGGAGCAGGTTTTATAGTTGCAATTGCTGGAAATATGATGACGATGCCTGGCCTTCCTAAAGTACCAACTGCAGAAAAAATCGATATCGATGATGATGGCTTAATTACAGGGCTTTTTTAGCTTTGTAATTTGAAAATTAAATAATTATTCTTAAGTTTGTTAATTAATACTGTAACCGTTTTGTAATTAAAGAAGATTAGAATTCTCTCACTAAATTAAAAAAAGGTAATTAACAAATGAAAAAAATCGCGTTATTAGCAGCAGCATTGCTAACAGTTTCTTCAGTTTCAGCAGCAGATTTAAAAGGTAGTGGAGCTTCTTTCCCTTATAGTGTTTATCAATCATGGATTGGTGCTTATTACAAAGCAACAGGTGTTCAAATTGATTATATTTCAAAAGGAAGTTCAGCAGGTATTAAAGATGCAAAAGCAAGAGCAGTTGACTTTGCAGGTACAGATGCGCCATTAAATCCTACAAAATTAGATAGTGCAAAATTATATCAATTTCCAGGTGTAGTTGGTGCAATTACAATGAGTTATAATATGCCAGATATTTCAAAATTGAGTTTGAGTAGATCTGCAATTGCAGGAATAGCTCTTGGAAAAATCAAATATTGGGATGATAAAATTATTACAGCTGAAAATAAAGGTGTAAAACTTCCTCATGAAAAAATTACTTTTGTACACAGAGCTGATGGTTCTGGAACTACATTTAACTTTACTTACTACCTAAGTAAAATTTCTAAAGACTGGAAAGAATCTTTTGGAGCTAAAAAGTCTCTTAATTGGCCAGGTAATCACCATGTTGGTGGTAAAGGAAATACTGGTGTAGCTGCACTTATCAAACAAACTCCATATTCTGTTGGTTATGTTGATTATGCTGATGCAACAAACAATAAACTTCAAATGGCTTCTGTTGAAAATAAAGATGGTCACTATATTGCACCTGAATTAAAAGCTTTCCAAGCTGCTGCTGCAAAAGCTGCTCTTGATCCTAAGAAAGATTTTTATGCTGTAATTGCTGATCCTTCAGGTAAAGATGTATATCCAATCGTTGCTGCAACATTTATTTTATTACCAAAAGAAGCAACTGAAATGAATAAAAAAGTTACAGCTTTCTATGACTGGTCATATAAAAATGGACAAGCACTTGCAAGTGAATTAGGTTATGTTCCTCTTCCAGATGCATTAACAACTAAAATTAGTAAATATTGGGCTGACAAAGGTATTAAATAATATCGTCACACTAAACAACTTGAACTAAAGTTCAAGTTGTTTTTAGCTTATCTTAAAAGTATAAGTTTTCAAAAGTGTATTTTATGCATTTTTTAGAATTTATAAGTATTGGTTGTAAATGGAAAAAATTTTTAAAAATCTCTCTTTTATTAGTGCAAGTTTTGTACTAGTAGTTCTTATTGGAATATTTGTTAGTCTATTTAATTCAGCAAAACCTGCAATGGATGAATATGGCTGGGGCTTTATTACTGATTCTTCTTGGGCAAAATATATTACTGTAGAAGAACCAGAACCAAAAGTTACAAAAAAAGAATCTACAAAAAAATCAACTGTAGCTGTTGAAGAAGAATCAGATGATGCGTTTGATGATATTTTAATTGATGATTCAGATTCATTGACTAAGACTATTTATGGTGGATTGATTCCTATTGTTGGAACTATTCTTTCAACTTTGATTGCAATGGTTTTTGCTCTTCCAATTGCTATGGGAATAGCCGTTTTTTTAGCAGAAATTGCTCCTAAAAATATCTCAAATATAGTAGGTATAGCAATAGAACTTTTAGCTGCAATTCCAAGTATTATTTTTGGTATGTGGGGTTTGTTTTATTTTGCTCCAATTGTTCAAAGCATTGTGGGTGGATATCAAGTGTCACTTTTAACAGCTGGACTTGTTCTTGGTGTTATGATACTTCCTTTTATGGCGGCAATTACAAGAGATAGTATGAGAACGACTCCTGATGTTTTAAAAGAGTCAGCTTATGCTTTAGGTGCTACAAAATTTGAAGTTATAAAAGATGTAATTTTCCCTTATTCAAAAAGTGGAATTATTGGTTCAATTATACTTGCTCTTGGTCGTGCTTTAGGTGAAACAATGGCAGTTGCATTTTTGATTGGTTCTGTTTTTTCAATGCCAACAAAAATCACTGATCCAACTGTTTCAATTCCAGTTGCTATGGCAAATAACTTTGGAGAAGCAACAGGGCTTACAATGTCATCATTGTTTTATTTAGCATTTTTACTTTTTGTAATAAGTTTTACAGTTATCTCAATTGCAAAAATCTATTTTCTTAGAAAGGTTAACTAATGAGATTATTTTTAAATAAGTTTATCTTAGTTTTATCAACTATTTCAGCTTTGATTGGTTTGGCTTTTTTAGGTTGGATATTAATTACTTTAGTAATAAAAGGATTGAGTTCTTTTCACCTTTCATTATTTTTTAATGACTTAATAAATGGAGGACTTAGAAATTTAATTATTGGTCAATTTATTATTGCAGGTATTGCTTCACTAATTGGTATTCCTATTGGAATGTTAGCAGGTATTTATCTACAAGAGTATGGTGGTAAAAAATTTGTAAGAGTTATAAGAGACCTTAGTGATATTATGATGAGTGCTCCATCAATTGTTATTGGTGCTTTCGTTTATGCAATCATTGTTGTTCCAACGGGAGGAACAAGTGGATTTGCTGGAAGTATTGCTTTGGCTATTATGATGATACCAATTGTTATTAATACAACTGATAATATGTTATCTCTAGTTCCAAGAGAGTTAAGAGAAGCTGGTATGGCACTAGGTGCTAGTAAATATAGAGTTACCCTTGATATTGTTATAAAAGCTGCAAAAGTAGGAATTATGACAGGGTTACTTTTATCTTTTGCAAGAATTATTGGAGAAACAGCACCACTTCTTTTTACAAGTGAGACAAGTAACTATTTTAGTTTAGATTTAACAGAAGCTTTCCCTTCATTAACTGTTAGTATTTACAATCTTGCAAATGACCCAGTTACAGCAAGCCGAGATTTAGCTTGGGCAGCATCATTTATACTTACAGCATTGGTTTTAATGATAAACCTATCTGGAAGATACATTACAAGACACAAAGGATAAAATAAAATGTCAATTATGAGTATAGAAAAATTTGGTTTTAAATATGCCTCGGCACAAACTAAATCATTAAATGATATTAACTTAAAAATTAAAAAAAATTCAATTACAGCTTTAATAGGACCTAGTGGATGTGGAAAATCTACACTTCTTAGATCTTTAAATAGAATTCATGATTTATATCCTGGAAACGAATATTCTGGTAAATTGATGCTTTTAAATCAAAAAAAGAAAAAAATGGAAAATATTCTTGATTTAAAAAAAGAGAATAGTTTTATATCTTTAAGACAAAGAGTAGGAATGATATTTCAAAAACCTACACCTTTTCCAATGAGTATTTTTGATAATGTTGCTTATGGTTTAAGAATATCTGGAATTAAAAATAAAACTGAACTATCAGATAGAGTTGAAATGGCTTTAAAAGGTAGTGCTTTATATGGTGAAGTAAAAGATCGTATGAATAAAAGTGCCATGGGATTAAGTGGTGGACAACAACAAAGATTGTGTATTGCAAGAGCAGTTGCTTTAAAACCTGAGCTTTTATTATTTGATGAACCAACATCTGCACTAGACCCAATTTCAACGGCTGCTATAGAAGAGCTGATAGTTGAACTTAAGAATGAAGTAAGTATTGCAATTGTTACACATAATATGCAACAAGCAAGTAGAATTAGTGAATATACTGCTTTTATGTATCTTGGTGATTTAATAGAATATGATGAGACATCAAATATATTCTTAAATCCAAAAGAGAAAAAAACTGAAGATTATATTACTGGAAGATTTGGATAATTAAAAATAACAGTTATTTTACTGTTATTAAAAAAGGCAAAGTTATTTTAACTTTGCCTTTTTTTTAGTCTCTTGAAAGTTTAACTAACTGTTTAATCATAATTTTTGCACTATCTTCACTTAGAGGTTTTTCATAAGTTGTTAATAGCTCTCTTGCTAAAATATTTGCACCTAAGTGCTGAAATTGTATTCTCATAGCTTGAAGACCTTTTTGTCCTCCACCACCACTGTGTGTTGCTAATCCTACAATTTTTTCATTAAAAGCATCTCTCCAAGATTCAGTTGCTCTTGAAGTCCATGCCATTGCATTATTAAGAACTGGTGGCATAACTCCATTATATTCAGGAGCAACAATAATAAATGCTTTTAGAGATAAAATTTTATTTGCTAATTCTTTTGCAGTATCTGGAATTCCATTTCTTTCTTCTTCTACAGTACTATATAGAGGTAAGTCTAAATCCACTAAATTAATAACTTCTGCTTCAACATTTTCAATTGTTGCTAACTCTTTTAATTTATCACCAAGTTTTCTATTATTACTTGCACTTGCAACTAATATTCCTATTTTTGACATTTTTATCCTTTATAATATTTTTTGAAATATACCATACAAAACTTTACTCTTTATAACGAAGAAAATCAATATAAAAACCTAATATTATTTTAAATATCCAATTTATTGCATCATAAAATATAATGCTCCTGTGGTAGCAAAAGAGAAGATGATACCATATCCCACAATTGCAGAACACAATCTTGGAGCTAATCCTGCCATAGATGCCATAGCTCCTGCTGTTATCATTGCTGGCATTGCAGCTTCTATAATTGAAACTTTTGCTGGTAATCCACTCCACCCAAATATAAAACAAATAGCAAAAGCAATTGCTGGACCAATAATTAGTTTTATAAAACTTGAAACAAAAAATGGCTTAATATCATGGGCTGGTATTTTAAATTGTAATTGTAATCCAACTGCTACTAAAACCAATGGAACAATAGTATTTGAAAATATCTTTAGTATATGTATTACCATAGGTGAAAGAGTTGTTCCCATAAGTAAAAGACCAACAATCAATGAAAGAAAAGGAGGAAAAGTTACAACTTTGATAGTAATAATTTTAAAATTTGTTTTTCCACTACCTGAGTATAAAGTTAAAACAAAAGTTGCATAACTGATTAAAAATATAAAAGTACCAAGTTGATCATAAATAAGTAAATAAGCCATAGCTTCTTGGCCATAATAAGCATTTATCAAAGGAATACCTAAAAATGAAGTATTACCTAAAACAGTTACTAACATCAAAGCACCTGTAACTTCTCTTGTAAATTCAAGCCATCTTGAAACATAAAAAGTAATAACAGCAGTAATACTCATAACACTCCATGCAATTACTATTGGGATTATCATTGTAAGGGATATATTCATTGTAGGGATTTCAAGTAGTATCATAGCTGGCATTGATATAAAAATTACAAATTTATTTAAAATCTCAGGAGTATTTCCTGGAAAAGCCTTAAGTATTTGAAATAAATAACCTAATCCAATACATAAAATAATAAGTATAAAATTTTCCATTATAATTGCCTTTAATAGAGTTCAGGCATATTGTATTTCCAAGAAGATCAGTAGTTATTTTTAATGGTTTAGGTGAAAATAATAGAATGCCTAATTAGTATGTGAATAGTATCAAAAAAACAATTAATCTTTTAACTTAGATTTAACAGTATCCACAAATATTTTAAAAATCTTTAAATGTTGCTTTTTGTAAAAAAGATATTCAGGATGCCATTGTACTCCAAATATTAAATTATTTTCATCTTTTTTTGATATTGATTGAATAATATTATATTTATCAACTGCTTCTAATTTAAAAGATTCAGGTAGTTTTTGTACAGCTTGATGGTGTAATGTATTTATCTTTAAATTTGAAGTTTTTAAACATGTATCTAAAATACCACCTTTTGTTACACTTATAGTTTTCCAAGGTAGTGGAGTATATTTGTAATCATATCCATCTCTTCTTATGTCTTTGCAAAGTTCTCCTCCAAAAAATATATTTATTAGTTGATATCCTCTACATATTCCAAAAACTGGTTTATTATTTTCTACAGCTTTATTTAAAAGTGTATACTCTAAAACATCTCTTTCATAAGATATTACATCTTCTATTTTGCAAGTTTTATCTTCAATAAAAGCATTATATAAATCATTTCCACCACTTATGAGTAATCCATCCATCTCCAAATCATCATAGGGTTTATTTGGAGTGATTATTTTAGTACGAGCTCCGCATAAAAAAAGAGAAAAGATTATAAAAAACCTAGAAACAAATCCTTTTTTAGGACCTGTTACTATTATAGTAGGTCTGTGATGTAGCCATGACATTGTTCTATCCATTCATTTTTATTAAATAAAGGTGAATCAAGTTGAATCAAAAACTCTTTACTCATTTTATTAAATACTTTTTCGTTATTTGCTAAGATTTCAACTATTATCCATAATTGAAACTCTTGAGAAAGATTCCATCTAAAAAGATTTACTTTTGAATTTGGCAATCTATAATGATATGTTGGTCTTGGATTTATTTTCTCTTTTGGAAGATGTTTTCTTACTTCTTTTTCATCCCAAAAAGCTAATTGTGGTAACATATCCAAAATACGATTTCGAGTAGGATTATATTTTATATAGTCTTGTAAAAACTCTTCTTTTGTTGGTTTATAATCTAAATCAATAATTTTTTTAATATACTCTTTTGGAAAATCATTTATATAAGGTGAAACCTTTCTTGCTATATCAACTTCACTTTGAAGTTCTATCCATTTTTGAATAATTAAAAATGATTTAAAAAGTCTCAGTACATCTTCTATATTTTGACTTGGTGGTTCTATATTAAAATGAACTCCAAAGGCATAATAAAGTGAATGTGTAGTCCCTAATGCTCCATTTAATCTAAGACTTTCAACTAGTTTATCAGCTTCCTTTAGATCTTTAATTGGTATTGGAGGAGTTGCTATTTCAAAAGGTACAAATCGCTTAGATGTTTTATCCACAATATCATCTATACTATGTGATACGCTTCCAATTATATTGCTAAGTTTATCAAATAAATTATCAGTTTGCATTTTTTGAAGTAATTGGGCATCTAGTTCAAATTTGAAGTCTCCATATTTAGTATCTTTTAATTTTAGTTCATATTTTGTGATTTTCTCTAAGTTTCCACCAAATATCTCAGATATAAGTTTGGCACTTTTTTCTAGTGAAAGATTTGAGTACTCAATTTCAATACCCACATGTCTTGGCTCATCTTTATTATTAAAAAAAAGTTCTGGCAAATACTTTTTTTCTATTATTTCTTGATAGTTTACTTGCATATTTTTCCCTTATATTTATAAGAATATAAACTTGAGTTTAATCACTAATTACAATATTTATATTTTGTTAGTTATTATAAAGATAACATAAGTTATTTAAACATAACTTAATTATTTTTTGAAAAGGAATGGCTTTATAAAGTATTTTTGGGTAATTTTATAGAGAATTGAGCACCTATATAAGTTTCATTATTATATTGAAACTCTTCATTGGTAGCATTTATTTCACCATTCATATTTGTAATGATTTGTTTACTCATATAAAGCCCAATGCCAGTACCACCAATTTCTTTTTTAGTTGTGAAATATGGTTTAAATACATCACTTAAAATATCTTTAGGAATCCCACCATTTGTGTCTTTTATTTTAATATATAAAAAAGTTTTATCTTCAAAAACATCGATAAATACATATTGTTTTTGAGTTTTATTAGGATTTTTTATAGATTCATCTTTTGCATTTTTTATAATATTTATAAAAACTTGTAAAAGTTCATTTTGATAACCACTTAAGTATGTTTCTTTTATGTTTTTTACTATTTCAATATTGCTAGTTTTAAATTCTGAACTAATTAATTTTAATGTTTTTTCAAAAATAGTTTCTATATTAAAATATGTTTTTTCTTTACTTGGATTAAAAAAGTTTCTAAAATCATCAATTGTAGTTGTTAAATGAACAACTGAATTATCTATATTATCAATTGCTTCACTAATCTCTTCTTCGGAATTATGACTTTCATTTTCTTTGTTAAGTCTTAAAAGACTATTTGACATACTTATTAAGCTTAATGGTTGTTTCCATTGATGTGCAATATTACCTATCATTTCACCCATAATTGCCATTTTAGATTGTTGAATCAATAACATTTCATTTTTGATTGTTTTTTTAGTTTCTAAATCCAGATTTTCTCTATATTCTTTAAATTTTGTAGCAATAATATTTGATACATAAAAAGAAATAGCTATTAAAATAAGTGTCATAATACTACTAATAATTAATATTTTATTTATAACTTGGTTACTATTTTTTGTAAGTTCAATTTCTCTTTGTTTTAGTACTGAATTTAATCTATCTAAATAAAATCCATTACCAATTACCCAATTCCACTTTTCAAAAAGCTTTATATAAGAGATTTTGGCAGATGATTTATAGTTTGCATTATAAGTTGATAAGTAATCTAAATAACCTTCTTTATTAGCTTTTGCAAAATTTAATATATCTTTTACAACAAAATCGCCTTTAGAATTTTTTACTTTTAATCTATTTTGACCAATGCACTCTTTTCTAATATCAGAGAGACAATTTCCATTTAAATCATATACAAAAATATATCCATTTTCACTATATCTAAATCTTGTTATCCACTCTAAAACTTTTTTCTTTATTTTTTCTTGAAAGTCCAGAGTATATTCACCTGTCCCAATAACTACATTATATGGCTCAAAATATTTATAAAAACTTATTTTTTCATAGGCTTGGGTTTTGTCATTTGGTTTATACCAATAATATTTATCAAAGGCCTCGGTTTTATTTTTAATTGTTTCAGATATTTTTTTTACAAATTTATAACCTTTTGCATCTTCATAATTAAGCATATTTTTCCCTTCAAATTCTTTATTAAAGGGTTGTAATAGTTTAACACCATTTATATCATCCATAAAAAAATAACCTCTATTATTATTGTAAGACATTCCTGTTAGTGCATGTTTAATAGTTGTTAATATACGCTCTTTTGATCTTGTTTGTTCATTTAAAAAATCATTTGATTCTTCTGTATAAAGTATATTTGCTACCTTGTATGCCTCATAAACTTTATTTTTAATAGATTCTTTTAGACTCTCTTCTGATTTACTTATTTCATCATTTATTAAAGAAATGATATTTTCTACTTCATATTTAACAATCTTTTTATTTTCATTTAAATAGTTTGCCTTTAAAATCTCAACTTCATTTTTTACATCTTGTTTTTTTTGATTGATAAATATATATGTAATAATAAATGAGAATATTATAACAGGTACTATTGCACCATATTTAATTAAATTTAATATATTTTTTTCATTATCAAAAAATTTCATTATATTCCTAGATTAAATAAATTATTTAATTATAGCTAAAGGAAATAAAAAGAAACTTTTGATTATTTAAAAATAATAATTTAGTTATAAAATTTTAGTGCTGAATCAATATCAGGTTTTAAAATTAATTTTTTTGAATCAAAAATAATCCCAAATTTATTTAATTTATTCATTATTCTCTTATTTACGCCAGTTATTATAAGAACTTTTTCATTTCTTTCAAAGTTCTCTATCATTGATTCTATTGCAACAAGAGCAGTCATATCTATCATTGTTACATGCTCCATATTTAAAATAACAATTTTTATGTCTTCTTTTGTAGAAATTAGTATTTTAAGAGCATTTTGTGCTGCACCAAAAAACATAGGTCCATTGATATTATAAATAGCAATATCATTTGGAATATTTTCATGAACAATAGAGTGCTCTTTATTAATAAGTTCAATAGAGTATAATTCTATAGTTCTTTTTATAAATAAAATAGAAGCAAGTCCCATTCCAACAGCAACAGCAATTTGCATATCAAGAAGTACAGTCAAAGAAAAACATACTAATAATACATAAACATCATGTTTGGGTGCTACTTTTATTATTTTTATAAAATGTTTGACTTCTGACATATTCCAAGCAACAACTAAGAGTAAAGCAGAAAGTGAAGCCATAGGTAAAAATGATAAATATGAAGCAAAAAATAGTATTGAAAAAAGAATAAATATAGAATGAATAATCGAAGAAATTTTTGCTGTTCCACCTGATTTGATATTTACAACAGTTCTAGCAATTGCAGCAGTTGCTGGGATACCTCCAAAAAAAGGAACTACTATATTTGCTATTCCTTGTCCTATTAACTCTTTATTTGGATTTGTTCTATTGTTTGTCATTCCATCTGATATTACAGCACATAATAACGATTCTAAAGCACCTAATATAGCAATTGCAATACTATGTGGCAATAATTTATATAATAAATCTAAATTTAAATCAGCCATTGAATAATTAGCCCAAGGAATATTAAACTGCAAAGGAATAGGGGGAATTCCATTTCCTTTTATATCTCCTATTTGATAACTAAAAGTTGAAAAGATAGTCGATATTTGAATATCTGGATTATTTGAGTTAAATAAATAAACTCCTATTGTAACTATTGACAAAGCAATCAAAGGAGCTGGTATTTTAGTTTTTACTTTTGGCCATAGTATTAATAAGCCCAAAGTTATTATTCCTACAATTAATTCATTGATTTGAAAGGTAGGAAAGGCTTTGATTAAGGTATAAACTTTTTCATAGAAATGACCAGTAAAAGATTCAATCTTTAAACCAAAAAAATCTTTTATTTGAAAAGTAGCAATTACTACAGCAATACCAGTTGTAAATCCAACAGTAACAGGATAAGGAATTAGTTCTATTAAGTTCCCAAGTTTAAATAATCCCATTAATACAAGAATAAATCCTGACATTAATCCACACAATAAAAGTCCAACAAGTCCAAACTCATGTACAATTGGAATTAATATTACTACAAAAGCAGCAGTTGGTCCTGAGATATTTATTTTACTACTACCAAATATAGATGCTAATATACCAGCAATAATAGCAGTGTAAAGACCATTTTGTGGTGGAACACCAACTGCAATTGCTAATGCCATAGATAATGGTAAGGCAATAATTCCAACGGTTAGACCTGAAAATATATTATTTTTCATTTGTTATCTTTTTGATTAATTTTATAGGTAGTATTTTTTAGATCAGTATTTTTCATAATTTATTTCTTTTAAAATTTAAGCATATATTTCAGTAGTATAACTCGCAATAACTTGGTAAACCTTATGTGACTAGATATGATTAGATTAAAGTAGTAATATAATAATAATAAAAGAGCTTAAACGCTCTTTTATTATTTACAAAGAAAAGTATAGTTTGTATTTATTTTCACATCTAAAGAATCATCAATAGGTTTAGCAATACTAGATGTTTTACTCAAAGCTGAAGCTTCCATAAGCGTATTTCTAAGTACAGGTGTATATCTTTGATCTTTAGAAATATTAATATCTTTAATGCTACAAGTTTTATTAGAAAATAATTTTTCTAAATTTTTTGCATAATCAATTCCAAAAGTAAAAGCTTGATTTTCTAACTTTCTGTATGAAACTAACATCTCTTCTTCTGTAAGAATCGGATTAGAAGTACCTATTGATGTTTTATTTATATTTGATTTATTCAAATAATTTATGAATTCATTTAAACTTTTAGTATCATCATATGTACAAGTAAAATTTATATTAGAAATATACCCTTTTGTTTCTTTTTTATTATCAATATAAACAACATTTGGATTTATAGAGTATTTTCCACCACTACAGTCTAAATTTTTGTGTTCTTTTAAATTTTTAACTTTCTTTAGTATTGATTCCATATTATTTTGTATAGTATTAAAACTAAGACTTTGATTTTCTGCAGAAACATTAATTTTGTAGCTAGTAGTTTTTGCAGTATTTGTAAAACTTTCATTTAACGATATTGTTGTTGCACTTAAACTTGTGAATATTCCTAAAATTCCTAATATTTGTAGAGACTTTTTCATTACATTCCTTATATTTTATTTTAAGACTAAGTATATCATTTTTCTTATAATGCTTTATTTTAGTTTTATTTACCTTTTCACTCAACAAAATATTGAATAATGCAAATTTTATCTATCTCTTTGCCATTATCGTTTATAATGCGATTAAAATAAAAAACAAATATTTAATATTAAAGGTAAATAATGGGATTAGGTGTCCCAGTACTTAGATATTCATAATTACCTTTAAACTACCATAATATAAGACTTCTAATCCAATTTAAGTTTTAAATAAAATACAAAAGTCCTTGAATAGTCCTTGTCAAAATAATAAATTATGAGTAAATTAAAAAGTTCACTTTTTTGTTCAATAATTACTTAAGGTTTATGGAATTTTGCAGTTTTTACTTTTTGAACACTTTTTGGAACATGGAAAATTCACTTGAGTACTTTGTGTTCCAAAACCTAGTATTTCTGGAACAGAAGATTTTAATACATTTTATATGAAATGTAACTCATCATTATTTTTAAAAAATTAATTGCCCGTGCTATAACGGGTAATTAGAATTCTAAATTTTTTTTACAATTTGTTATAAAGTATTATACTAACTTTTGTTAAAAACACAGATATATACAAGATATTGTTTTTAAGCAGTTATAGATAGCTTAAAATTGTAATAAAGCATATATTGGTATAAGTTTAAAATATTGACTTATTAAAAATATGGGGTGCTTAAAATAGTGTTCAAACTATCGTATAATGGGAGTAAACAAAGGTTTATTTACAAATGGCTGTAAAAAAGCTCTAAAATAAGAATAGATTGGGTTGTTAAAAATATAACAGCAAGTATATATCTTATTAAAACTTTTATAAATTTTTCTACCTATTCACTCCTCATTAAAAAAGTATAATTTTCCAAATCAAAAAAGGAATTCTTATGCAAACTATAAATAGAAGAACTTTTGTAAAAGGTGTTATTGCAACAAGCTTACTTGTAAATACTCCAATAACAATAAGTGCAAATACTAAAATATCAACAAGAATTAAAACTACTGAAATCAAAGGCAATACATTCAATTTAAGTATTGAAAAGGTATCAGTAAATATTACAGGGAATCCAAGTATTGCTAAAACTGTAAATGGAATGTTAAGTGGCCCAACTCTAAGGTGGAAGGAAGGAGATACTGTTACTATTAATGTAACTAATAACCTTAATGAAGATACATCAATTCACTGGCATGGAATAATCTTGCCTCCTGCAATGGATGGGGTTCCTGGGATAAGTTTTGATGGTATTAAACCAGGTGAAACTTTTACGTATACCTTTCCAGTAGTTCAAAGTGGAACTTATTGGTATCATTCCCATTCAGGATTTCAAGAACAACAAGGTGTTTATGGCGCAATAATAATTGACCCAAAAGTAAAAGACCCTTATGAATATGATAGAGAATATGTGATTTCTTTATCTGATTGGTCAGATGATAAACCATCTTCAATCTATAGAAAAATAAAACTTTCTGCTTCTTATTATAATTTTAAACAACGAACTGTTAGTGATTTTTTTGATGAAGTAAAAGAAAAAGGTTTTTTTGAAGCATTTAGTGAAAGAAAAATGTGGAATGAAATGAAAATGACAGATAGAGATATTTCAGATGTATCAGGATACACATATACTTATTTAATGAATGGAGAGAATCCAGCTACTAATTTTAAAGCACTATTTAAAAATGGTGAGAAAATTAGATTAAGGTTTATTAACAGTTCTGCAATGACATTTTTTGATGTAAGAATTCCAGGTCTTAAAATAAGGGTAGTTGCAGCTGATGGAAATAATATTAAGCCTGTAACTATAGATGAATTTAGAATTGGAGTTGCAGAAACTTATGATGTAATAGTAGAACCTGAAGAAAATAAATCTTATGCTATTTTTGCTCAAAGTATAGATAGAAGTGGATATGCACTTGGAGCTTTAACTTTTGATGAAAAAATAATTGCACAAACTCCACAAATGGATGCATTTCCAATTTTAACACACTCTGATATGGGAATGAATATGGGTAGAATGGAGAACATGAATCATTCTAGAGATAATATGAAAGCTATGACTTCAGAAGAAACAAAATCTATGCGTAATCAAAGAGCTATGAAATGTGGAGCGGGAATGGATATGTCTAGTATTAAAAAACCAGAAAAGACTATAGAACCTTCTATGATGGGACATGATATGAAAACTATGAATAATCAAAGTAAAGTAATCCCAATTACTAAACTTGAAGAAGATTCGGGTGTTCAAACAGATGCAGTAGCAATCGATCCACAATATAGACTTGATGATCCAGGTGTTGGACTTAGAAATAATGGTAGAAAAGTTTTAACATATGCAGATTTAAAATCATTAACTCCAACAACTCATGATAGATCACCTGATAGAGAGATAATTTTAAGACTTACAGGAAATATGGAAAGATATATGTGGTCTATAAATGGAATTGCATACAAAGATGCAAAACCTTTAGAGTTCAAATATGGTGAGAGATTAAGAGTCACATATATTAATGATACGATGATGAATCATCCTATGCATCTACATGGTATGTGGAGTGATTTAGAAACAGGAGATGATAACTATCTTCCTAAAAAACATACAATAATTGCACAACCTGGTTCAAAAATTAGTTTTAGAGTAAATGTTGATGCAAGAGGTTCTTGGGCGTATCATTGTCATTTACTTTACCATATGACTGATATGTTTAGAAAAGTAATAGTGTCTTAAGGAGAATACGATGAAAAAATTATTATTAGCAACATCAATTACAGGATTATTAGCAACATCAAGTTTAGCAGGTGGTGGTGGAGATATTTTTAGAAGCTCATTAGTAGTTGATCAACTTGAATATCAACTTAGTAACGAAAAAGCAACTATTTGGAATGTCTATGCTTATGCAGGTTACGATATAAATAAAGTGTATATCTATTCTGAAGGAGAAAAACCAAAAGATGAATCTGCCAAAAGTGAAAACCAATTGGTTTATTCAAGAGCCATTTCTCCTTTTTGGGATCTTCAAACAGGTATTGGATATGATAAGAGTATTGAATCTCATCAAACGTGGGGGTTAATAGGAGTACAAGGTTTAGCACCATACTTTTTTGAGAGTAGAGCAACTCTTTTATTTGGAGAGGATGGAAATATTGGATTAAGAGCTGAAGCTGAATATGATGCATTATTGACACAAAAACTTATATTAAGTCCAAGTATTGCATTAAGTGCCTATAGAAAAGACAATGAAAAAATGGGGATAGGAAGTGGTTTCTCAAATATTGCTCTTGGAACTAGATTAAGATATGAATTTAAAAGAGAAGTTGCTCCATATATAGGAGTTGAATGGAATAAAAATTTAGGAAATACAAATGATATTTCACCTTTAGATGAAATATATGGAGTAATTGGTATAAAATTTTGGTTTTAATATAAATTCCACATTAACTCCATACTAAAACTATATTATATAAATATAAAAGGAAAAATGATGAAAAAAATATTTAAAGCAAATAATATCTCTTGTATAAGTTGTGTAAATTTAATCAAAATCATCTTCTAAAGAACCTTTG
>TARA_R110002033_G_scaffold14287_3_pt1 | contig 23645 bp, 20 predicted proteins | sample TARA_R110002033 | Tara Oceans TARA_R110002033 (sample SAMEA4397051) | marine metagenome | biome: Polar Biome; feature: [SRF] surface water layer (ENVO:00010504); material: water (ENVO:00002006), including particulate matter (ENVO:01000060) such as... | depth 5 m
AATAATACTCCTAATTGCACCTTAGCTCTAATTAAACTATTATCTGCTTGAAATGCATTTCTATAATTTGAATATGCTTGATTTTGGTTTTTATCACCATAGTAAGCGTCTCCTAAAGCAAGTAAAATTTGAGGCTCCTGAGCATTTTTCTCTTTAGCTAATTCTAAAGTAGCTAACGCACTTTTATAATCAGGATTTGTAGAATTCATGTATGCTCTCGCTACATATTGATATTCTTCAAAATCTTTTCTTCTCATTTCTTTGATTGCTGAGCTAAAATTAGCTTTAGCAGCAGCAACATTACCAGAGTTTAAGTCAATTTGACCTAAACCAATATTATTGAAATGCGCGTCATTCTTAGCAGTTAATCCTGACTGATAACTCATCTTAGCAGAGTCACTCACATTTTGATATAAATATACATTTCCTAATAAGAAAAACGCTTTCCCTTCAGAAGGATCTGATTTTACAATTGACTTCAAAGTTACCTTCGCATCTTGGTATTTTTCGGCGTCAATTTCTTTTTTAGCTTGGTCAATAGTTTGAGCATAACTAGCCGTCATCCCGGCTAAGAAAGCAACTCCTAGAATTTTAAATTTGTTCATTTTAACTTTATTTGATTTATTGTTATTCATTTTCTTTGTCATTTTGAGATTTGTTCTTAAATATAAGTTTGCGTCCTGGAGTACGTTCAGGGTACAAACCCGACTTCAAAATTATCCTTTGCCCTATGTCTCCCGCTACGAATGATGCAAAACCCATTCCAAGTCCCGAGAATCCTTGACAATTGATAATATACAAATCACGTGCCAAAGGGTAAGTTTCTTCAGCAATATTATTTTGATTAGGTGCAATATAAGCATCTCCTTTTAAACCTTTAACGCTAATTGCTTTAATTTTATTTACAAAATCTTGACCTGCAGCAGTAGGCTGGTACAACCAATTAATTCCTATAACGCCAATCATTCCTTCGTTCTCAGCTACAAACTTAACAACCTCTTCTGTAGTTTTAAAAGAGAATACATTTTCCTGCGGTAAATCTTTTAAACCAGAAAGTTCATTGATCATTCTTACAGAACTCGAATTTGGATTATCAAATACCAAACCTTTAATATTTGTTCCTTTCTTTCCGTTCATAAAAGAAATAACATCCTGCAAAGCAACTAAGGTATCACTGGACGATTTATTGGCAATGAATGCAACAGCATCTTTACCAATCTTAGTAATTTTTGGAAGTATTTTTCTTGCCTTAAAATTATTTATTTCATTTTCAGTTAAAGTGCGAGATAAGATTGCGATTGCTGAAGTATCGTTAAGAAAAGCTTGAATGACTTCTCCTTCAGATTTTGCAATCATATTTATTTTAGCGTCATATTTACTTTCAAATATGGTAATTTGATCTTCTATAACAGGTTTAAACGACTCATCAACTAATATAGTAGCAGTTCCTTTTATAATAGTTTCCTCCTTTGCTTTCTCGTCTTTACAAGAATTAAAGAATAAGGAAGTTACAATTGTCGCCATTAATAAAGCGGGAATCTTAAAGCGTTTTTTCATTTGTTAATCTTTATTTGAATAAATAATTCGTACGAATCTAATGAAGGAATATACGATTAATAAAATTCCAAAAGCGACCCTATACATTCTAGGCATATCTAAAGGAAATTTCTTCATAAAGATAATAAATAATCCTAAAATAAAATAAAAGACAAAAAACAAAATACCTATAACGAGAAGAAATCGCTCTTTAGGCGATTTCTTCTGAATATTTTTTATAATATTATCCAACATTAATCTGCAGTTTGAATAGTAATTGGTAATGAGTATAAAACCCTTACTGGCTTTCCATTTTGTACTCCAGGATTCCATCTTGGACATTTGTTTAGAACTCTGATCGCTTCTTTCCCTGTTCCATAACCAATATCTCTTAAAACTTTAATATCAGTCAACGAACCATCTTTTTCTACTACAAAAGTCACATAAACTTTTCCTTTAAGACCTTCTTCCTCTGGCGCACGGTAGTTATCTCCTACGAATTTGTAGAATTTAGCCATACCTCCAGGAAATTCTGGTTTAACCTCAATACCTGCAGTATTGTAGATCTGGTTATCATCTGCTTCAACAACTTGAGCTGGTCCTTTACCTACTGGAGCAACAGTTAGAACTGCATCTGGATCTCCTTTTATAGTTTCAGCACCAATTTTTTTCTCCTTGATCTCAACGATCTTCGGTGGCTCTTCCGTTACTTCAGCTGCTTTTGCAACAACGGGCTTAACAAACTTCACTTGATCCACTTTTGGTGGAGGTGGTGGAGGTGGCGGCGTGTTTAACTTAGGCGGCTCAACTTTTTTAGGTGGCAATTTAATCGCAGTAATTTTAACATCCTTTACTTCATCAACTTTATCGTTCTCTGGTAATAGATCTGCGATAAGCGGTGCAGCTAATGCTACTGAAAAAATTACAGCTCCTAATACAAGTGCTTTGATAGTCGTACCTCTATTGGTTCTTCTCAACTGATAAGCACCATAAGTTTTATTACGTCCCTCAAAAACTATATCAAGCCATTGGTTTTTTAATATATCTAATTTCATTTTTCTTAATTATTAGGTTATTAAGAAAATAAGATCTCTCTTATTTTCCGTCTAACAATTTTTTTTCCTCAGGCGTAAAATCGTTAACGATTGTATAGGTAGGTACATCAGAAATAACCATCTCATCAAGAATATCAATCATGTTTTTATAACTAGATTTCTTACTTGGTTTGATAATCACAATCATACCTTTTTCTTTATCACCAGTATAGCTTAATACTGATTCTTTTCTTTTAAGTATCTCTTCACGAATACCATTTCTACCATACTCCATATCTTTAGGACCAGCGATTGGAGTTTCTAATAAACCCATGTAATATACAAGCTTATTATTTTCTCCTAACATTAAAGTCATTGTACGATTTTCATCAACTTTCATGTCTTTACTATCTTCCTTAGGATCTTTATCTGGCAATCCCAAACTCATAGCTTGAGGCTTAGACAACGTAGTGGTTAGCATAAAGAATGTAATTAATAAGAAGGCCAAATCTACCATGGCAGTTAAATCTACCTTTGAGTTTTGTTTTTTACTTCTTACTTTTCCACCTTTTCCGCCTCCACCGTCGCCGGTATTTAATTCAGCCATTTTAGTGTCTTTTTTTTAATTAAAATTCTTCTCCTCTTAAGCCAGTAATCAAGCTAAAACTATTGATTTTTTGCTCTTGACAGATATCCATCACTTTACGAATTTCGTCATACTCTTCTTTTGCATCTCCCTTGATAGCGACTTGCAATTCCTTGTCATTAACTTCAATATTCGCAATCCTAGCGTTGTAGATCCACTCTTTTAACTGATTGTCAGTCGAGTCCATTGGAATCCCTGTTTGACCAGCTTTAGCTCTTTCAGCAGACTTCATAGCGATAATTTCTTTCAAGTTAGCTATTGGAACACCAAAGCCATCCATCAATCCAAATTTCTCTTTTTCTGCATCTGTAAAATCAACACCGTATTTCTCACCCATTAACTCAAGAGTTTTTTTACGAACTTCTCTACCTTTTAAGTCAAAGAAAACCATTCCTTTACCAACAGTCATTGTTGCAAAATCACTTTCTGGTAACTTAATTTTAACAGTAGAAGCAGGAGTATCAACAGGTAACGCTTCAGGTAATTTAGCTGTAGAAGTCATTACAAAGAAGGTAAGCAAAAGGAAAGCGACATCACACATCGCTGTCATATCCGTAGACCCCGGATTTTTTTTTATTTTTATTTTAGCCATTCTTTTTGTTTTTTAATTGATATAAATATCAATATAATTATTGCTTCAAACTTCCTCTGAATCTTCTGTAAGTGTTTACAATAGATACAGCAGCTTCATCAATTGAGTAAGTTAAATCATCAATTTTAGATGTAAAGAAGTTGTAAGAGATAATTGCTACAGCAGAAGTTCCAATACCAGTTGCAGTATTAATAAGTGCTTCAGAAATACCGTTTGCAAGTGCAGCTTGATCTGGAGTTCCAGCAGCAGCTAACGCACCAAACGCTTTAATCATACCTGATACAGTTCCTAATAAACCAATAAGTGTTCCTAATGATACTAGAGAAGAGATAATTGTCATGTTCTTTTGTAACATTGGCATCTCAAGAGAAGTAGCCTCTTCGATTTCTTTGTGTATTGTTTCAGAAGCTTCTTCACTGTTGAATCCTTCTTTTTTAACGTCTTGATATTTAATTAAAGCTGATTTAATTGCATTTGCAACTGATCCTTGTTGTTTATCACAAGCAACAATAGCCTCTTCAATTTGACCTGCTTTGATATCAGCTTGAACTTTTGCCATAAAAGTATCTAGTTTTGCTTTACCTGCTGCTTTAGAAATAACAACATATCTTTCGATAGAGAAAACTAATACCATTAATAACATACCTAATAATACTGGTACAACAACTCCACCATGGTAAACTTGACCTAAAAGGTTTAATGGATTTCCTCTTTCAATATTTCCTCCTTCAAAGTTCGATGGATTACCCATGATAAACTTCCAGATTAATACACCAACACCAATACATGCAACAATAATAAGACCTGAAACCATTCCACCACCGTTTGAAGTGCTTTCCTTTTTAACATTTGCCATTTTCTTAAATTTTAATAGTTTTAAATAATTTATTTTAGTTATAATAAACTTGTAGTCCCGCAAATTTATATGTTTAGTTGAAATAAAAAAACTTTTTTTAATTTTATTCGAGTTAAATTTAGTTAAATAATAAATGCTCAAAATAAATTATTGAATTATCAGTAATATCAATAGCTAAAAGAGGCTTAATAAAAAAAAATAAACAATAATTTAGGACAAAATTGAGAGAATAAGTAACAAATCCGCAATTAAAGTTAATTTTAGTATTTTGAATTATTGTCAACAAATAGTGATTTAATTTACACTTAACATTAAAATAATATCATTTAGAAAAATAATAATATATTGCAACTTGAACAACACAACCCTTATTATGCAAAGTAAAGAAGATTTTATAGAACTAATAAATAAAGGCTATTCTTCTAAAGGAGAAAGCCTTATACTAGGTGGCCCTATCTTAAATGGAGAAGCAATTCCAGACACTTTTGTAAGGGTTCCCTTGAAGACTTTAAATCGCCACGGCTTAATTGCAGGAGCGACAGGTACTGGTAAAACAAAAACGATACAAGTTTTTTCTGAGCAACTCTCTTCTTTTGGTATTCCTGTTTTAATGATGGACATCAAAGGGGATTTTAGTGGGATTGCTGCTGAAGGAGAAGAAAAAGCATTCATCACCGACCGTCATGCTAAAATAGGATTGCCATATAAAACAAGTAAGTTTCCTGTTGAACTATTGACAATAAGTGAGCAAAATGGTGTACGCTTACGCGCAACTGTTTCAGAGTTTGGGCCCGTCCTTTTCTCCAGGATATTAGATTTAAACGACACCCAGTCAGGAGTAATATCCATCATATTTAAGTATTGTGACGACAATAAGATGCCATTACTTGATTTAAAGGATATTAAAAAAGTAATTAATTATATTACAGAAGAAGGTAAAGCCGAAATAACCAAACATTATGGTAAAATTTCAACATCAACCACTGGAACAATATTGCGTAAGATTATCGAACTAGAGCAACAAGGGGGCGATCTCTTCTTTGGTGAAATGTCCTTTGATATAGACGATTTAATGCGAATTGATGAAAACGGTAAAGGCTACATTAATATCATGAGACTCACTGATATTCAAGATAAGCCTAAGCTATTTTCTACATTCATGCTGAGCCTCTTAGCGGAGATTTACCAGCAAATGCCCGAAAAAGGAGATTCTGAAAAACCCGAGTTAGTTATCTTTATTGACGAGGCGCACTTAATTTTCAACGAGGCTAGCAAAGCTTTGTTAGAACAAATAGAATCGATTGTTAAATTAATACGATCTAAGGGGATTGGCATCTACTTTGTAACACAAAACCCAATGGATGTTCCTAGCGGTGTTCTAGCGCAATTAGGCTTAAAGATCCAGCACGCTTTAAGAGCTTTTACAGCTAATGACAGAAAATCAATCAAGCAAACTGCCGACAATTACCCCACATCCGACTATTACAACACTAGCGAAGTGTTAACAAGTCTCGGAATAGGAGAAGCACTAATTACTGCATTGAATGAAAAAGGGATCCCTACTCCTCTTGTAGCAACAATGCTTCGAGCACCTATGAGTAGAATGGACATATTATTTGATAGCGAAATTCACGATATCAATAATAAATCTAGATTAGTTAAAAAATATAGCGAACTAATTGATCGTGAAAGCGCTTACGAGATGCTTAATAAAAAAATTGCTATCATCGAAAATGAAGAGGCGGTTGCGGCTCAGGAAGCAGCCGATGAAAAAGCTAAAAGTAAAACTAATGGAAGAGCAACGGTTAGGACAAGCACTGCTTCAAGTGATATTAGTAAATCAGTGATAAAAGTACTTACAAGTGCCACTTTCATTAGAGGTGTTTTTGGCGTACTTACTAAAATATTTAAAAAATAACCCATAGTACCCTTTTAAATCATTACAGCATGAAAAAATACTTTATTCAAGATAGCCCTTTTGTAGTTCCTACAACTGATGGAAAACTCATAGAGGAGCATCATGGTCTAGCCGCTACAAATAATCCGGGGATTTCTATTGCTCATATGGTCGCACCTCCTAAATGGTCTGAACCGTATCAAACTCCTGAATTTGATGAATACACATATATCATCAAGGGCAAGAAACAATTCATAATTGAAGATGACACCATTATTTTAGAAGCGGGTCAGTCAATTAAAATAGAGAAAAATACTCGCGTCCAGTACTCAAACCCATTTGAGGAAAGCTGCGAATATATCGCAATTTGCACACCTGCTTTTGATTTTACAAAGGTAAATCGTGAATAATATTTCTATTCGAAAACAAAAAAACCAACATTCTTCAAAAGTATGTTGGTTTTTTTATTGTTAAAGACTTTTTTTACCCTAAGAGTTCGATGATTTTATCCTCAATTTCTTTACTGTCCCAAATAGTCTCGATATTTTCCGTTTTTAAAACTTTCTGCATTATTTCATTTTGTAAATCGCCTATTGCTAGTGCTTCTGCATAGGGACGATCACTAAAAGTTACTCGACTATACAACGGAATCCATTTTTCAGGATGTCTCTCAGAGAATAATTTCTCAATTTTCTTTTGCAACAAAAATTTATCATCGGCTGTTTTAGAGCTCATCTCCATAAAATTACGGTAAGACAACTCTGCTATAGCATCTGCATTTGGTTTGCGTGAATCTTGATACTCTGAGAAAATCGTTTGCCAATCATTACCATATTTTTCGATCATCTCATACAATACAGATATATCTTCAAAACCGGCATTCATCCCTTGACCATAAAACGGCACTATTGCGTGACACGCATCACCTATTAACGCTACTTTATTATCATAAGTCCATGGAAAACATTTCATAGTAACCAGTGTACTTGTAGGATTTTTGAAAAAATCTTCAGTTAACATTGGAATAACATCAATTGAATCTGGAAAATTCTTCTCAAAAAAAGCAGCTACATCGCTAACATTTTGCAAAGAATCAAATGAATTTTCACCTTCAAAAGGCATAAACAATGTGCAAGTAAAACTACCGTCTAGGTTAGGCAGCGCAATGAGCATGTATTCCCCTCGCGGCCAAATGTGGAAAGAATTTTTATCTAATTTATGAGTTCCGTCTGCGTTTGCTGGAATATTAAGTTCCTTGTATCCTATATTTAAAAATTCTTGAGAATAGTTAAACATACTTTGTCTTTGCATGCGGTGTCTTATTCGAGAGAAAGCACCATCTGCACCAAAAACCATATCGTATTTTTTCTCTTCCCAAACGCCTCTTTCGGTTTCTCCAGTGTGCAAAGTAGCATCTTTTAAAGTCACATCCCAAATCTTCTCATCAAAAAAGAATTCCGCTCCGGCAGCTTCAGCAAGATCAATCATTTTTCGATTTAATATACCTCTCGAAATAGAGTAAATTGCTTCACCCTCTTGCCCGTAAGTTTGAAAATTAAGCTTATCAACTAAATGAATGGCGCGTTTATCCATTGGAATTGCAATTTCCCTAACAGCATCTCCCACTCCTACACCATCAAGTGCCTTCCAGCCTCGATTAGACATAGCCAAATTTATGGAACGGCCAGAAAAAACAATTTTACGAATATCAGGACTGCGATCATAAATATGAACTGAATGACCTGCATTTCTAAGGTAAATTGCCAGCAGTGAGCCAACTAATCCCGAACCTACAACAGCAATTTTAAGTGGAGTTTGCATCAAAAAAAAATCTAATTATAAGTCCGTAAAAATAAGTATATAATACAAAGAACCCGTTATAAATCAAGGAATATTTTCAATTAAAGGCATTTAAATACTAATTTGGGCGTGCCCTCAGCGTAAAAAGCTTCGGTCGGGTCTTCCGCTACAATCTTTTTATCGTTCCTCAAAAAAGGATTTTCACTTCAACCCCTCACGCAGTCCACTTACATTAGATGGTATCATTATACAACTAACTTTTAAAATCATCATCTAGGCATGAAAATTAGTTTAGAGCTAGAGGCGATGATTTCCTTTTTATTCATTTTCATCTTTCTAAATTCTCCTTTATTATACATTTCCATTTGGTCATCATAATGTTTACTAAAAGGATTTCCAGACTGCCCTGTAGGTAAAATACTCCAGCTATTTTCAATGTCAGCAAAGTCAACAATCCTTCTTGTAGAAGGACCAGCGGTAACATTGTACATTTGCTTATCGCTGTAATGAAACATTTGATTGTTGATAACCTCGTTTGAGCCTGCAACAGCGATTGGTCCTACATTAAAAAGTTTGCTAAGTAATTTCACTTTTCCTAGAGGATGTTCAAAGGTGACTTGATGTACTTTATTCCAAGTCCAAGACGAAACTGTACCTCCCATTTGATTCTCTAGTGTCGCGATCGCTTGCTTAAAAGATTTTGAAACAATTTGACCTCGTGTTTCTTTTTTACCCTTAGTATCCACATTGTCCCACCATAGTGATTTCTCATTTTCGATTTGAGTCGCTATTACTTTTTTCATGATATGTGTACTTAAAAATTGCTCAAATCCTTCTGCTCCTAACTCATCTTCAAATGTATTTTTTAAATAATAGTACACCCATTTGTTGTAAATTGTAGGCGCCACAACTTCGAGTTCGTTGCTTCCTGTCCAAGTTTTTAAATACTCTAAAGCATCTCCTTCTTTTTCGCTAAGCTTAGTCAGTTCCAAGTTATGAATTAAGCTTGCAGCAACAAGCACACTCACCGCAGAGGTATTATCTGTTATCATTTTAGAAACAGCTTCTTTATCCCATTTAGAATTTTCATCTAGTAATGTTGTAATTCTTTTTGCTCGATCTTCGGGCAGGTAATACCCAGGGTACAAATAGCCATCTACTGCTGCTGGTTGATTGTTAGCTGAATAAACATAATTCCAATCTGGGTTGACCGCTTTTGGATTTTTAGAAAAATCTAGATATTCTTGAATATCATCATTTGTAGTACTTCCATCTAGAACAAAGTTGGTATTCACTCCTTTATTATGATTGTATAATTTTCCGGTAGCCCACCAAGCAACATTCCCCTTTGAATCACCGTACATAATATTAAGTCCAGGAGCCGCAATTAGTGAAACACCTCGTTGAAAGTCGTTTATATCTTTTGCATGTGACAAAGTATAAACAGCATCTAAGATTTGAATGGGTTGCTGCGTGTAAACCCATGACATAGCAACTGGATTCTTCATTTTTAAACTTGGTAAAATATCGTTCATGACAGGACCATGTCGAGTTACCTTGACTTTGAGCAAAACATCATTACCATCTTTTACTTTGATTCTTTTTTCTCTTATTACGTAATTAGCAAAACCGTTTTCCGTTTTATATTGCGCATCATTGTCTTTATTATTTGTTTCTTGGTACAAGTCAATATCATCATTTTCAAACATCGTTAATCCATACGCATAATCTCTATTGTGTGCCAAAAGCGGAAATGGTGTTCCAGCAAGATAGCAGCCATACAATTCAAATTCTGGTGTTTTTATATGCGCTTCATACCAAGTGCCTGGTTGCGAAAAGCCAATATGCGGATCATTAGCAAACAGCACTTTGCCACTTTTCGTTTTCTCTCCACCAATAACCCAACTATTAGAACCTATAAAAGGAGGCACAGCAGATTTATCAAGTATTCCCGCAACAGATTTAGAAATCGAAGCATACTTGTCCTTAAACTCGTTGGTATTTTGTATTTGTACCGTATTTTCCAATCCGTCTAAACCTAAATCCTTCAAATATTCGATGCCGTATTTATTTCGAATATCAGTCATTAATGGATCTGATTTTTGCGCCATTGCAAAGCTAAATGACATATAACCAAATACATTGTAAATATCTTTAATTGTAAAATTTTGCTTCTCAATACCTAGTAAAGTAAATTCAATAGGAGTTTTTCCTTCACTCATATATTGATTGATTCCATCTAAATAAGCCATACTCATTTTATAGCTTGGACTATTTTTATCTAAGGTTGCAATAGCTTTTTCTGAAGCTTCTTCTATACCGAGTCCAGCAAAAAAACGATCATTTTCTAATGCCACGTCGCCAAAAATTTCTGATAATCTTCCGGGCACTATTCTACGCATCAACTCCATTTGCCAAAGTCTATCTTGTGCATGTACATAGCCTAAAGCAACCATGGCATCATTAGAGTTAGAGGCATAAATATGAGGAATACCAAAATCATCAAAATAAACTGTGGTTTCTCCTTTAAGATTTTTCAATTGGACTTCGCCCTCGTATTGTGGCTTCTGATAATAAGCATATGAAGTAAATAAAATTGCTACTATTATAAACAAAACCACTAACGATAAGATTACCTTCTTAATTATTTTCATATTTATTACCTTTAAAACACACAAATATAATTTTCTTTACTTTAACCATGACTGAAAGTGATTAATAATTGACTTTCAAAACTTAATTTTGTTTAAAGTTTTGATTTTTTAATTAAACAAAACTATATTTGTATAAAACATTATTTATGAAAGAAGTCACTACTGCAGATTTATCTGAGATGGAAAAAGTAAAGAGATTGAACTTGGTTAATTCATGCACTGGTTATAAATCGGCTAATCTTATCGCCACGCAATCTCTAGAGGGAATCAATAATGTAGCTATTTTTAGTAGTGTAACTCATCTAGGAAGTAATCCAGCAATGCTAGGATTTATAATGCGTCCTACAATTGTAGTGCGTGACACTTATAAAAATATTAAAGAGACCGGATATTTTACGGTCAACCACGTGACTGCTGATATAATTGGTGATGCGCACCACACTTCTGCTAACTATAATCCCGAAGAATCAGAGTTTGATAAAACCAAACTTAATATTGAATTTAAGGACTCAATTACCACACCATTTGTAAAAGATTGTCCTGTACAATTATACTGCAAATACATTAACGAATACCACATTAAAGAAAACGGCACGGTGCATATAATAGCAAGCATCGAAAAGATTTTCTACAATGAAAATCTAGAACATCAAGATGGTTGGCTACAATTAGACAAAGCCGATGTTATAAGTTTGAATGGCTTGGATGGTTATTGTTTACCCAAGTTAGTGAATCGCTATGAATACGCTAGAAAAAATGTAGCTACAAAATCAATAATCTAGTTTAAAAAGAATAAAATAAAAAAAAAACGCTTAGAACTAGCAAGTCCTAAGCGTTTATTATAGTAATGTAGTTTGTAAATTTATTATTTTTTCTTACCGTCAATAATTGCACCAGTACCAGCACCAACACCAGCTCCTGCTAAACCTCCAATTATTGCTCCAGTCCCTTTTTTCTTGCTAATAATAGCTCCGGTTGCAGCTCCTACTCCAGCTCCAATTACCGCACCTTTAGCAGTACTACTCCACCCTTTTTTCTCAGTGGTTGTTGTAGTTGTGGTCGATGCCGCAGTTGTAGTAGCTGCAGGCTGATTAACAACAACAACTTCTCTTTGTACTTCTTTTGCAGCTTCTTGTTTAGCTAGCGCAGTTTCAACTGAATCAATTATGCGTTCTTTTTCAATTTGCATTTTCATTGAATCTATACTTACTTGTCTTGCATCATCTGCATTTGCTTCTGAACCTTGATTTCTACATGATGCTACCGTTAAGGCAACTAAAACAATATATAATGCTTTCATACTTTCGAATTTAAATTTATCTGGAGACAAAGTAAAGATTAATCTACCAAACCCTCGTTATGTAATTATCTCAAAGTGTTATATAATTACTGCTTGGAATAATAACTATATAATAATGTTACAAGACGTATATAAAATTGAATGAGTAAAATGAAGTTGATAATCAATACTTTTACATTCCAAACACAATTATAATGACTAGGACTAAAAAAATCATAATCGCAATCGCCGTTGTACTATCTATAATTGTAGCGCTTAACGTGGCAGCAAATTATTTTGTAAACAAACAACTCCCTCTAATTATTGCTGATAAAAACAAAACAGACTACTCAATTACGTATCAAACTTTGACAATTGATATGGTTGACAAAAATATCTCAGCACAAGGAATTGTTATTACACCAAAAAGTAAAGCAAAAGTAGGCGTAGACAAATTAGGGATTTATTCGAAAATTAGTTCTGTAGAGGTACGTGATTTTAAAATATGGGACATTTTATTTAATGATAAAATCAAAGCCAACAGCATTACCATTAATAATCCAGAAGTAATCTTATACAAGGAAGACAATACGGCAGTTAATGATTCAAAAAACATAAGTTCAGAGGTGGTCGCTCCATTCCAACAGATTATTGCCGTATCAAAAATTACAATGAATAAAGGCACCGTTAAAATCATACACACAAAGACAAAGAAACCAATTCTAAATGTGAGTAATATGCACTTAGAGGTAAACGGAATCGTAATTGATGAGGAAACCTTAAACCAAACAATTCCCTTTCAATTTGAAACCTACAGTTTTAGTGGTGATAGTGTTTACTACAGAGCTAATGACTTTTACCACATCTCACTAGCAAATATTAAGACAACCGAAAAAGATTTAAAAATTAGTAAGTTTAAATTAATTCCTGAATACACTCGCCACGAATTTATATCGAAATTAGAAAAAGAAAAAGACTTATTTACCTTGCAAGCAGATGCTATTTCTATCAGCAATTTAAATTGGGGTTTTAAAGATAGTATCCCTTATTTTGAAGCTAATAAAATCGCATTTAATAAACTAGCAGCCAATATTTATAGAAACAAGCTACCTACTGATGATTTGAGCAAAAAACCTTTGTACAATAAATTATTAAGGGATTTGAAATTTCCTTTAAAAGTAGATACACTTGCTATTACAAATTCGCAACTGGTATATGAAGAAGAAATAAATTTTGCCAAAGGCCCAGGAATGCTCACATTTGACAAATTTAATTTGACAGCAACACACCTGCAAAGTGGCTACAAACAAACTAAACTAGATGATGTGGTTATTGACATTAATTGCAAATTCATGAACAACTCACCTTTTAAAGTTAAGTGGACATTTAATGTAATGGATAAAACAGATGGATTTAAATTTCATGGTAAAATTACAATTCTAAACACAGCAGATCTGTCAAGGTTTACTAAACCTTATATTAATGCTACCACTACTGGAACTTTTGACTATTTAGATTTTACAATCAACGGTAACGATTATAACTCTGAAGAAAATGCTGCGCTAAAATACCATAATTTGAAGGTAAAATTATTTAGAAAAAATGACCGTGCAAAAGAGAATAAGTTTAAAAGTGTCATTGCCAACTTAGTGGTAAAAAATGACACCGATGGCGAGATCAAAAACACGACTGTAAAAACAGAACGAATTCCTGAAAAATCATTTTTTAACTTTCTCTGGCTTAATGTAGCTGGTATTTTGAAACAAATTGTAATTTAAAACAAGCCTCATTCTATGTAGAATGAGGCTTTCTTTTACGCTAATATTCCGCTTTTTAAGATTTGACCAAAATGATACATATCTTCAAACGAACAATATAAAGGAACAGGAGCTAATCGAATTACATTAGGTTCGCGCCAATCTGTAATTACCCCATGCTTCATTAGGTAGTCAAACAAACTTCGTCCTTCTCCATGTAAAAACACTGATAGTTGACTTGCTCTTTCCTCAGGATTTTTAGGCGTTATTATTTCAAATGTACTTCCTACTTCTCTACCTATTTCCTCTAATATAAATTCCAGGTATGCTGTGATTTTATTTCTTTTCTCTATAATTGCATCCATCCCTATTTCGTCAATCATATCGACTGATGCTAGATATGGCGCCAACGAAAGCACTGGAAGATTGCTAATTTGCCATCCATCTGCTCCTTCTACGGCATCAAACTTAGGTTCCATTTTAAAGCGGCGTTCTTTATTATGTCCCCACCATCCTGCAAATCTTGGTAAATCAGCATTGTGATGTTTCTCATGAACAAATATTCCCGAAGCATTTCCTGGTCCTGAATTCATATATTTATAACTACACCATGCAGCAAAATCAACATTCCAGTCGTGCAACTCTAACTTAATGTTTCCAGCTGCGTGTGCTAGATCCCAGCCCACATTAGCACCAACTTTATGACCTGCAGCCGTGATTGTCTTGATATCAAATACTTGCCCAGTATAGTAATTCACCCCGCCTATTAAAACCAAGGCCAGCTCATCACCCACTTCTTCAATTTTTGAAAGCACATCTTCTAGTCTAATATTATGTTCGCCCTCACGTCGTTTTATCTCAACAATAGCATCTTCTGCCGCATAGCCATGAAAATCAACTTGACTTTGAAACATATACTGATCTGATGGAAATGCTTTTTCCTCACATATAATTTTATATCTCGTAGCAGTAGGTCTGTAAAAAGAAACCATAAGCAAGTGTAAATTTACCGTCAAGGTATTCATCACAGAAACCTCAGATGGCAAACAACCAATAATTTTACTCAAAGGGTTTGCAAAACGTTCATGATAGTCCCACCATGGTTTCTCTGAATGAAAATGACCTTCCACAGCAAGATTAGCCCAATCATCCATTACTTCATCTACGTATGATTTTGTTCGGGTAGGCTGTAATCCTAAGGAGTTCCCGGTAAAGTATATTACCTGCTTCCCATCTACTTTTGGAAAAATGAATTGAGATCTATATTTGTGTAACTTGTCTTGAGAATCTAGTTCTTTAGCAAATGCTTGTGTATTTTCGAAAGTCATGATATTGTATTTGTCCCGTAAAAATAACAATTATAAATGGGCAATACCTACTCTGATTTAGCTTTAACAACTTGTACTGAATTATTTTTTCGAATATGCAACTTTAGCACTAGCTGAGTATCGTTCTTGATTACTACAATCGTAAATTTGAACAACAGACTGCATAAGGGATAGTAGTGGAAATCCTTTTTTAATAGCAGCGATAGCAAAAATTTAAAAAGATTGCAGCGCATAGCCCGGTTCTTTTTCAGAATATGCCAAAAAAAAAATCCCGCTAATTGCTAGCGAGATTTCTTATTGAATTAACCTTTTAAGGAGTATTAGATGATAAGCATTGCATCACCATAAGAATAAAATTTGTATTCTTCTTTAATTGCTTCCTCGTATGCTCTCTTCATTAAATCGTGACCACAGAATGCTGAAACCATCATTAATAAAGTAGATTTAGGCGTGTGAAAGTTTGTAATCATACACGTAGGAATTGTAAACTCATGAGGAGGGAAAACAAATTTGTTTGTCCAACCGTCAAATGGATTCAATGTGTTTTGCGAAGAAACTGAACTCTCAACCGCACGCATTGATGTTGTTCCTACAGTACAAATACGTCTTTTTTGCGCTTTTGCAGTATTTACAATATCACAAGCTTCTTGAGTAATTTTTAATTCCTCAGAGTCCATTTTATGTTTAGATAAATCTTCTACTTCAACTGGGTTAAATGTCCCTAAACCTACGTGAAGAGTAACTTCAGCAAATTTAATTCCTTTAATTTCTAACTTCTTAAGTAAGTGTCTAGAAAAGTGCAAACCTGCAGTTGGCGCTGCTACAGCACCTTCTTCTTTTGCATAGATTGTTTGGTAACGTTCAGCATCTTCAGGAGTTACATCTCTAGAAATATATTTAGGTATTGGAGTTTCTCCTAGTTCCGTTAATTTCTTTCTAAATTCTTCGTAAGAACCGTCATAAAGAAAACGCAACGTTCTACCACGAGAGGTTGTGTTATCAATTACCTCAGCTACTAATGAATCATCATCTCCAAAATATAGTTTGTTTCCAATTCTGATTTTACGAGCTGGATCTACTAAAACGTCCCATAGACGTTGTTCTGCATTAAGTTCTCTTAATAAGAAAACTTCAATTCTAGCACCAGTTTTTTCTTTATTTCCATACAAACGAGCTGGAAAAACTTTAGTGTTATTTAAGATTAAAACATCCCCATCATCAAAATAATCAATAACATCTTTGAACATTTTATGCTCGATAGTTTGCGCTTTACGATCAATAACCATAAGACGAGCTTCGTCTCTGTTTTCAGAAGGAAATTCAGCTAAAAGTTCTTTGGGTAAATCAAATTGAAAATGTGATAATTTCATTTATATATTTTATTAAAGTTAACCCTTTGACGATGCGCAGGGTGGCAAAAAGTTAATTGAAAACCAAATAACTAAGCAAATGCAAATATACGACTGTGAAACAGGCGTTGTCAAGTTTTTTAGTGTTTAATTTAGTTTTATTATTTAAAAATCACTATATACTCGAACAATTTACTAGAAACATTAGTGTTTTCAATTAAAGTTCTAACACTTTAAAATTTAATTTCTTCATATCATCCCAAAAATCAGGGTATGATTTTGATACAACTTCGGCATTTTCGACAATTATTGGCACTTTTAATGCTAGTGGCGCAAATGCCATTGCCATTCTATGATCATTATATGTTGCTATTTTCACATTATGATTAATAACGCGCGCAGGATCTAATGTCAAACTGTCGTTAGTAACTGTTATGGTAGCTCCTAACTTTGTTAATTCGACACGTAAAGCTTCTAATCGATCTGTTTCTTTTATTTTTAAAGTATGCAAACCTGTTAAGTGACATCCTATACCTAAACCCAAACAAGTTACTACAATTGTTTGCGCGATATCTGGAGTATTATTTAATTCGAAATCAACAAAGTCCGGGTCAAAACCTGCGATTTTTGTTAATGTAAGTTTGTTATTTTCAAATGAAGAGTGAACGCCAAGCTTTCTATATAAATTAGCGAGAGCGGAGTCTCCTTGTAAACTATGTTTTTTGTAACTAGTTAAACTAACTGAAGCCGTATCTGCCAGGGCAACCAAACTATAGAAATAAGAAGCCGAACTCCAATCAGACTCTACAGTCATTACTTTTGGAGCTACATCTTTCTTAGGAAAAACTGTAATGACATTTCCTTCAAATTTAGTTTCGATTCCTAAATCCATCAGCAATCCTAATGTCATTTTGATATATGGCACAGATGTTATTTCCCCTTCTAAGGTAAGCTCTAATCCATTATCTAATGTCGGTGCAATTAGCAATAAAGCCGAAATATATTGACTGCTAACATTTGCATTCATACATACTTTTGAAGTCGTAATTTTTTTACCAATAATTTTTATTGGTGGGTATCCCATTTCGTTCTCGTATGTAATTTCTGCTCCTAATTGTTGCAAAGCATCTACTAAAACTAGAATCGGGCGTTCTTTCATTCTTGAAGATCCCGTTAAAATAACTTCGCGAGCTTCTTGTACTGAAAAGTAAGCGATTAAAAATCGCATCGCAGTACCCGCATGATGAATATCTACTATTGGTTCGTTTCCATTTAAAGCCTTTTGCATCACTTCACTGTCATCAGAGTTTGAAGTATTCTCTAAAGTAATTGATGGAAACAAGGCTTGTAGCAGTAACAATCTATTCGTTTCGCTTTTTGATCCAGTTACAGCTATAGTGGCATTTAAATTGGAATGATCTGTTTCTAGTAGTAAATTCATTTTAAAAATATTGATTGATCTATTGTTACAAATTTATTTTAAATAAAATTGTTGCCAAAGCTTTGTAAGCACTTATAACATTATTTTAGTTTATCGTTGTTTTTATGGCGGTCTTTGTCACGAACCGACTTAAAATCCATCTTTTTATCAAAGGCAGCTTGCAAATCAATCCCGGTTTGATTGGCTAAACACATTACTACAAAGACAACATCGGCCAACTCTTCTCCCAAATCTTTGTTTTTATCGCTCTCTTTTTCTGACTGTTCTCCATAACGACGGGCAATAATACGAGCTACCTCACCTACCTCTTCGGTAAGTTGTGCCATATTTGTAAGTTCGTTAAAATAACGAACACCGTGTTCTTTTATCCAATTGTCTACGTCTCGTTGTGCATTTTTTAATTCCATAGTAAGTATTGTTTATTACAAAGATACAAAGTGAGTTTACTACAGTCTACAATTTTTATTTTTTTAAATGGATAAAATATAGCTTCCATTCTTACCAACATATAAGACTCCTTTCCGCCCATTTTCTATATGTAAATTCATTTATCAAGCCACTGAAATGCCATATAATTTAATTCAGTCTAATTTTCAAATCTCCTCTTGGTTAATACTTTTATATTTCTATATTTGCATTATTTTTATTTATTCTAAATAGACTTAACGATAAATTGTAATTTACACCATACCTAATTATGAAAAAGAATATTTTATTTGCAGTTGCAATCGTCAGCACTTTTATTGCAAATGCACAGCAAAACAACACGCTACTTGATGCATCTTTTTGGAAAAAATCTCCCAGTGTTGCTACCGTTCAAGCTGAAATCTCGAAAGGAAATAACCCTTTTGAATTCAACGACAGAGCTTTTGACCCTATCGTATTAGCCATTATAAACGATGCCCCTACAGAGAGTATTAAATTTTTAATAAATCAAAACGGAGTTGACGTTAATAAAAGCACGCACGATAACAGAATCTATCTACACTGGGCGGTTTACAGCGGAAATGACGCTATTGTTAGTTTACTACTAGATAAAGGATCTAATACAAATGCTCCTGACAGTCATGGAACTACTCCTATTACCTTTGCAGCAAATGCAGGACAAAGCAATACTAAAGTCTACGATGCGCTATTCAAAGCGGGAATCAACCCAGCAGCAAAATACAATGACGGAGCCAATCTATTATTATTAGCGATATCGAATGACAAAGATTTAGTATTAACAAAATATTTTGTTTCTAAAGGCATGTCGCTTCAAAATACAGATACCGAAGGAAAAACGGCCTTTGACTATGCTGCTAGATCTGGAAACATAGCACTTTTAAAAAACTTAATTTCACAAAAAGTAAAATACACAAACAACGCTGTACTCTTTGCTGCCGAAGGTTCTCGTCGTGAAACAAACAAACTTGACGTTTATCAATATTTGATCAATGATTTAAAATTAAATGCCGCCTCAACAAATACTGACGGTCAAACAGCGCTACATTTTGTATCAAGAAAACCAAATCAAATAGAGATTATCAATTTCCTATTAGAAAATGGAGTTCCAGTTGATAAAGCAGATAAAGAAGGCAACACAGCTCTTATGGCTGCAGCTACAGCAAAAGACGCCGAAGCACTGACTTTATTACTTTCTAGAACTCAAAATGTAAACACTCAAAACCTAAAAGGGCAAACTGCATTAACAAGGGCAGTACAATCAGGAACTCCACAAGCAGTAACTGCATTATTAACAAAAGGAGCTAATTCTGAAATTTTAGATAAAGACGACAACAACTTGGGAGTGTATTTGATTGAATCATACAAACCAGAAAGCGGACGCGGAAAAGCCAATACAGGAACTGACAATGAGAATCCTTTTACAACCAAATTAAATGCATTACAAGCAAGCGGACTTAATTTGGCACTTGCTCAAAAAGATGGAAGTACACTTTACCACTACGCAGTTTTAAAAAATGACGTGCAACTATTGAAGGAGTTAGCCAACCTAAAAATTGATATCAACGCGCAAAATAAAAACGGACTGACAGCCTTGCACAAAGCAGCTTTAATTGCTAGCGACGATAACATCATGAAGCTTTTAATCGAAGCTGGAGCAAACACAAAATTGACAACAGAATTTGAGGAGACAGCGTTTGACTTAGCTCAGGAAAACGAAGCACTTACTAGTAAAAAAACAGATTTAGAATTCTTAAAATAATAACATGAAAACAATATTAAAATTAGCTTTCCTACCTATTGCAATAGCCTTACTATCGGTATCTACACATGCACAAAGCAGCAAGTACAAATGCATGTTGCAAATGTCTAATTATATGGGTGAAGGCGCTTACGTAGTGGTTTCGCTAGTAACAGATAAAGGCGATTATGTAAAAACCCTATATGTAATGGGTGATGATAATAAATGGTACAACAGTTTGAAAGAGTGGAACAAATTCTATACTAAAAGACCCGCAAATATAAGTGCAATCACTGGGGCATCTGTAACTGGTGGAGATCGTGGTGTAAATGTTATTGAAATCGAAAATTCAAAAATAAATAGTGGATTTAAGTTACGCTTTGAAACCGCAGTCGAAGACCAGAAATATCATGTAAATGATGTAGAAGTTCCTTTGACTACTGCTGGAATAGCAGCTAAATCAGAAGGTAAAGGTTACATCCGTTACGTTCGCTTAATTAAAATATAATAGCATTTAAATGACACTATCCTTCTGGCGTCTTTCACATTTAGTGTTGGCCATCGTATCCTCTCTATTTCTAATCGTCGCTTCGTTAACAGGTGTTGTACTTGCTGTCGATGCCATGCAGGAACGAGTTGCTGTGGAGCGTATATCAAATTTTGAAGAAATCACTTTACAAGATTGTATACCTGTACTGCGCCAACAATACACTGAAATTACTTCAATAAGCATAGATCACAACAATAACGTTACCCTCGAAGCTATCGATAATGATGGCAACGAGGTTAGCGCTTATATTAATCCTACTACGGGGAAACACATTGGTACACCAGTAAAAAAAAGCAATTTTATTCAATGGACAACCGCTTTACATCGCTCATTATTTCTCCATGAAGCGGGACGATTAAGTATTGGTATTGCTTCTTTTTTTTTAATTTTAATAACAGTCTCTGGTTTATTATTAATCATCAAGAGACAAAAAGGGATTCTGCGATTTTTTTCTAAAGTGATTAAGGAAAACTTCAACCAGTATTACCACATTGAACTAGGTAGAATCACACTAATACCGTTATTACTTATCGCCATTTCAGGAACCTATCTTTCCATGGAGCGATTCAATCTTTTTGCAGAAGAAAACACATCTATCTCTTCAACAGAAAGACCTGTCCATAAAGAAAAATTTAACTTTAAAAAAACACTTCTTTCTGAGGTGGTTAGTATTGAATTCCCCTTTTCTAATGATGCTGAAGATTATTTTATTTTCACATTAAAGGATCGTAAAATTGAAGTGCAGCAATACACTTTCGAAATTGAAAAGGTAAAACTGTTTCCTGTAGCAAATACGTTGACCAGTTTAAGTTTAGATATTCACACAGGTCGTTCTAGTATCTTGTGGGCATTTGTGTTAGGAATTTCAAGCTTAAGTATTTTATTTTTTATCTACTCTGGTTTTGCGATGACATTAAAGCGTCGCTCTAGCCGAATTAAAAATTCGTTCAAGGCCGTTGAGAGCAATTACATTTTGCTAGTCGGTTCTGAAAACGGAAGCAGCTTAAGATTTGCCAATAATATTTTAAAGCAACTGATAAGCACTGGTAAAAAAGCACATCTTACTCAATTGAATGACTATCAAACTTATCCAGAAGCAACTCACATTATTGTTTTAACCTCAACATATGGACTTGGTGACCCTCCGGCAAATGCCAATAAATTTTTGTCCCTCTTAAACAAGTATCCGCAATCAGTAGGTTGTTATTTTACTGTCGTAGGGTTTGGCTCTGTCAAGTATCCTGACTTTTGTGCCTTTGCGCAGCAAATCGACACGGCAATACAACAGCAACCGTGGGCAAAACAATTAATACCACTACAAACAGTCAATGATAAATCGGTAATCGAATTTACTAATTGGGTGCAGTTATGGAATGCGACTACTAACGACCAACTGAGCACCACTCCATCACTTTATAATCACGTTCCAAAAAATCTAAAAACATTCAAAGTAATTAGCAAAACAACTATTTCTGAAAAGGATCAAACATTCCTTCTAAATTTGGAAGCAAATCGAACAACCAAATTTACCTCTGGAGATTTACTAGCTGTGTATCCTAAGAATGATGGCACGGAACGATTGTATTCTATTGCAAATTATAATGGTCAAATTCAGCTAGCGATAAAATTACATCCAAACGGCATCGGTTCTAATTTTCTATTTGATGCTAATGTTGGCAATGTTTTTAGGGCACGAATTGTAGACAACCATGCTTTCCATTTTCCAAAGAAGGCAAAAAAAGTAGCATTAATTTCTAACGGAACGGGAATTGCCCCGTTTGTAGGAATGATTTCTCAGAACAATAGCAAAACCGAAACTCATTTATATTGTGGCTTTCGCCAAAAAACAACGCTAACTGATTACTATACTTCATTTGCTTCTAAGATGATTCAGGAAAGAAAACTTAAAGAAGTCCGTTTTGCTTTCTCTCGAGAAACAGAAAGTCAATATGTCATGGACATAATAAAAAAAGATGCCGCATTCTTTGCTGATCTATTACAAAACAAAGGCCAAATAATGATTTGTGGAGCCATTAAAATGCAAATTGATGTGGAACAATTGCTAGATGAAATTTGTATCGAGATCAATAATCTACCATTAGAACATTATAAATTAAATGGTCAAATAGTGACTGATTGCTATTAATAAACAAGATATGAGTTACCGCCTTTTTTTGTCAAAATTACCTTCAATTTTTATTACGCTGTTGTTTGTGCTTTGTACTGCATTGCAAATAAGCGCACAAGATGTCGTTAGAAAGCGCACAACAATGCTAATGGGTGGAAGATTTGATATAACAATTGTTGCAGCCGATTCACTACAAGCAGAGCGAAACATCGCCATTGTTATTGAAGAAATTGATCGGATTGAGCATTTAATCTCAGATTGGAAACCCACATCTCAAATTTCGTTGGTAAATCAAAATGCTGGTATCAAACCTGTAAAAGTTGACCAAGAAGTATTTGAATTAACAAAGAGGGGCCTTCAATTATCGAAAGAGACAGCTGGTGCATTTGATATCAGTTTTGCTGCATTAGATAAAATTTGGAAATTTGATGGAAGCATGACTGAAATGCCTTCTGAAGAGCGTATAAAAAGATCTATTCGTAACGTGGGCTATGAAAAAATCATTTTAGACAGTGCTAATGGTACCATTTTCTTGAAACAGGCGGGGATGAAAATAGGCTTTGGTGCTTTAGGAGAAGGTTATGCCACTAACAGGTGTCAAGAACTAATGATT